>JACKQG010005290.1_pt1 | contig 14330 bp, 11 predicted proteins | sample 8237621 | NCBI WGS metagenome assembly JACKQG01 (sample SAMN15677084, study PRJNA649215) | marine metagenome | biome: marine; feature: Black Sea; material: saline water; isolation source: suspended particulate matter (SPM) from the Black Sea western gyre | collected 2013-06-09/2013-06-10 | depth...
AAAAGGAAGATCTGAGATACAACCGGCAGGACTTCTGGGCCACCACCTCGAACAAACAGCTCAATTTTGTCCAGCACGTTCGCACCATGCTCAAAACCACCGGCCAGGCGACCGTGGTCGTTCCGGACAATGTGCTCTTTGAAGGGGGGGCCGGTGAAACGGTTCGACGAAAACTCCTTCAAAATACTGACCTGCACACCATTCTCAGGCTTCCCACCGGCATATTTTACGCCCAGGGGGTCAAGGCCAACGTGATTTTTTTCGAAAATAAGCCCGCCAGCAAACATCCGTGGACAAAAGAGGTCTGGTTTTATGACTTCAGGACCAATATCCATTTCACGAAAAAGAAAAACCAGATGACCTATGACGATCTGAAGGATTTCATCGCCTGCTACAAGCCTGAAAACCGGCACAAACGGAAGGAAACCTGGTCAGAAGACAATCCCGACGGCAGATGGCGCAAATTCACCTATGAAGACATCATCGCCCGTGACAAAACGAGTCTGGACATCTTCTGGATCAGAGACGAAAGCCTGGCAGATCTGGACAACCTCCCCGATCCGGATGTGCTTGCTGAAGAGATCATCGAAAACCTTGAAGCAGGTGTTGAGAGTTTTAAGCAAATCATGGAGTCGTTCAATGGGCAATAAAGAGCGCAAATAACAAACAAATCAAAACGATCCCAAAACCGCCACGCGCTTTTGGGTCGGATGATTTGAGGCGTTATTGCAGTGTGTGAAACGTAAAGGGTTGGGGGACGTCCATCACCAAGTAACTAACTTGACATGATATTGATAAAATCATTTGGGCAACAGCCCGTCAAGGCCTGACCCCGCTCCATTGAAGAAGATGTTATCTTTGAAAGAGGTAGGGGAGACACTCTAACCTGAAACCTAAGCCCATTTCTTGTAAAAAAATGGGGCCGTTCCAGCACAGCCTTTTTAACCAAAAGCTCATGATAGAGCAGCAGAATTTGTGAAGGTTTTTTCAGTATAGAAGTTTATCCAGCTTTATGGATAACGCCTCAATTTTCATGTTATCCAGTTAGGGAATTAAAAAAATTCATTCGCCGAACTTCGCCAGGCTTTCCCAAGCGCTGACAACGTTGGAAATTTAACGGTTTTTAATATTGGTGGCAATAAAGCCCGTTTGATTGCAGCCATACACTATAATACTCATCGGATTTATATTCGGCATATTCTTACCCATAAAGAATATGATCGAGGATCTTGGAGGAAATAATGAATATCCAACTTAAAGAAATTGCGAAAGTTTGGCCTGATATCCAGCCCATATTTTCTGTGCCACATAATGAAAAAGACTACAATAAATTGGTCAATCTCCTTGATAGCCTTATTGATGAAGTGGGGAATAATGAAAACCATCCCTTAACTTCTCTGATGGAGACGATTGGGAGCCTAATTGAAGCATATGAATCCCAATATATTAACGAGATAGAAGGTAATCCGATAGATGCTCTGAATGCTTTGATGGAAGAACATGGTCTGAAACAGTTGGATCTATCTGAAATCGGTAGCCAGGGAGTTGTATCAGAAATTTTATCCGGTAAACGTCAGCTAAATGTCCGTCAAATAAAAATGTTGAGCAAACGTTTCAAAGTATCTCCAGCAGTCTTTATTTAAATCAAATTTCAAGAATTTCAAGAACATAACCTTGCTGCTTCAAGGGACGGCTCGTACTTCGCCGCCCCTGAGCAGCCCGCTATTTGCTTGATGCTTTTATCGAAGTTGGAGAAAGATGCCAATACCAGATAAAGATAAACTTTGGGCCAAACTCGAAGGTAAACTCGAAGGGACTGGGGTCAGGCCTTGTAAAATGATGAAACGAGGAGTTAAAGAATTTGAGTAATTAAGGAGGTGCACATGACGTTAATGACTAAGGAGGCGTATCTGTCGAGTATCAGAAAGCTTAATCACCGGGTGTTCATTCAGGGGGAAAGGGTTGAGAGCGTACCGGATCACCCCATATCAAGACCGCCTGTCATGGCACTTGCCGAAACGTATCTACAGGCTGAGCAGGAGGATCTGAAATCCTTATTCACTGCGACGTCTCATCTCACCGGTGAAACAATAAACCGTTTCACCCATATCCAGCAGAGCGTAGAGGATCTCACAAAAAAAATCCTCATGCTGAGAGAGATGGGGAGAAAGACGGCCTGCTGTTTCCAGCGTTGTGCCGGGCTGGACTGCATGAATACCGTATATGCCATCACCTACGACCTGGATCGGGAATTCGGGACCGGATATCATGGCCGTTTCGTGGATTTCATGAAATATATCCAGTCCAATGATCTCGTGCCCGCGGCCTGTATGACAGACACAAAAGGGGACCGGAGCCTCCCCCCGTCAAAACAGGAGGACCCGGACCAGTATCTGCATATCGTGGAAGAAAAAAAGGGAGGCATTGTGGTTCGCGGCGCAAAACTGCATATTACCGGGGGAGTGAATTCCCATGAACTCCTCGTGGTTCCCACAAGGGCCCTGAGAGAGGAAGACAGGGAATACGCTGTCTCCTTTGCCATACCCGCGGATACCAGGGGGGTCACTTTCATATATGGACGTCAGCCATCTGATACACGACGCCTCGAAGATAGTCCGTCGGACGTAGGCAATCTCTATTACGGCGGTTCTGAGGCCATGGTGGTGTTTGACGATGTTTTTGTACCGGAGGAAAGGATATTCATGAAAGGGGAATACCCGATGGCCGGACGGCTGGTGGAGCTCTTTGCGGCGCATCACAGGGCCAGCTACGGCGGGTGTAAGGTCGGGGTCGGCGACGTACTCATCGGCGCAACCGCGGCCATCGCCGAGGCCCACGGCACAGAGAAGGCCTCCCATATCAAGGACAAGATAGCGGAGATGATCCATCTCAATGAAACACTTCATGCAGCGGCCCTGGCCAGTGCCGGCAAAGGGTATCCCACACCAAGCGGCGCCTATGCAGTGGACCCGCTCCTGGCCAATGTCTGCAAACTCAATGTCACCCGCTTTCCCTTTGAGATATCCCGGTTGGCCCAGGACGTGGCCGGCGGGATTCTGGTCACCATGCCTTCGCTCAAAGATCAGGAGAACCAGGATATAGGGGCGTATGTGAAGAAGTATCTGGTAGGCAAGAAGGGTGTGGATAGCGAGAAACGGATACGGCTATTGCGTCTTATTGAGAATATAACACTGGGTACGGGCGCGGTTTCCTACTTAACCGAATCGATTCACGGCGCTGGCTCTCCCCAGGCCCAGAAAATCATGATCACACGACTGGCCGACATCGCGTCTGCCAAGTCCTGGGCATACAAATTGTGCGGGATTTGATTTGGCGTATCACTTTAGCGTCTTAAAACAATCATTCGTCGGTCACTGGCTTTCTTTCAAACCGCTAAAGTGTTACGATTTGCCCATAAGGGAACGATGCCAAGAAATTCAAAAATGCCGATTTGGAGAATATATGAATTATAACGTTGTCATCATTGGCGCAGGTCCGGCTGGAATTTTTGCAGCGTTGACCCTCGCGGATTTGGGCATATCGGGAATTTTGTTGCTTGAACAGGGCAAAGATCTGAGCCAGCGCAAAGGCCAGAATCCCGCGGATAGGCTTTGCGGATGGGGAGGTGCTGGAGCGTTTAGCGATGGAAAGCTAACGCTTTCCACTGAGGTTGGTGGGGCTCTAAAAGATTTCATCGAGGATAGCGTCCTCCACCAACTGCTGAAGAGCACTGATGAGATTTATGCGGCTCACGGTGCGCCCGACCGTATTTTTGGGGAGAATTGGGTGCAGGTGGAGGAGTTGGCCGATCGAGCGAGATTGGCGGGCCTTGAACTGATACCGAACCGCATCCGCCATATAGGCACAGATAATTGCAGATCTGTGCTTGAGCGATTTCGGAAGTCCCTGGCTGAACGAATCGAGATAAGTACAGAATCTGAGGTGGAAGAACTCATTGCTGACCACGGCCGAATTCAAGGTGTAAGACTTGCCAACGGTCGATCTATTGGCGCCAAATTCGTCGTCGCCGCCCCGGGCAGATCAGGGGCGCGCTGGATGAAAAGGCAGGCAGAATCTCTGGGCCTGAAAACCAGGGCAACTTCGGTGGACATCGGTGTACGAGTGGAACTCCCGGCCCCGGTGCTTAAAGAGATTACCGACACGATTTATGAATCAAAGCTGGTGCACTACTCAAAAACCTTCGATGAGAAGGTGCGGACCTTTTGTATGAATCCATACGGTGAGGTTGTTACAGAAGAGAATAATGGAATAATCACAGTGAACGGGCATAGCTATGCTGAAAAGAGAACTGACAATACAAATTTCGCAATCCTGGTAAGCAGCGTTTTCACAGAGCCGTTTGATGATCCCATCGCTTATGGGCATGATATCGCCAGGCTTGCCAATCTAATTGGCGGGGGTGTCATCGTTCAGAGGCTGGCCGATCTATTGGCAGGTAGACGCAGCACCCGAGAACGTATTGATAGGTGTCTTACGAAGCCGACCCTGAGCGATGCTACCCCTGGCGATTTGAGCTTTGTTTTTCCTTACCGCCATCTGCTGAGCATTATTGAAATGCTCCAGGCCCTTGAAGGGATAGCACCTGGGGTTTACTCAAGGCACACGCTCCTTTATGGAGTAGAGGTAAAATTCTATTCTAACAGGATTGACGTATCATCTGAAATGGAGACTGTTATAGGAAATCTCTTTGCCATTGGCGATGGCGCGGGCATCACGCGAGGTTTGCTTCAGGCCTCAGTAAGCGGCATTCTTGCTGCCAGAGCCATTGCGAACCGGTTTTAGGGGCTGGAATCCATATTGGGATTGGCATAAAAAGACGCCTCACCCCGCCCGCTGAGGCAGTCCTGTGTAAAGCGGATGAGGTGCTTGCTCACGATGCCGATGTGCAGCAGTTCCTCAATCCGTCCGGAGCGTAGCAAGGGACCGCACACCTTCCAGTAAGACCGTTTGTACTCCGACATTAGGCCCACCTGCCAAAGCACTCGTTTGAGTATGCGCAGCCCATAAAGCACCATAGAGGGGCTTACCTTTTGCTTAGGGGAGATACGGTTCGGGTAGGTCGCCCGTGTCTGATACTCGAGGCGAGACATGAGCCTTTCCGCCGAATACGTTTCAGCAAGGCATTTCAGCCACATTTCGACGACCGTCTCGTAAGGCAACTTGAATCGGACATTGGAGACCCGTCCCGGGGTTGAATCCAGCCGCCCCTCGGATGCGAGGCGCCGATAGAGCGGCGTTTTAGGTAGGGCGTAGAGAAGATTGATGGTTAGCATGGGGATCTGTGACGACTCAATGAATTCGAGGACCCGGTCCACTGTTTCGGGGGTGTCTGTGTCCAATCCCAGAATGATTCCCGCTGCCATTTCTATGCCGAAGTGGTTCAGGGTTTGAACCGCCTCAATAATCGGCACACGCAGATTCTGCTGTTTGCGGATCGCTTTTATCGCTAAGGGTTCGGGGCTTTCTACCCCGCAGAACACTGTGTGAAAGCCGGCCTCCCGCATGAGCTTCAGGATATCGGGATATTGGGCTAAATTGAGAGTTGCCTCGCACGTGAATCGTACGGGGTAGCCCCGCGAGCCCTGCCATTCCACAAGGTGCTTCAACAACTCCTTGGTGGCCCTGCGATTGGCGATAAAGTTGTCATCGACGAAATAGATCGCGCCGCGGGCGCCATTTTCTACAAGCCAGTCAAGCTCGGCAAGGAGACGGCTGGGCGATTTGACCCGTGGCACACGTCCATAGAGCTCCGGGATATCGCAGAACTCGCACAGGTACTGACATCCACTGGAGAACTGGACGTTATTCAGGAAGTAGTTCGAGGCATCGAGATACTCATACGCTGGGAGCGGAAAGTCTTCCAGGGGTTTTCGTTCTTGGGTCTCAAGGCGAATCTGATGTTCCGGCCGCTCCGGCATTCGATCCAGGAGCTCGATGAGCGCGTCTGTGGCATCTCCCAGTTCGCCAATGTGAAGGACATCTATATTCGGGTAGTTCTCTGGCGAGGCAGAGACCGACGGCCCACCCAGCACCGTCAGCTTGCCGTGTGCGTGTGCTGTACGGCTGATCTTGTCGATGAAGGGGCGTTGGACATGGGTTCCGGTCATTAGGACAGCATCGGCCCATTTGTAATCCACATCCTCTGCTAACCTTACGTTCTCATCAATAACACGAACGTGCCATTGCCGGGGAAGGTAGGCCGCTATGACGAGTAGCCCTTGGGCCGGCATAAGGGCTTTTACGCCGGGCATGAGAGGATAGGCATGGTGAAAGGTACCAAATGATGGGGCGTACCGGGGACATATGCATAGGATATGTCGACTGGAATTTACCGGATGAGCGTTTCTCTTCAAGACAGACGAGAGAGCAGGCGAAAAGGTCTCGTTAAGGTCTTCCAATCAAGCCTCCTTGAAAAGTCCGGCATGAGGCGTTACCCGTCCCTTGAGCCAGTTCTCCAATACTCCGAGCATTTCCATGTATTACTCCTACACCAGCTTTCTCAGCTCTTTTTTGAGCACTTTTCCCACCAAGGACTTGGGCAGGGCATCGACGAATTTCACCCGCGAAGGGGCCTTGAAAGGCGTCATCTTGGAGTTCGCATACTGGATCACCTCTTCCTCGGTCAGTTCCCTGCCGGGCATGCCAACGATAAAGGCCATGATCACCTCTCCGTACTTTTCGTCCGGAATTCCGATGACCGAAACTTCGGCCACGGCCGGATGTTCCTCTAAGTACTCCTCGATCTCGCTGGGATAAATATTATAGCCTCCCTTGATGACCATGTCCTTGATCCGGTCTGTGATATAAAGATATCCTTCTTCGTCCAGATATCCCACATCACCCGTATGGAGCCATCCTCCGCGCAGCGTCTCCCGGGTTTCCTCCGGTCTCTTGTAATACCCCACCATCACGTTGGGACCCCTCACGACAATCTCACCCTGTTCCCCGGCCGGGACCTCCCGGTCTTCCGGGTCAAAGATCTTCACCTCTACCCCCGGTATGGGAACGCCGGTGGAACCTTTTTTCCGCGGCATGCTCGGACGGCAGACAGCTACCGCAGGAGAGGCCTCAGTGAGACCGTAGCCTTCATACATGCTGCAATTAAACTTGGACGTAAACGCCCGGTGGAGCTCTTCCGTGACCGGTGCAGCGCTGATGGTGCATCTCTCCAGAGAGCTAAGATCGTACTTTTCACCGGCCGGATGGTTTAAAAGCATCTGGAACATTGTGGGGACCCCGATGAATCTGGTGACGCGATATTTTTCAATAAGTCGGAAGACCTCTTCCGGGTCGAACCAGCGCATAAGCACATAAAAGCCTTCTTTGAACGGTGAAACATTGCCGGCATTCATGACAACAACACCAAATGAATGGGCAAGCGGGAGACAAAGAAGGACAATGGTGCCGCCTTTTTCCAGCTCATTGACTTCCCAGGCGGCGATGGCATTCTGGTAGAGGTTGTTGTGGGACAGCATGACACCTTTGGGCTGACCGGTCGTACCGGATGTATATATCATCAGGGCCACATCGTTTTCGTCCATCTCCTCAATGCGCGCATCAATCGGGCTCCTGTCAATGAGGCCATGAAAATCAACCCGATCCCCCTGGTCTTCTCCGCCGATGACCAGGACTTTTTTGATGTGATCGATCCCTTCCCTGGCGTTCTCGATTTTATACAATAGGTCCTGACTGGTAATAACGGCCTTTGCATCGGAGTGATTCAGGATGTAACGGGTTTCATTATCACCGAGAAGGAACATAATCGGAACGATGACCGCTCCGATCCGCCATATGGCCTGAAAACATACAAAGACTTCCGGCAAATTGGGAAGAGAAACCACCACATGATCCCCCCGGCCGATGCCGAGAGATTTCAAACCGGCCGCCAACCTGCAGCCCATTTCATTAATACGCGTATTCGTATATTCCTCATCCTCAAAGACAATGGAGACGATTTCACCGAATTTCTCGATGCGCTCCGCACCCAATTTTACAAGATTCATGGGGGACTCCATTCAGGCGGCCTGTTTGGGTTTTCGTGGTTTCACCACCTTGAGAAGGGATAACTCACCGTCCGGGGTTTCTGCCGTGATATCGTACCGTTCATCCATTCATCTTATTTTTTTCCATAAACCTCAACGAATTCTTCGATAACAATGTAGCCGTCCCCGTTCTTGTCAAAAATGGTAAGTTTCGTTTCGGCAATCGCCTTATCCGGATAGAGGACTAACAGTTCTTCTTTGACGACTTTCCCATCCTTGTTCACATCCAGGGAATAAAACACCGATTGCGGTTTCTCTCCGCCGCCAAATACCGGAATTGAGACCATTACGAACATGGAGACCAATAAGACCGTTAATAACTTTTTCATTTCTTTCCTCCTTTTTCTTGCACATGTTTATTGGAATGCCTTGAAGTAACTGGATTTTCACACGAGGCGATACCAAGTTCAACTGCGGACGAATTCCCATGCCTTGTCGATGTCGGCCACATTAAAATACTTCTCAACAAGCTCCTTCTCTTTTTTTTGGAACAGTTTGTTGTCGAGCTCAATCAGGACCTTTTCGAGTTTGCTGTCCCCCACAACCGCGAACATTTTCTCCTCCTTCTAAATAATGATGAAACGTCAGATAAGACAAAGTTCTTTTCGGCCAAAAGCATAGCGAAATCATATTGGTGTGTCAATCGATCAAATATGACCGGAACACGGAATAAGTCAACAAAAATGACACAGGCAATCCAAAAACCGCTAAACCCTGAACCGTGAAACTCGCACATTCGATGGACATAAATCTGACAGCAGTTCTAATTTTGGAAGAATCTGCGCAATTCAACACCTGAACAATACCACGAAGAACACGAAGGTTACGAAGAAACAGAAAAAAACAAGCCCTACTTCGTGCACTTCGTGTCCTTTGTGGTGAATAATTGACCATAGTTTGAATTGTTGTAAATCTGACGCAGAGGTGGAAATAGTTCATAGAAAGGGATATAATCCAATATCTTCGGCCAGAAAATCGGCGAGAAAATACCTATTTGGATATATCGTTGGACTATCAAGCATTAACATTCATACGGCCTGATGACAGATTTTTTATTGATACCGGGCAAACAGCTGATGAGAGAATAGCTTTTGTCTTGAAGATTCTGGAGCGATCTGGAAATGATCCGAAAAGCATATCAGCGTTCATGAACGGAATACACAACAGCCATGATGTGGCCTTTGCCTTCATTTATGGAAGCGCGATAAATTCAAATCTGGGCCTTTGTGACATAGAAGATGTTGATGTTCTTATTGCCACCCAGGGTGATAAGAAATTCGTATATGAATGGGATGCTCTCAGGGGTGCGGAAATACGTTATCTCCGTCTTTCAGAGATAAGAGATATCCTGAGAGTGGAGAAAAGGCTTTTTTCGACAACCTTCCCCAGGGAGTTTAATTCATTGGGGGGAATCCTTGCCAATGGGCTGGTGGTAATCAAACCCTCAAGTGATCTGGAGAGGATGGTATTCAATGTAAGGGAGAGTTTTCACAAGATATATGTAAAAGCGCTTTCTCAGATGGTTGAGAACGAGTGCATAAAGCGGATCAAGGAAAGGAGCGGATTTACGAAGAGGAATAGGCCTTTCTCTTCCCATGATGAGAGACGTTACGCCTTTTATGGAAGTGACGTGCGTATCTCCCTCGATGAAGCCCGCTCAATAATAGATGAGTCAATAAAGCGCAAGAATATTGAACCAGGGAAAGCCCCGGCAATCGCACGAAGCATCCTGAAAAGAATTAAGACAAGGAATGTATTGGAGATACACCGACGCTAATGATATGAAACGCCGTCAGGGCTATGGCTTTTAAGAAAAATTTCCGACCCTTTATCTTGCTATCTCGTTTATGTTCTGTTGCTTTTCAATCGTCAATCAACAATCGACAATCATAAATCCCATGCCTTATGACAACCAGCGTTTCCGCCTGTGGTAGTGCTTCACATCCCGGTAGCTCTTCTTGCCCACCGCTGTCAGCCCCAAGTAAAATTCCTTTACATCGGCGTTGTCTTTAAGGGTTTCGGCATCCCCGTCCAGGACAACACGCCCATTTTCCATGACGTACCCGTACTCAGCGTACTTGAGGGCCATGGCTGCATTCTGTTCAGCTAAGAGCATGCCCACATGTTCGTCTTTATTAAGTCGCCGGATGATGTTGAATATCTCTTCCACAAGTAAGGGAGCCAGGCCCATGGAGGGCTCGTCCAAGAGCATGATCTTCGGCTTTGCCATGAGGCCGCGTCCGATGGCGCACATCTGCATCTCGCCCCCGGATATATAACCGGTCTTGGCACCCCTACGTTCCCTGAGACGGGGGAAATATCCGTAAACCATCTCCAGGGCCGCTTTAGTCCCTTTCTTGTCTCGACCCCTTGTATACGCGCCTGTGAGAAGATCGTCTTCAACGGTCAGATGCTCAAATGTGTGTCTCCCTTCCATTATCTGGATAAGGCCCATTTTCACTAATTGGGGTGCAAACAGTTTGTCAACCCGTTTCCCATCAAATTCTACGGTCCCCTTTGTCACCTCGCCACGCTCTGCCTTGACTAGATTGGAGATGGCCTTCAGGGTGGTGCTCTTACCGGCGCCATTGGCGCCCAAGAGAGAAGCAATCTGCCCTTCATAGACATCGAGGGAGACCCCCTTCAAAACCAGTATCACATGCTCGTAGATGACCTCGATATTATTAACCTTGAGTAACGGCGCCCGCTCTGTGGCCATGATATCCTTTCACCCCCACCTAACCAGATGTTATGGGCTCGCGCAAAAATAACTTCACATTTTCGCATCCCATCTTCAGATCATCTTCGGTCGCGCCTCAATCCCAAAATCCTCGAAATAGTATGACTATTCCTGTGGTTTTGCTCAATCGGCGCAGCCAAATCTGACCTAAATCTGGGCGCCAATTCTGGGAACTTATTTTTGCGCGAGCCCTAAGGTGAAGTAGGGGAGCGTAGGTGCCCCCCTACCCCAAGTTTAAGCATTTTCTTTATTTGCAGTCTATCAGTTTGATCCCCTGTTCTTTGGCATATTTCTCGGCTGATGCTTCGATCATCTCCCTGACAAACTCCTTCATCGGTTCTACGACGATTCCGGTCATGACCCATTTCTCGCCATTCCACTGCTGGAATAAGATCGGTCCGCCACCCTCGTGGTCTGCGCAACTGAGCTTGAGAGGCTGCATGAATTTTTCTGCACCGAGTTCTTTGAGTCTCTCCTTGGTGATATCCAGGTTCTCAAAGCCCCATCGCACCTCGTCACCGTTCAGGACCTTGTTTCCGAACTTCTTCTGGGCGGTTAGGAGGGCCTCATGGTTGATGATTCCGGCATACACCCCCCGGTTGAAATAGACCGAACCCACACGGGTGAATGAGATATGCCCTTTCATTTGGCCGTAGACCTTATCGACGATCTCCTGGATAACGGGAAAATCCCTTCCGACGCCGTGCCAGTTAGCGCTGTAGTAACCCTTGGCTGCCGGACCCGCAGGGAGCACGTCCTCTTCCGATCCGCACCACCAGACACCGAGTATCCGATCGCTGGGGAATTTAAGCCTTGCGGCCTCTTTAAGAGGAACCGTGCAGGATACGCCCCAGTTCCGGTTGATAACCCAGTCTGCTTTGTATCTCCTGACGATGTCCATCCACTGGGCCTTCTGGTCAATACCGGGCCACGGGACCGGGAAGTGCCTCACCTCAAACCCGTACTTCTTGGCCAAGGCATCCAGGATCGGTTTGGTCTCCTGGCCGTAGGGAACGTCGATGTGCAGATTGGCAATCTTCAAACCCTTCAGATACTTTCCGATGGTTGCCATATCTTTCCCGTCCCATCCCTGCTTGATGGCGATGAACTTAATTTTAGCCGTATTCTGAGACCAGTAATTGGTAGGGATGGTAAAGACCCAGGGAAATACCCGACCATCCGAGGCATCGGCTCGACCGTACCCACTTGAAATAACGGCGATATGATCTGCTGTGCCCTTGGGGATCAGGGCATAAGTGATGCCCGTGCTCAAGGGATGAACAAGACTCATTTTGTCTTTGAAGCGGTTATAGCACTCAACCCCCCGTGCCGTATTATAGGCCGTTTCGCACTCCTCAAATGAGTACTTGATGCCGTTGATCCCGTCTTTCATGTTCATCAGTTCCATGTAATCTTCCATGCCACTGCTGAACCCGCTGCCGCCCGCTGCAAAGGGACCGGTCCGGTAAGCTAAGATCCCGACAAACTGGGTTGGCGCTTCCTTCTTTTCCTCGGCAGCTATTGCCGGCCCTGAAACCAGGACAAAACTCGCTGCGATCACAATAGCAAAAAAACCAAAAATCAATTTACGTCCCATGTTCATCTCCTCCTCATTTTAAAGTTCGTGGTTAAAAAAACTTCTCCATAACCAAAGACCAAATTTTATGAAGCCGCAAAAAGTCAGGTTTCTCGCAGAACCCTCAGAGAACGCAAAGATAACCTATTGAAATTGCTCATTCTGTCTTGGCGTCCTTTGCGCCTTTGCGCGAGACCAGAGGGTTTTCGCAGGTTCATCAAGACCTAATACGGAAATGGCCACAGCCGCAACTTGTCCTTAATCGTGTGCCATAGCCTGGCCATGCCATAGGGTTCAACAATTAGAAAGAAGACAATCAGTCCTCCAAAGATAATCGATTCGATATTTGCGAGGATATCGGCAGGCACCACCTCCATGAAGGTCCCCAGGAAATGATTGATGCCGATGGGGAGCATAATGAAAAAGCCTGCCCCGAAAAATGAGCCGAGGAGCGTTCCCAGCCCGCCGATGATAATCATGCCCATAAGGGCAAAAGAGGTCATGACGTTGAACTCTTCGATATTTGCAGCTCCAACGTAGCAAAACGTAATCAGTGAGCCGGCGACGCCAGCATAAAAGGTGCTTACAGCAAAAGCAACCAATTTGTCGCGGTAAAGATTCACGCCAATGATCTCGGCCGCATAGTCGACATCCCGGATAGCCATCCAGTTCCTGCCAAGCTGGCCACGCACCAGGTTCTTCCCAATGGTCATTAACAGGGTCATGATACAGAGGACCAGAAAATATTTCTTAACGGGTGTGTCTAAGGCGTACCCGAAAATATACATGGCCGGGGCCTGTATGGTTCCAAAAACACCCCCGCTGATCCAGTGCACATGCACAATGACCCACTCTATAATGAACTGAGAGGCCAACGTGGAAATGGCCAAATAAAAACCCTTGATCCTGAGGGACGGGAGCCCGAAGAAGGTCCCCACAATCGAGGCGATCAGTCCCCCCCCAATGATGCTCGGAATCAGCGGGATGCCGTACCGGCCGTACAGGATAAAAGAGCCGTAAGCCCCGACGGCCATAAAGGCGGCGTGCCCAATGGAGATCTGGCCGGCATATCCGGCCAGGACATTAAGCCCGAAGGCGGAAAGCGCGAAACAGTAAAAGGGAACAATGATGTTCATCATCAGGTATTCGCTGGTAAATAAGGGAACAATGACAAAGGCCACAAAAAGCATGACTATGAATCCCCACCTGTCCAAAGGGATGGGGAAGATGGCCATGTCACTGGCGTAACTGTCTTTGAAATTACCGCATTCTCTGTAGAACATAATTAAGCTCCGCTCCGTATATAATTAGATTCAAGCCGTGAAGCATAAGACAGGAGGTTGCCCCGACAATTCTCCCTTAAGCCTTGTGCCCTGCGCCTTCCGCCTTTCATCTCACACCCTCTCTATGATCTCCTTACCGAAAAGGCCGTATGGTTTAAAATAGAGGACAAGCAGAGCCAGGAGATAGGGCAAAAAGGTCTGAATCCCCCCTCCCACATAGGGCCCGATGAAGACCTCCCCTAAGGTTTCGCAGGCACCCACGATGAGTCCCGCGAGGATCACGCCGGGGATGCTGTCAATCCCACCGATAATGAGAACAGGAAGGGACTTGAGCGCGATAAAGGAGAGGCTGAACTGGACCCCTAAGCGTGTTCCCCAGGCCACGCCTGCTACCGTGGCCACTACACCCGCAATGATCCAGGTCAGGGTCCAGGCCTTGAGAAGGGGGATCCCCACGGAGAGGGCCGCCTCATGGTCGTCGGACACGGCCCTGAGCGCCCTTCCGTTCCTCGTCTTCTGAAAAAACCAGACCAGCCCGAGTACCAGCAAGGCTGCCACTACTGCAAAAAAGAGATCAAAAGAGCTGATAAATACGCCGGCCACTTCATATGATTCATCCGGGATACCGAGATTCAACCCCTTGGCCTGTGTGCCGTAGATGGACTGTC
>JACKQG010005291.1_pt1 | contig 14330 bp, 18 predicted proteins | sample 8237621 | NCBI WGS metagenome assembly JACKQG01 (sample SAMN15677084, study PRJNA649215) | marine metagenome | biome: marine; feature: Black Sea; material: saline water; isolation source: suspended particulate matter (SPM) from the Black Sea western gyre | collected 2013-06-09/2013-06-10 | depth...
AGTGACACATTAGATAAATCTAACAAATCTTGATATTTAACTGAATCTTGAAATTTAACAGCTAACAAAATTAAATTCTTATCATCTAGAGATTTGTCAATAATATCTTGACTCTCATTTGATAATTCAATTATTCTTTCGCTTTCATAAAAAATTTTTAATCCACTAATATTATTTAATGAAACTAATAATAACACTAAAATAAGTGAAAGGAAGATGTATTTATATTTCCATAAAACTTTGATCATTTTACAAGTGTTGACATTCCCCCGTCAACACTAAAATCCTGCCCAGTTATCCAGCTTGACTGTTCTGAAATAAGAAAGTTAATCATTGAAGAAATATCTGAAACGGAGCCCACTCTATTTAAGGGATGTTTATCTGACATTCTTTCAATCATATTCTCATCCTTTAAAAACTTTTGAGACATAGTACTATTAAATAGTGAAGGTGAAATAGTATTTAATCGTATTTTAGGGGACCATTCAGCAGCTAGAGTTCTACTTAAGGAAGTAATTGCTGATTTACACATTGCAATAGAAGCATGAAAAGGCATACCAACTTTTGCTGCTACAGAGCTAAACATAACAATTGAAGAATTATTATTTAAACTTCTTTCGTAAAATTTTAAAATATTTAATAAGCCAACTACATTAATATTATAATCATTTTGAAATTCTTCAATTTTAATTCTTTTGAATGGTTTTAAATTTATATTACCTGGAAAATAAACAATTCCATCTAAGCTTTCAATTTTAGGGAATGTTAAAGTATCGAGAGGGTCAAAATCTTTAAAATCAGAAAAAGTATGATTTCGACTTAATCTGATAAAATTATAGTTATTATTATGCTTATCAAATAAGTCAATTGATACTTTGCTACTTGATCCTACTAATAAAATATTTTTCATAATTATCTTTTAAACAAGAAGGAGTCTAATTATATAATCAGACTCCTTCATGAAAAAATTATTTTAACTATTTTTTATTAAAGATTTTAACAACTGAACCATCTTCAAAAACATTAAATATTATTTGATTTTTTAAGTTATTGCTTACTTTTTTTCCTAATATATTGATAGAGTATAAATAACTCTTTTCTAAACCATTAAAATCAATAATATCAGTTGTTGATGGAAGTAAAACAGCATCAATAACATGTACAACACCATTGTCAGCTACAATATCAGCTACGGTTACCATAGCATTGTCAATGAATACTCCCATTGAGTTAATTGTTACTGTTACATCTGTGCCAAGTAATGTTGTTACAACCTGATTGTTTGATAACATTGTTGACATTACACTAGCTCCTACAACATGGTGCTTTAGAATATCAGTTAATTGTGGAATATCATTAAGTAATGCCGTAACTGTACCAGCTGGTAATAAATTAAATGCTGCATCTGTTGGCGCAAATAATGTTAATGATCCAGGATCTGATAAAACACCATCCAAAGCACAAGCATCAATTGCAACCTTCAATGTAGCATGGTCAGCTGAATTTGAAACTATATCATAAATTGAATTGGATGTTGTTGGAGGCAATAAAACAGCATCAATTACGTGTACAACACCATTGTCAGCTACAAGATCAGCAACTATTACTTGAGCATTATCTATAAAAACTCCCATTGAGTTAATTGTTACTGTTACATCTGTTCCAAGTAATGTAGTTACAACTTGATTGTTCGATAACATTGTTGACATTACACTAGCTCCTACGACATGGTGCTTTAAAATATCTGTTAATGTTGGAAGATCAGCTAATAATGCAGTTACTGTTCCAGCTGGTAATAAATTAAATGCTGCATCTGTTGGCGCAAATAATGTTAATGATCCAGGATCTGATAAAACACCATCCAAAGCACAAGCATCAATAGCTACTTTTAAAGTAGTATGGTCGGAAGAATTTGAAACTATATCATAAATTGAATTAGAAGGAACATTAACTGAAATAGTTCCAACCATTCCAGCAGCTGCATGTGATCCTACTGAGCAGTCGTAAGAATAATTTCCTGGCACATTAAAAATATGAGTGTAAATTATTGAGCCCACAACATTAGTAGTGTTAGACTGAAAGCTTACAGGATTATTAAAACTTGATCCTGTCTGAGAATTGATATCAGCATTAACATCATGATTTCCACCATCATTAATCCACTCTACAGTGTCTCCCAAATTAATAGTTAGAATAGATGGTGTAAAATAATATCCGCCTGAATTCACAGTGTGAATTGTTGCACTTAAATAGCTTGTAAAAAAGCAAGTTAAAAGCATTAAAAATAGTTTGTTTGTTTTCATTTTAGTTTAGTTTAAAAAAGATTAATTAATGTTTTATTATTAGAATTTATATTTCTGTGGCAAATTTATATTCACCTGTTGGATACATATCCAACCATTTTTTTAGTTGTTCTTTAGTTTTTAAAGTTACAGTCATAGATTTAGTTTTAAAGATAATACTTGGAGAATTATTTTTAATTTTATCTAAAATTTTTTCTGCTTTCCTTTTTTTCAATAATCTGTAATTGCTCATATTTATATTTTTAACGTTAATACTTTGCAAATGTATAGTTTTTTATAATAAAAACTATGCAAATATATTAAAATGTATAATTTATTATATAAAATAATATACAAAACAAATTTATTAATTAATATTGCACAAAATATGATCATGAAAAAACCAGATAATGTTGTATTCGATATACAATCACAGGAATATGATTCTTATAAAAAAAATTATCCAACAGATTTAGGTAGCCCTGCATTTGACAGCTCAGTATTAAAGAAAGATAACTTTGCTTTTAAACATTTAAAGGCGAAATTTGATGAGCTAAATACAGAGTATACAAGTTTATTAACTACATTAAAGTGGAATGAGATAATATATAATTCAGAACATAACTTTATTCCTATTGCAGGGGAAGAATATCATTTATATAAAAATAAAAACATTACATTTCTAAGCATGATAGAGCCAAACCAATGGGAAATGGAGTATATAGCAACATTCAGATTATCAGCAAATGATATTTGGGAAAAAATTAATAAATAAAAAAATGAAAACACTTACAATAGTATCAATAATAATATTGCTGCTTTTTTTTGCTAAAAACCTTTTTTCTGTAGATGCAGAAAAAAATTACACACTAATTAAAAAGTTAGATAAAATTGAAATTAGGAAGTATAAAAGCTCAATTTACGCAAGTTTTATTCCGAAAAATGAAAAAGAAAGAAATAGCTCATTTAGAAAAGTCGCATCTTTTATTTTTGGTGATAATACAAATAATGAAAAAATAAGTATGACATCTCCTGTAGTTATAAAAATACACAATGATTACGAGATGGCTTTTATAATGCCTAAAAAATATAAGCTAGAAAATTTACCTAAACCAAATAATAAAGAAATAAATATTTACACTCAGCCAGGTACTCTAAAGGCATGTATTTCATACTCTGGATATACGAACAAAGCTGTTGAAAATAAAAAGATAAATGAACTAAAAAACATCTTACTAAAATATAACTATAATCACAAAAATGATTTTGAAATATTAGTATATAATTCTCCTTTTGAGTTTACAAATCGTAAAAATGAAATAATTGTCACAATAAATATGGATACAAAAAATAACGAGAAAATATCAACTTTAAAGAACATCTATTTGGGAGGGGGATGCTTTTGGTGTACTGAAGCTGTATTTGAGCAGGTTAAAGGCGTAGAAACTGTAGTAAGCGGATATTCAGGGGGGAAAATAAAAAACCCATCTTACAAAGAAGTTTCTAAAGGCTTAACCAACCATGCTGAAGTTTGTAAAATTACATATGATGAAAATATAATAAAACTAAATGAACTAGTTGAGATTTTCTTTTATTACCATGACCCTACAACCTTAAACAGACAAGGCAATGATAATGGAGCACATTACAGATCAATAATACTTTATAATGACAATGAAGAAAGAGAAATAATCAATACAGTCAAAAATAAAATTAACAAAGAAAAATATGACGGTAGAATTATTACAGAAATAAAAGAATTTTCCAATTTTTATCATGCTGAAGAATTACATCAAAACTATTTTAATGAAAATTCATCTCAGCCTTACTGTGAAATAGTTATTTCTCCTAAAGTAAGTAAAGTTAGAGCAGAGCTAAATAAATATTTTAGATAGTTACCTTTTTACAAAGTTTAAAAAATTGATATTTCTGAATGCCTCATAAAGCAACACATTCAATAATATTAATAGATAGCCATAAAAAAAATCTTCAATCGGTATTGTAAATATTCTGAATCCTAAGTTTTGTACGTCATTGTACCAGACCACTTCATTTTTAATAAACATTCCAGTAAGTAGCCCATTACTAAGAAACATAAAAGGCAAAATACTAATGAATGAAATTGTAATTGTAAGTAAGTTAATCTTTCTATATAAACAAAATAAAAGCACAATGGATAATAATCCAAAAGTGTAAGCTGTATACATTTTATCAATATTAGATATAAATAAAATTGATGATAAAATAAATAAAATAGAGATAGTAATTCTTGATTTATAAATCAAATTAATATTAGGATAATATTCGCGTATCACAAAATAGGTGAATACACATGCATAAGGAATACAGATAAAAAACAAACCTTCCTCAAGTGGAATATTCTGAGTGATAAATAATCCAGTTAGATAATCTGATCTAAAACCCCACACTCCCATTTCAACAAATATATGATCCCAAATAATGAATAAAATAGCTATAATGATATTTGCAGGAATAAAATATCTCCATTGCTTATAAAATTTATGTTTGAGTAAAAAACTAAAAATAAAAGGAATAATTATACAGCCAACATTTATGAATAAATATAAGTATTGTTTCATTTTCTATTGTATTGCTCTCTAAAGTATTTAAAAGGCACAATAAGCATACCAAAACTTTCACCATCATATTTATCTAAATACTTGTGATGAACTTTATGACCCTTTCTTAATGAAAGTAAGTACTGAGATTTTGTTTTTTTAAACCATTTAAATCTTTGATGTATAAATACATCATGAACAAGGAAATAGGCAATGCCATAAAACAAGATACCTAAACCAATAAAAAATAAATTGTTTAACTCTGGAAATGTACCATAATAAAAAAGCATTATACTAGGAATGGCAAAAACTAAAAAAAAAGTATCATTTTTCTCAAAAATACTGTTATAACGGGGTTGATGATGATCCTTGTGTAATACCCAAAGAAAACCATGCATAACATATTTATGGGTAAACCAAGTAACACATTCCATAACTAAGAAAGTTAATAATGTAATTGTAAGGCAGTTAAGTATGTACATATAATTTTAATATTTTATTTTCTAAATTCTTTGTCAATTGCAACATCAACATTTGGATATTTAAAAAGAAAACCAGTTGACTTTAATTTATCTACAGAAACAGCTATATCAGATGAAACAATTTTTATTCTTTGACCAAGTAATAATTTTAGAACAAAAGTAGGTATCTTTAAAAGAAGAGAATATTTAAAATATTTCTTTTTAATGATATTTAGAAAATCTTCTTGATTAGTCTTCTTGTCAGTTGCAATATTATAAGCCCCGCTAACATTTTTATTTTTTAATGAAAAGAGAATAAAACTGGCTAAATCGTCTAAATGTATCCATTCAAAAGATTGTTTTCTATTTCCTAAAATTGGTGCAACCCCTAACTTCATTGATAAAAGAATAGGCTTAAGAAATCCTGTTGTCTTAGTTAAAATCAAAGAAATTCTCAATTTAATAACACGAGAATCAATTCCTTCAAATGCAGTAGCAGCACTCTCCCAATCAACAGCTAATTTTGATAACCAATCTTTAGATGGTAAATCGTTTTCATTTTTTAAACCAATAGAATCAAAACCATAATAACCTATAGCTGAAGCACTAATAAAAGTTTTAATATTGATTTCTTTTTCTTTACAATAATCAAATAGTAATTTAGCAGCATCAACCCTGCTTGAATACATCTTTTTTTTATTTTTTTCAGACCATTTATTAATTATACTATAGCCTGAAAGATGAATAATATGAGAACATTTATCCAAAGGAGTTTTATCAAAAATTTTATTTTCAACATCCCAATAAAAGATATTTTCATCATTAGCAATATTAATATTTGAAGAATAAAATAAGACTTCAAAACCATCCAATTCTAACTTTTTAGCAACAGATTTTGCCAAAGTTCCGCTTGCCCCAGTAATAAGAACTATCTCCTTCATATTAACTTATTTATTAAACATTTTCTCCATTATATTAAACCTATAATCGAAAATATATTTTAACTTTTTATTTATAAGAAAGTAATTGGCAATAGTTCCTAAAAATCCAAATGGAGGAATATAAGTGACAATATCTTTCATAACAACATATTCTCCTTTATCTTCAAAAATATGTTGATGATGCCAAAGCTTATAAGGTCCAAGTCTTTGTTCATCAACAAACAAATGATTTTTTTTAACTTGAGTAATCTCAGTAACCCAATTCATTTTTAAATTTAATAATGGTGAAACTTTGTAAGTAATAATCATACCCGAATAAATTTTTTCATCTTGATTACCTGAATTCACCTCAAATTTCATTTCATTTGGAGTGATAAGTTCTAAATTTTTAGGAGAAGTAACAAATTCCCATAATTCATCTATCTTACAATTTATTACTTGTTCTTTTTTAATTTGATAATACATATAATTACTTAGAAATAATATTAATAAAACTATTTACATCACTAAGAATATTTATAGTGCTCTTTTCGGGAATCATCTTAGCAGTAATTTCCGTTGATACAATATAGTTGTTTGCAGAATGGAAATTAGATTCAAGATATTCAATTGTAGAATTAATATTAATTATTGAGGAATTTGAAACTGAGAACATTAGGGTATTATCAATTTTTATTTTTTCCTTTACTTGATTTAATGACTCATAAGGAAGATTTGACCCTAGATAAATTACATTAAAACCATTTTTTACTAATAAAAATCTTGCAAATAAAAGACCTATTTCATGAAATTCATTATCAGGAAGAAATAATAACCATGTCTCCTTTTTATATTCTTGAGTTAGATAAACATCACTAGCAACAATTAACTTTTGTTTGATATTTTCAGAAAGAAAATGTTCTTGAGAAGGACCTATCTTATTAGTTAACCAAAGAATACCTATCCTATTTAACATAGTTAAAATAACTTTTTTATAAAATTCAATTATTCCAAAATCTAAAACACCTTCTTCAAACACTTTATTAAATTTAGATGTACTAAATTCTAATGTTGAAATAATTATTTGATTAATATAATAATTCTCCTTACCTTCAATCTGTTTACCTTTTATTTCATCAACTATTTTAATTAACTCAATTTCTGAAATCTTAGAAATCTTAGAAATTTTATATCCAGCTTCTAATAAATAATTGGTATTTAAGGCTCTAACAATCATTTCATCATTATAAATCCTAATATTAGTTTCAGATCTATTTGCCTTTAAATAAGCATAACGATTTTCCCATGTTCTTAAAACAAATTTTGTGATTCCTGTAATACTTGAAAATTGATCAATACTATAATTTCCCATTATTAATTTTTTGGCTAAAATACACAAATGTATAGAATTACAACAAAGTTTCTATACATCTTTATTATTATTACAACTATTTTGTATAGGTTTGCAATTAAATAACTATACTAAGTTAATGAGCAATATTAAAAAATTAAAAATAGCTATTATTGGTAGTGGATTTTCAGGATTAAGCGCAGCAGCAATATTAGCTAATTCAGGGCATGAAGTAACTGTATTTGAAAAAAACAAAGAGCTTGGAGGTAGAGCAAGACAGTTTAAAGAAAAGGGATATACATTTGACATGGGACCAAGCTGGTACTGGATGGCAGATATTTTTGATAAATTCTTTGAACAATTTGACAAAAAAACCAAAGATTACTATACTATAATTCAGCTTGATCCAGGCTTTAAAATTATATTTCAAAAACAAAAAGAATTATCTCTTCCTTGCAATTGGAGTGATATTTGCAATACATTTGAAAAGATTGAGAATGGATCATCAATAAAACTAAATGAATTCATGAAAGAAGCTGGTCATAAATATAGTGTTGCAATGACTAGTTTAGTCTATAACCCTGGTCTTTCAATAACTGAAGTATTAAATATGAATGTGGTTTCTAATATTTTTAAATTAGATTTATTATCATCTTACAGAAAGCATGTTAAAAAATATTTCAATCACCCTGAATTAATTGCGTTGTTAGAATTTCCTGTTTTATTTTTAGGAACAGCACCTGAAAACACTCCTGCCATGTATAGTTTAATGGCATACTCAGGAATTAAAAAGGGCACATTTTACCCTATGGGAGGCTTTGGGTCAGTTATTGAAGGGTTTGTTAAATTAAACAAGGAACTAGGTGTTAAATTCCACAGCAATGAAGAAGTTATTAAATTAAATGTAGAAGAAAATAAGATTAAAACAATATCAACTAATAAGTCCACATATAATTTTGAAATTGTTGTTGGTTCAGCTGACTACAATCATATTGATTCAAAGCTTATAGATAAAAAATATAGTAATTATAATAAAGCTTATTGGGAGAAAAAGACTTTCTCACCATCTTGTTTATTATTCTACCTAGGAGTAGATAAAAAGATAAATAAACTTGATCATCATAACTTATTTTTTGATGAAGACATCAATAACCATATAGATGACATCTATAATACTAAAATATGGCCAAAAAGACCTCTATTTTATACTTGCTGCCCATCCAAAACAGATTCAAGTGTTGCTCCAAAAGGGAAAGAGAACTTATTTGTATTAATGCCTATTCCTGCTGGAGTAAAAGATAATGATGAAACACGAGAAAAATATTTTAAAATATTAATAACCAGACTTGAAAAATATACTGGAGAACCAATTAAACAAAATATAGAATACAAAAGAAGTTATTGTGTTAATGATTTTATTGAAGATTATCATGCATACAAAGGGAATGCCTATGGCCTAGCTAATACATTGAACCAAACAGCTAATCTAAAACCTAAAATAATAAACAGAAAAATAAAAAACTTATACTATACTGGACAATTAACAGTTCCAGGACCTGGAGTTCCACCTTCAATAATATCTGGTCAAGTAGTTGCTGAATATATAAATAAAATAAATAGATAGATGAAAGCTATTTTTGATAAAGTATCTCATGATTGTAGTGAAATAACTACCAAAGCATATAGTACAAGTTTTTCTTTAGGAATAAAAGTATTAGATAAAAGCTTACACAATCCAATTTATGGAATTTATGGATTTGTTCGTTTTGCAGATGAAATTGTAGATTCATTTCATAATTACAATAAAAAAGAATTATTCAAAAAATATAAAAGCGATACTTATTTAGGAATTAATAATAAAATAAGTTTAAATCCAATTATTAATAGTTTTCAAGAAGTAGTTAATAAATTTAAAATAGATCATTCATTAATAGAATCTTTTTTAATTAGTATGGAAATGGATCTGGAAGATCAAAATTATGATGAAAATACATACAAAAAATATATATTAGGTTCTGCAGAAGTAGTAGGATTAATGTGTTTAACTATTTTCGTTAATGGCGATCAAAACAAATATAAAAAGCTTAAACCTTATGCCATGAAACTTGGCTCTGCATTTCAAAAAATAAATTTCTTAAGAGATGTAAATGACGATTACAAAACATTAGGAAGAACTTATTTTCCAGAAGTTAATATGGAAAATTTCAGCAAATCAGATAAGCTAAAAATTGAAAATGAAATTGAGAATGAATTCATTGAGGGATTAAAAGGAATAAGAATGCTACCAAACACTGCAAAAGGAGGTGTATACTTAGCATATAAATACTATTATAATCTTTTTAAAAAAATAAAAAAAATCCCTGCACAACAAATTTTAGAGAAACGAACTCGCATTTCTAATTTTAGAAAATTTACCCTATTAGTTTCTTCTATGATAAAATATCATTCAAAACAAATATGAGGATAACAAATATTATCATATTATTTTTCTTTATAATAAACTGTAATGCTCAGATAAATAATCTAGATCAGATTAGAAAAACGTACCTAGAATCAGCTAAAAGTGAAGAAAATATTCAAAAATTAATAAGTAAATGTGAAGATTATAAATCTAAAAACGATTCAATTATTTATGCATATAGAACTGTCGCTGATTTAATGCTGATAAAGTATAAATACAATCCATTCTATAAGCTAAAGTTATTTACTGAGTACTCTAGGAAACTTGATTTAATTGTAAAGAATAATTTTAACAATATCGAAATACGTTTTTTAAGATATTGCGTACAAAAACAAACACCCAGATTTCTTGGTTATAACGATAACTTAGAGTTAGATTATCAGTTTATTATACAAAATATTGATATTCAATCAAAAGAACTACAAAAATATATCCGTTTAACATTAAAATCACTTTAAATGAAAGAAGTAGTAATATTAGTAAACGAAAGAGATGTTGAGCTAGGCACTATGGAGAAAATGGAAACTCACCTAAAAGGTAAATTACATAGAGCTATATCAGTATTTATCTTTAATAGTAAAGGTGAAATGTTACTACAAAGAAGGGCTCTAGAAAAATATCATACAGCAGGCTTATGGAGTAATAGTGCTTGTAGCCATCCAAGAATTAATGAAAAACCTATTGATTCTGCCGAAAGAAGATTATTTGAAGAAATGGGACTAAACGTGAAATTAAAATTTATTTTTAAGTTTATATACAAAGCAAAATTAGATAACAATCTAATTGAGAATGAATTAGATCATGTTTTCATAGGTACAAGTGATGAAAAACCTAATATTAATGTGAATGAAGTATGTAACTACAAGTATATAAATGAATATGAGTTAAATTTGCTAATTGAAAAAGAAAGCGAATCATTTACTCCTTGGTTTAAAGAATGCTACAAAAAAGTATTTAAAATGTTTAACCATCATAATAATATTAAATCTGAAATACTTATATAGTTTTGAAAATACTTCTAACAGGTGCGACAGGCTATATTGGGAAACGACTTCTTCCTAATTTAATAAAAGAGGGGCATCATGTTGTATGCTGCGTTAGAGATATATCTAGATTTCATCCCCCAACTTCATTAATCAAAAACATCTCAATTATTGAGGTTGATTTGTTAATTAATTCCAGCTTAGATAAGATACCGGATGATATTGATATTGCATACTATTTAGTTCATTCAATGTCATCTTCTGAAAATTACAGTTTATTAGAAGAAAAATCAGCTATAAATTTTCGAGAAAAAATTTCAAAAACATCTGCAAAACAAGTTATCTATTTAAGTGGAATAGTAAATGAACGTAATTTATCCAAACATCTCTTATCAAGAAAAAATGTAGAGAATGAATTAGGTAAAGGAGAATATAAGCTTACTTGCCTTAGAGCAGGGATTATTATTGGGTCAGGCAGTGCATCATTTGAAATAATGCGTGATTTAGTAGAGAAATTACCAATAATGGTTGCCCCTAAATGGCTACAAACAAAATGTCAACCAATAGGAATTTCAGATGTTCAAAGATTTCTAATTAAATGTATAATGAGAAAAGAAACATTTAATAGAAATTTTGACATTGGATGTGATGATATACTATCTTACAAGGAAATGCTATTTAGATTTGCTGAAATCAGAAATCTAAATAGAATTATTATTACCATTCCTATAATGACTCCTAGACTATCATCCTATTGGCTTTATTTTGTAACCTCAACTTCATATAAACTAGCAAGATCATTGGTAGATAGTATGAGTATTGAAATCATCTGTAGAAATAATGAAATTAATAGCATTTTAAGAATAAATCCAATTTCCTACAAAGAAGCAATAGAGAGGGCATTTGATAAAATTGAAAATAATGAAATTATTTCAAGTTGGAAAGATTCATATTCTAGTAGTGAATTGAACTATAATATATCTGAAAATATTAAAGTACCAAAATTTGGATGTTTTACTGATCAGAGAATAGAAAAAATAATAGATCAAAAAATTACAATTAACAAAATTTGGTCAATTGGAGGAACACAAGGTTGGTACTATGCAAATTGGCTTTGGAAAATAAGAGGATTTTTAGACACCCTAACGGGAGGTGTTGGACTAAGAAGAGGTCGAACAAATATATCAAAAATTTCAGTTGGAGATTCATTAGATTTTTGGAGAGTAATCTATGCTAATAAAAAAGAAGGGAGATTATTACTTTTTGCAGAAATGAAGCTGCCTGGTGAGGCCTGGTTAGAATTTAAAATAGTAGATGGTGAATTAGTTCAAACTGCAACATTCAGACCATTAGGAGTGGCTGGGAGACTATATTGGTATCTTGTTTATCCGCTTCATGAAATAATATTTCTAGGATTGATAAGAAAACTAACTAATATCAATTAATATATTTAAAAAGTTAACTATAATTTATTTCAAAATTAGTTAATATTCAGAAATATGAGACAGACAACCGTAAAGTCAATATAAAGGAATAAATAAAATACTTAATGAATTGACGCAATGCCTAATGTTTTTATCTGTCAATCCTTCACCCTCAAAAATATGACCAAGATGTCCTTCGCAATTTGAACAACATATTTCAATACGCTTGATTCCCAAACTATAATCCTGTTTTCTAATTATTGCCTTATCAATTTCATCATCAAATGATGGCCATCCACAATTAGAATTAAATTTTGAATCTGAATTAAATAAAGGATTATTACAAGCCTTACACACATACATTCCTTTATCAGTATTGGTAAGATAATTACCTGACCATGCTCTCTCTGTCCCTTTTTTAACAATAATTTCTCTTTCCTCTAAAGTAAGATTATCAAAATAATTATCAGATTTAATTTCTTTCTCTTGAGCGATTAAACCAAAGGGAAAATAAAATAATATAAGTAATGTGTTTTTTATCAATCTATTGTTTGTTTAGTATCATTTCATATTCTTTAAACCTATGTTCTCGAATTGGACGAGTACTTGGCTCTGTGTTAAAATATAATAGAAGACAAGGTTTTATTTTTTTATATGATTTAACATATTCATAATCTACTAACTCTTTATTTCTAATTCTCTTTTTAATTTGATTATGATAAGGAAACATAGATTTATTTTATTGTAGTAGAATAAAACTATTGCTTTAATGATGTATTATTTTTATCAATCTCATCTAGCTTTTCAAGAATATCACTTGCTTCTTTTTCTAACTTATCACTTTCTTTGCGATTTGTTTTAGATAAAATATATGCTTGTTCCTTAATCTTCTTATATAACTCTGTTAACTTTTCCTTCTCTGATTTTTTTTTAAATAACCCAAACATTTTATAGTATTTTTTATAGTGCAAACTTATGAAATATTTAACTTAAATTTGGCACTCTTAATTAGAATTTAGTAGTTAATAAATTTACTAAACTTAAGCAAGTTCTTTGTAATCCGTCAAACCAAAGTAAACTATTTAGTTTAAAATTCTAGTATATAGTTTTTGTTAATTTTAACCATCTAAATTGCATAAGAATAAAAAAAACTACATACTTTTTAATCAATTATTAATCATTTTCCATCCATTTTTTAGTCATTTTATTTGCAATTGTTTGTGGTCATTTTTAAGTCATTTTAAACCTATTGTTTGCTCGTTTTTTAGTCATTTTTTAGTTATTTTTACTAGATAAAGGATAATTCTTTTAATTATTTATCTGTTTAATTGTTTGACTAATTATTCAAAGAGTTTTTTGTTTAATATTTCCATGTCTGAGGAAACCTTTTTTTGTAATACTTTGGCATATATTTGAGTGGTCTTAACATTAGAGTGTCCAAGCATCTTGGATACCGTAATTAAAGGAACATCATTGTTTAAAGTAATGGTAGTTGCAAAGCTATGGCGAGCAATATGAAAAGTAAGATTCTTAAAAATATGAGCCTTTATAGCCAGTTTCTTTAATAGCCGATTTAAAAATGCATTACTAATATATTCAAAGATTAAACCCTCATCCGTCTCTGTCTTATTTTTTAGAATTTTAAGAGATGGCTTTAACAGTGGAACAATAAAAGTCTCTCCAGTCTTTTTTCGTTTATTAAAGATATACTTTGACCCTTTTTCATCACTGTGAATCTGATGCCATTTTAAAGCTATAATATCAGCATAAGAAAGTCCTGTATATAAAGCAAATAGAAATAGTTCCTTTGTTTTTTTCTCAGATTCAATACTTAACTCAAGATTAGAGAAACGATTTATTTCATCTTGA
>JACKQG010005292.1_pt1 | contig 14330 bp, 7 predicted proteins | sample 8237621 | NCBI WGS metagenome assembly JACKQG01 (sample SAMN15677084, study PRJNA649215) | marine metagenome | biome: marine; feature: Black Sea; material: saline water; isolation source: suspended particulate matter (SPM) from the Black Sea western gyre | collected 2013-06-09/2013-06-10 | depth...
TGGCATCCCATCAAGGTCTGAGTCGTTACTAAACGGATTTATCAGCATACGATTGGAATACCTACCCGGATGTAACCCAGCGAATACGGTATCATTACCAAGCACATCCATCACTATAATTTCAGTGACAAAACCTGGAATTCTTGTTTGTTGTTCATCAATCCCCAATGCTCTAGCGTGGTCACCATCTAAAGTCCAAGTACCATACCTTGAACCAATTAATATCTCATCACCAAGTGGTAATATCGCATGAATATCATTGGCGCCTTCTAAATCGTATTCATCATTCTGCATGCGGTCTCTAGAGAAAGCAATGGAAGGGTCGGCCTCATCTAATAGGGAAAATTGGTGCACACCTCCTGCAGTTCCTACCCAAAGTGTCTGGGTACTAGAGATTGAACCATCGGGTTGACGCGGCCCATCTAGTACGAGAGTCCTAACATTTGCAGAATGGGAAATGTTCTGAGGATTTGCTTGACGGACATAATTTTCAGCATCTGTTTCATTGAATATCCATAGTGCAGGATAATCGCCAATGACATCTTCTGTGCTTGCTACTAAGAATCCGTGATCAGTGCCGACATAGAGTTTCTTGGCACCACCATTTACAGATGTGTGTGCAATCGCCTGAATGGTTGCATTTTCAATTTCTAAGGCTTCCATGAGAGTTTCAGCTTCTCTCAAATCTGTGATTTGCCCAGAGCCATCGATTGTTAATGTCCATGCTTGAGAACCGTCGCTAGAGACTAACAAGTCAAGGTTACCTGACCCTGTATCTAGTTGATAGAGCCCATTGACTGGCTCCATTTCAACGCCTGAAATTCCAGCATTCTGATTGAGGAATCCTTCGCCATCAAGAGTCCAGATTTCAATTCCGCCGTTAGTAGCAAGAACAAGTCTTTGTTCACCACCTTGGTCAGACCACAAAATCATGTCAAATAATTCCCCACCGGGTGGGAGGGCTAAATCCCAACTACCACCAGTGCTTGGTTCAAAGATCGTCAAACCGCGCTTGGTGCCAACATATAGCAAACCAAGTACTTCATCGGCTTGTAAAGCCCGTACGTCATGATGCATGATTCTTGGGCTAGTACCTTGGTCATACATTGATACCATCGCATCAACCTCACCAAGAAGAGTTGATTTGAGTCCAGCTCTTACCCATGTGCCATTATCAATGAAAGTATAGTATTCTTCTAAATTAGAATAGGCTTCACCGATGTAAACAGTGGCTCTTGAACCGTCTGGCATAATCATTCCATCTCGATTCAAATCCCAGCCATCATAATCACCATCAAGCAGGCTATCAGATTCATTCAAAGGATCTAGTCCGAAGAAAACTTCCCAGCCATCAGGTATTGCATCGCCGCGGCTACTTTTCGCTAATTCACGGCTACCAGACCAATAATAAAAATCGCTATCATTTCGCAACGGGTCGGTTCCAAGCCAACCTGGTGAGCCAGTAGGCCGAGTAACATTATCAGCGCACGCATCCATCAAATCAAGACAACGCAACCCGTGAATTTCCGTAGTCCAATTATCTGCTGCATTGTAATTGTACTCTTCGGCATTTGTATACCACTCATGTACCTCAATGATTCCATCTCGGTCTACATCAAATCCATCTCCACAACCAAGTTCACCATCCCAACATCGGTCGGAGTCGTTTTGGCCATCATGAGAGTTTAACGGGTCAAAGCCGTCACATTCCCAAGCCATGGATTCATTTTTCGCACCGGTTTCCCGCATACACATCCATATCTCGTAACCATCAGGTAATCCATCTCCATCAGTATCCGCAAGCCTTGGATCTAGGAACTCTCGCATCCCAGATTCGGTTAATTCAGGGGGTATACCAGTGAGTGATTTACGGTCAACAAAACAGTGTTCTAAATCGTAAGGCCAACAATATTCTTCAAGAGAATTTAGTCCATCATTATCAAAGTCAGATTCGTTATCAGAAGCATTTTCGTAATCAAGTCCACTTATTGTGTAAACCACATCATCTAATGTTATGTTTCTATCAACACTATACATTTGCTCGTGTAAGTCTGGAATCTTGTCTTTATCGGTGTCAGTTATTGGTGGGCCTTCACCTGTCGTGTCATCAGGGTGAACTGAATCAACCTCTGAAGATGGCCTGGACATTGAGACGAATGCAAGGCTTCCTAATAATAGCAAAGTGATGAAGAGAACTGTCTGTTTTCTGCGCATGGGCTCACCTACAGCGTCCGCTGTTTACGAGAGAACCCTACGGGTTTCCTTATGATGCTGATGGAGCACAGTTCATACAAGCGTTTGTGGTATGCTGTGAAAAACTACCTTAAGTCATTATTTTCATATTTTTTTGAAATCAACAAAATCAATAGAATAAAGTAGAAAATATACGGTATTACCAAACAAAATCTTAGCCCGATGGCAACTAATCATAGGGATATCAAAACCTAGTATTTGACTGAGTTCAGGGGGCTCCTTCAAGGGGTGACCGCGCTCCGCCCCCATTTGGATGACCCTCTCAATCACTCACCTTGGTTCAGGCTCTGGTGGAAACGCCACCCTAATCGCCACTGATGAGACAAAAATCCTACTTGATTGTGGATTTTCTGGTAAACAAATTGAGAAACGCCTAGAACTCTTGGAACTATCTCCAAAAGAACTCGATGCTATTCTGATTAGCCACCACCATATTGACCATGCAAGGGGTGCCGCCATTACCCAAAAACGATGGGGGACAAAAATTTGGGCTAACTTTGAAACTTGTGCTAAATTAGGTATGGATCCAGTAAATGAATGCCACTTGTTTGAGCCCTTGACACGCATTGATGTAGGTAGTGATTTGAGTATTCTCCCTGTATCCGTTAATCATGATAGAGCCGATAATGTCGGATTCATTGCATCCCATCGCGGAGAGCGAGCTGCAGTAGTAACGGACCTTGGTTCTTGGAACGATGAATTAGTCCGCCACATGGCTGAATGTGTACACATTTCCATAGAGGCAAATTATGATTCTGATCGGTTGTGGAACGGCCCCTACCCAGAACGCCTTAAACAACGAATTGCTGGACGCGGTGGGCACTTGTCTAATCGGCAAACTGCGGACCTGTTATCGAATGTTGTAGGAGACCATACTCGAAGTATTGTTTTGAGCCACTTAAGTGTTCAAAACAATGCCCCACATTTAGCTGAAAGTGAGGTCCTAATGGAGATTGATGAGGTGTTCACAGGTGACATCTCAATCAGTACCCAAGAAGGTCCGGAATTCGCCCATTATTTGGGCCAAGCAGAGTCCGAAAAAATTGCTATTTGAAAACTGGAAAAGCAAGTAGATTAGAACAGAGATTACATCTTGCTTGTTTGAATCAGAATGATTGGTTGATATCACACAAATTCATTCTGCTGCCATCGGCATGAGTGATATTTGATTTCGGGGTAGACCTTAGTCAGAAATATCGCCTACGGCGATGTTTCACACAGCGAACCCATAAGAACAGGGAGGTTTAGTCGCATCTGTGAGGCGGAGCGGGAGCCATAACGAGGATGCGGTTAGCGAAATCCTTGGAGTTACTATGCTGTTAGCCATGGTTGTCACTGTAATTGGTAGTGTGTTTGTTCTACTTGCTCCATTTCTCGAAGATATCAGCGACAACCGCGAATGGTCATCTGGTACAGTTGCGGCGACTCAGTTAAATGACCGAATTTTAATTGCTGCCCAAAGCCCAGAAGGAAGTGGTTTAGTGCAACAAAATGCTCAACTTTCTCGGTCAATGGACCCATTACAAGATGCTGAAATATGGAAAATTCAAGCAGACCTAGGTGGTAGTGATCGGACATTAGTCACCCTGGATGGTGACTTGCTCACAGTCTCTAGCCTAAATCGTACAGCATCGATTGTAAGGGTCACCGATTCAATTTCAACACAGACATTTACTATGACAAATAGCACAAACGATTTCACCGTTTCAGGCTTAATTGGCAATGTTGTCATTGAAGTAGAGGATATCCATGGAACCATATCGCATCGTTTCCTAGAGATTACGATTGATGGAATCCGCCTCAACAATGTATTGACCGATGGGGAATTTTCAGTTGATTTGGTAAATGGAGCAAGAATTGAAAAATTGCCAAATCATCCAGTTGCAGTCAAGCAATTCCCCCGTTTCAAAACCGATTTGTTACTTGATGGAACTCCAAGAGTCTCACTAATCCTTCTCGACCTTGATATTAGCGCTTCTGCAAGCCGACACATGACCAATGTGCACCTTGATTCGAAAGGCGAGCAAGAACTATTTGACGGCGAAGCACGAAATCTAATCGTCGAAGTTGAAATCGCCGGAGACCCTTCAATATCCCCACAATATATTCATCACTGGACTGGTGATTATGCTCTATATCTAGCAGGTGGATCAATAAACGAATATCAAGGATTTGGGCCACATGAACGTATCTCAGGGCTTGACGGAATAACCGTTCTACCTGGGGATGTGCCGTTCCAATTTGTTGTCACATTGCAATCAGTGGAGGTATACTGATGCGCCGCAGGTTCAACGATGAAGCGGTTTCTGCGGCAATCGCAACAGTGTTGTTGTTTGCTGGCGTACTTGGAATTATATCAGGGATGATGGTTACTATCACTCCTCTAATCAATGAAAAACACGGCTCAGTTGAAAGACAAGCAATGGCAGGACAGATGGAGGACTTAGCGGCTGAGACTGTCAGAATCTCTGAAAATGGATTACCAGGTGATTCTGCAACTTTACAACTCAGACCACACACAGGAGAATTGGGTTGGAACTTAGCGCACGGGGGCACATGGTACTCGGTTGCCTTCGTTGATGGTGGTAGTTTTCGTCTTGATGGTTTACTTGATTTAGATGACAAAACTAGAATTCGATATTCGGAAAGTGAAGTTTCTGCCGCTTGTTTTTCAGACCTTAGGGCGAATAAGGATGCTACTTGGAATTACAGGATTCCAAACATTAGTGGCACAATTCTTGCCACACCAGCGACCAGCCTTCAACAACCACTCTATGAAACAACTGTCGAATACACATCTGGTGCTTCTAGCAGTACTTATTCTCTAATTCCTGGCTCAGTGTTGTCAACTACATCAGTTGGAGAAAGTTGGTTACAATCTGATGGTCCATTGAAAGTCATATTCTTACGTGGTACTGGCGGTGTTACTATGGTTGAACCTGACCTAGCCAACCCTTCAGATGGGAAAGGAAGGGCATGGACAATTCCAATGCCAACGGGGTCTGTTAGCCTTCATCTTGTCAGTTCTGACTTAACCACCATTAGTTGGGATTCGAATTCAAACTCCGGCACTGCTACTAGTACCGGTTCACCTGCAACTTGGAATGGTGATTTTACCACATTAGCAGGTGACGTGATGACTGTTCATTCGAGCAGTCCTGCAAGACTGATGATGGTATGGGGAAGCGGCACAGGTGCAACAGTGTGGCCTGATGATGGAGGCAGCGGATTGGGAATTAGTCACACGCTACCAGCCGCAGCGGGTAGTATTCTAATTGAAAATCCCGAAACAACGTCAATTGCAGTTCAGATTGATGGGTTGTTCAACACCATTTCTGCTCAGAGTTCAATGCGAATTTCATGGCCAGCGGTATCATCACAGATTCAATCGACAGGCCCAGTTCAAATTCATTGGCTTGCAGAAGATGCTAGTAACTCATATCGCACAGGTTCTCTTGAGATGATTCCTGCCACTGATACTGGACGCTCAAGTGGCCTAGAACATTCGTATACAACACCAACATCAGCGTCTGATGAAAGTGTTCTCATTCAGAAAGCCAGCCCTGAAACATCTCTAACCTTGATTGCAGACCTTGAAGCAGGTCAATCTCCTCACATCACTGTGAATGATTCTACTGGTAGCCAATTAGCAACTCTTTCTCCAACGGCTTCAAACTTAGTGAGAACTGCGGTTAACTCAACAGACATACTCAATGACGCCCCATTCAGAATTATTTCTGTAGCCGGAGATGATGGTATGATGGAAATCCGCCAAGATGGAGAGCAAAGATGCTTACCAATTGGATACTGGGCTTCAGGATGGGTTGAACTAAACCTTCCTTGGGATGATTTTTCTCACTACAGCACCGCTATTGTGAAGGACGCATGGAAGGATGGGTCACACCCCTTGGGAGTAGAAGTTACTCTATTGGGACCTCAAAATGGTGCGCCGCATGACACTTTAGCAGCTGCTTGGGGTGCACATTTACCTCGGCTAAACTATGAATTTCAAAGTTCAGTTTCCGGAATGGAAATTGGTTACCGCGGAGGGTTTGTTGGAACCAATCACCCCGAATATCAAGCCGATGTCTTAGTACTCCCACCTGCACGAGAAGGTCCCGGCCCAAGATTAGCAGTTACGATACCTCTCACCATGCCTGCAGATAGTTCTTCTATCGGAAATAGCCAAGTCGCTCTTACAGTTTCATTAGATCAAAGAGTTCAGTTAGTTTCTGTACAAGCACACGAAATAAGACGGGGATGGGATGGACCTTATGGGGCAGCAATCGCTGCTGAATCGTCACAAGAATTAGCTTTCAGCGCAGACTGGTTGACATTCCCAGGCCGCATTGACCTCCTCGATGATTATGTTGGCTGGGTACAATTGACGCATTCTAGCCCTGAGGCGGTTTACCATGCGTCTGGTGAACCGATAATGTTCAATCTGCAACTGAGTCAGATATCTATCGATACGGAGTTGATTATTTGAGACGCAACTCAGAATTCATGCGCGACACTGTTGCAGCAGCCACTGAGTTAGGCTATGTGTTAACTTTCTTGCTTGGACTATCATTCCTATCGGTGTTCAGTATTTGGACTTGGGAACTTCAGGATGAACGTGGTGATGTATGGTTAGAGCAGGCTATGGAGGAAAATTTAGATTCCATAGCAGAAGCAGTAGAAAGAGCAGATCTTGCTAGCCGACAAGGCGGTGATGTCACCTATGCTGAGCCTGTTGACCTACTGTTATCTAAAGCAGTAAATCTGCAATTACGATTAGTATTAGACGATAATGGACTATTAATGCAAGATAAAGGTGGAACTCTGATTTTCACAAGAGATATCTCTTCGGCTAGTGCCACCAACCATAGCGGCGAAGTGGAATTAGCAGGTTTAGAAAGAATTTGGGTGTTACTTGAAGGAAACAATGTAACCATCACTAGTAATCAACCAGGATTCTAAGATCCGATTATCCCATTAAGGCGCGGTGAACCTTGGACTGAATCTCACGCATTCGGTCATTTGCACCTAGTCCCCTAAACACAGTGAGCGAACGTTGTAGGTATTCCATACGCCTACTACGGTCAGGAGCCGCTTCGCCAAGACGCGCTAATAATTCACCAATCAGCACCCTGAAATCATTTGATTCAGCCAACACTAAGGCATCACGGTAACATTCCATCGCTTCATCACGACGTCCTGCATCCACCAAAACTTCACCTAATAACAAAGTGATTTCTACTTCAGCGTGATGATCTCTCTCTTCAGAGAGGCCATCTAAAGCACCGGTGTAATGGTGTAGCGCTAATTCTCGGTCACCGGTCTTTGAGTAGTATCTTCCCAAAACTGCTCTTGCCCTTGCTTGGTGTGCTGCACTGCCACCTTCGTTAGTCTCATCGTAAGCCAAGAACGCATGTTCTTTTGCCCTGTCATTCTCTCCCATCTCAAGGAAAGCAGAAGCGAGTTTTATCCGAGATTCCACTAGTTCAGGGTCATCTTCAGATTTTAGAAGTTCTTCCACATTAGCGTAAACCTCCAAGGCTTTCTTGTCATTTCTCTGGCGGCGGTAAATGTAACCCATGTTGTTGTAAGTTCTAGCCGCCCCTCTTGGGTCGTTTAGTTTGATGAATGACTCCAATGCTTCTTTGTGTAATGCAAGTGCTTCGTCGGCTTCACCAATTGTAACTGAAATATCTGCTAAACTAGATTTAATCCGTGCTCGAATCAATTCTTCCTTTTTACTAGAACCAAGCATTTCGATTGCTTCATTGTAATGGGATTTAGCATCTGACCAATTACCTTGCATTGAAAGAATATTAGCTCTAAGTTCAAGAATTACTGGCCATGCCGAATCCTCTACCGAATCTTTGTCAACAGAATCAAGGATTGAAAATAATTCCATATGGCCTGCTTGAACTAAATCTGCTCCCGTAGTAGCAAGCGCTTCACCTAATTCTCCTGAATTTCCAACTTGAGATAGGTGGAATAGGAATTCAATCTGCTCCTCGGGTCGTTCTCTACGTGTACGATACCAATCTACCGCCTTAGCATGTAATTGCACATTCGTATCAGAATCAAGTGAACGGGTTAAAAATTCGCGAATCAAATCGTGAACATCGTACATTTCCGAATCTGCCTGTCTAGCCAAACCCTTCTCAACTAAATCATCAAGCAAGTCTGTTTCTAAATCATGGCCGCTTAATGCTTCCAAAGGCATTGGTTCTCTGAATACTGCAAGTGCGCCAAGCAATCGTTTTTCAGCACCTGAGAGTTTGCTGAAAATTTCCTGCTCAACATACATTTCCAAAGTCTCGTAAAAAGTGGTTCCAATTGAGCCTCGATTAATCAAATTTAGAACCAAAGGATGACCTCTAGATAATCCGTAAATGTGCTGATAAGTTACCTCATCAACTGGCTCCAGTGATGGCAATAAATTCCTACAAGCATCCCTATCTAATCCATCTAGAGGCACCACTAATGTGGTGATTTTTCCTTCAGCATCACGTAATGGCACGACTGATTTGAAAGACCGTGAAAACAGAATCAAACCGGTTTCATCTAAGTCATCCATACGCTGAGTTAATCCTCTAATAACTGCGTACAAAATATCATCAGCAACCTTGTGTAAATCATCTATGATGATGATAGTGGGGACATCAGTGAGTGAATCCACAATCAAATCAACTGACATTTGTGCCACAGGAACTGGAGTAGCAGCAAGATAATCTGACAGCGAATCATTGCCGATAGTTGCTAACCATTCGCCACACGCTTCAAGGAAGGCCCTTGAGCCCTCCCAATCTTGTACACGGTGGTATAGCAAATTGCGTTTATGTGTGAAAGTCTCTATCAATTTACCAGCAAGAGCAGTTTTTCCAATCCCTGCAATCCCTGGAACTAGAATAGTTGTAGACCGAGCATCAAGAAGATCAACCATTGTTTTTACTTCTGTGTCGCGACCATAGAAACTTCGTAATCTAGGTAAATCCTCAAGAGAAGTAACAAGTTGCTTCTCAACGTGTTTTGCCAAATCTCTTTGTATCAACTCAGGGTTTAATGGGCGCAAGTCAACAAGGCCATTATCATCCATATAGCGAATAATGTCAACAGCCCTAATAGAAAACGGTGAACTTTCAATCGCCTTTGCTAATGTTGTGCTACTTGTGCTTCCTTCTTGACCAATCAACCTCACTGGATAATTAGACAGACGTTCCCAAGTCTCTTCTGCAACAATCATACCTGAATCAGTTAGGAAGTAGGCTTTCCGCTTACGAGTAACTCCTGTGACGTGTGTCTGTCTCTCAATCAACAAACCTTGGTCCTTTAATCCAGCAATTGCCCTAGGGACGTTGCTGCGAGCGATTGCAACAGCGTTTGCAATACCCATTTGAGACAACGCAAACGGAACTTCAACCTTGCTTGAATAGTCTCCGAAGTCTCGTAAGTGCAACAGAATTCTTTCCTGAACACCCGGTTTAGTGACTACCAAAACATTCCTCTCCTGATGGAATAGATACCTGCAACCATTCAATACTTCCGCCTAAAAGGTCAGAATTACCCCATTATTCCGGTATCCACTGGTTAGTCTCTGGATCCCACTTCCAACCAGGGTAAGTGGGCTGTGGTTCAGCAACTGGTTGGGCAGGTGCAGCCACTTGGGCTTGTGCATCCGCCTGATTCGCCTTACCCCAAGCATACGGGTCCTCTTCTACTGTTTCTTGTGCCTCGATATCTCCAATTTCCGGCTCATCTTCAAACTCCACGAAGAAGAACATGAATACTCCGCCAAGTCCTGCTAAGACAACTAAAGCCAAAATTGCCCAAAGAACCCAACCTAATGCACTCTCTTGAGCAGTAGCACCAACTTGTACTGAAAGGGACTGTCCTGTTGAATCGCCACCGTATTCAAACGCTACATCATTCACTCCAGACTCTAACTTATTGCTTTGTATAGTCATAATCCAAGTACCGTCTTCACTAACAATTGTATTGTTAAGACGAAGGCCTGTATTTGAGGAACGGGCGACCACTTCAACACCTGGACGACCTTGTCCTGTGAATATAGCCGTGTCACCAGCATTAATTTCATTGATTCCATCAATTCGTTCAACACTAAATGAAACTGCTCGAACAATAAAATCAACATTCATTGTGTAAGCATTAGATGAACCATCTCTGGCCATAAATTTCATTCCTTCACATGACCATAAATCGATATCAGTTGTATGGAAAGACATTCCCACAGGGTCATATGTTACTTTACCATAAATATCAATGGAAATTAAATCAGCACACAATTCATCATGTTGCAGATCACTATTTGCAATAATTTCTGGGTCATCGTAAACATCGTAGTCGAGTAAATCACCATCGGCGTCGGAGAAAAATGGAGGTAGTACCACACTTCCACCATCCCCGCATCTACCAAGATCTTGACTACCTTCTTCACAGAAGATGATTACTTCTCCAACCCAATCTGTAGAGTTGAATACCGGGGCGCGATTGTTTGCATCTAATGGGTTGTGAATAATCACCTCAACCTCAACCCACTCACTGTATGAATGGCCATCAAACGAACGTGCGCTGATTAGATAGTGGAAATCATGAATCATGTTACTAGTATCCCAAGTTGTACTCCAGAGACCATTTGATTCAATCACAGTCACATAAGGTGGAGCATTTGGTAATTCACGAAGAGCATCTTGAGGGTCTCGAATACGAATCTCAACGCGACTTACTTCTCCATCTGTATCTCTAGCTATACCTGAAATAACTGTCTCATGACTTGCTGAAATGGTTTCATCTTCATAAGGTGCAAGCAAAGAAATAACTGGTGCAGCATTACTATTGTCAATATCAAGTACTAGTGTTACTGTATCACAAGTGTCAATGTCTTCTAAACAGAAGCCTGAATCAGAGGCCCATATTACGAAAGTCCATGTTTCACGAATTCTCGGCATAACCGAAAAGTCCCATTCCCAAGACCACTCTGAAAGAGCACCAATTGGGTTTCCTTGTGAGTCAAGAGGGCGTGCGATACTAGTTGTTGTAGTCACCCAAGTAGGGCTTGACATACGGAAATGTATCTCTTGGATATCACTACCAAGTGCACCATTGTAAGCGTCACTTGCTGTTCCAGAAAACACAACTTTTCCAGAATTATGCATTGAACCATTTACTGGAGATGCAACATTGATTGTTGGAGGATTTGTGTTTAATTTGATTGTCTTTGTTACAATCGGGCTGTAATCAACACCGTCATAAGCCCTGAAGTCAAAGGTATAATCCCCTTCAGGTTGGTCAGCCATATCATACTCAAAGTGCCAGTTTTTGAACGGACGATTATTTCGAGTTACTTCACCATTCGTTCCACTATCATCAACAGCATAACGAACATCAACCCATGAACTTGAATCCGGTGTCTTGACTTCAATACGCTGTACTGCACCCTGCTGCTCCCACTGAGCCTGCTCAGCAGTTGCGAAAACTCCGGTACCAATATTTCCATCCCAAGCATAACCAGTGAAATTGATGTTACGAATGAACGAGTGACCATCACTTTGGGTAACAACAACTGTTGGCTTTAGATTAGTCATTGCAAGAGTATCCTCATAAGTTCCTGTGAGGTTAAATGACGATTTATGATATCCTTTCCCAAATTTGTACGCTGTCACGAAGTATTTTGACAATTCTCTAGTACCTGCGCCAGCATTGCAATCAGGGTCATCTAAATCATACAATAAATCCCCATCATTATCTATTCCATCGGAACAAGAATCTTCACCAACATCATCGGCAAATCCATCGGGATTATTTCCATTTCCTCTTATATCAAGATGGAAATCTGATGGCAATGCAACCCAAGGAGCGAATCCTTGAGTATCGGTTTGCATATTGTAAAGATCATTACCGTGAGCATCTTCTATCAGAATTGTTGCACCTGGTACTCTGATGCCCCCAACAGTAGCCCTAATACGAACTAAAGCCGCCTCACGAACTTGTACCGACCAAACGCTCGGAGATGCACCAATTTCTATCTTTGAAAGAGATAAACCAGACATGTTTGCAAATGTGAAAACTGTAGAATTATTCACCGCTTGTAATGACAATGGGAAATCTACAGGAGGGATTGATGTAGTGGGTGGAAGAAGTACTTGATTATCCCAATTATTGTACTCATAAGCCTCTCCTCTATCCCACACTAACTGAACTGGTGTTGATGAATTAGGACCGCCGGTGGTTTGAGGTATTGTCTCTGACTGAACCGTTACGGAACTCTTGGTAATGTTGTATACGATGTCAGAAACGCCAAGCCACTGATTTCCAGAAAAGAACGCAAGTGAAGCGTATGTATGGTCGTGGTCAACAATTTTCGCACCTTCTCCGCCAACATTAAATTGGTTATCTTGCACATCAAGAAGTGCTCCGATTGCTCGTATAGCATCACCTGCAACTCCTGTTACAATATTTCTCTTGATAGTTGCGCTAGCACGGAAAACATGGAAAGCAGGGCAGTTAAAATCTTCTTCATCCCAAACAGTATCCGAGGAACATGTGCCTGAAACATTGTTGAATACGTTATCATTGATGGTAGCCCTAGCAGGGGCTGGTCCAGTGACTGACCAACCAGAATCTTGGAAATGGTATTCACCAACAATTATTGGTTCACGATTAATTTCCAGGAATGTATTATTGTCAATTTCCATGTCAAAGTAACCTACGCCCCAAACACCGTTATATCCAGTAATTGGACCAATGATATTGTTTGTAACCCGAACTTCAGTAACGACACCTGCTGCACCAGAAGATGAAACCACTTGTATTCCTGAACCCTCTTCTGCACCACTCATTACATTGCCTTCAACATGAGCATATGCAGCATCATAAACAGTTAATGGAGAGTTGTCACCAGTTGTAATTGAGTTACTAGTGACATCAACTCTGTAATGTGTATTTGAGATGGTTCTGCGCCCATTAATATCAATCCCCGTACAATCTGTCTGAACTGTATTTCCGTGAATGACACCTGCTGAATCTGTAAATCTGTACCCATAGTCTCCACTTGCCACAACCCCGTGGTCAATATTAGTGAACGATTTTTGAGCCCAAAGAACGTGACGCCCGTTGTCCTGTGAAGTACAACCATTCTCAGTACCTGTAAAAACAGGGCTTAGGAAACGTACCGGCCCACTCGGGCTTCCAGCACCATATGTTTGCACTGCATTTCCAGCTAAACTCTCAATGACTTCATCTGAACCAACTTCAAAAGATCCTCCATTGAATGTTGGGGACGCTAAATCAAGCACTAAAACACTAGATGTGTTAATACTGCTAAAACTCATCTCTGTAAGAGTTGGGCTGGCCCCATCTAGAATAAATGCGGCCCAGCGAATTTCCCCTAAATCAGCGACATATCGGGGCATGCCATACGCATTTTCAACTGCTACATGATTGAAACGGGTTTCAGCAATATCAATTGTATCGCGTACTAAAACTCCTTCAAAGCATGAAGGATCAGCATTCCACAATGGCATTCCACTTGCTGGGTTCATCATTTTGTAACAACGACCAGTTGCTGATTCGTTGGCAGGTGTCCCCCATCGCAAAGTAACTTTGCTTGAATTACTACCCATTCCGCTAGCGCCACAGGAGGTATCCGCAGCACACAAATTACCTTTCACATCCAAGTATGTACCATTAAGAAATGTTACAGTTGTCCCTGGCTGAATAATTAATTTCGCACCCGGTGCAATCTCAACATCACCTGTCAGAGTGTGTCCACCCTGCCAAATTTCAGTTCCTGTAATCGTACCACTTGTAGTTTCATTACTTGCTACTACAGTGGGTGTCAAAGTGACTAATGCAGTCATCGAACTAATCACAAATAAAGAGACTAGCAGAAGACTTGTGGTTCGGTTATTCATTTCCATGACATCAAATCCTTGGTTAAAACAGCTGTGAACGCTGCTTAGTTATAAAAAAACGCCTTGCTGCAATTGTAATAATATCAAAATCATATTATTAATATCATCAAAAATAGGTGGCTTTTGACCCTATTTGTATCATTATCCACTTAA
>JACKQG010005293.1_pt1 | contig 14330 bp, 11 predicted proteins | sample 8237621 | NCBI WGS metagenome assembly JACKQG01 (sample SAMN15677084, study PRJNA649215) | marine metagenome | biome: marine; feature: Black Sea; material: saline water; isolation source: suspended particulate matter (SPM) from the Black Sea western gyre | collected 2013-06-09/2013-06-10 | depth...
GTTTTCGGAAAGTCGGAAGCCTGATTGCGTCGTTTCACTCGCAATGACATTACTTGTTCGGGCCTTTTAACCTCAACAAGTTGAGGCGTCCGTCGATTTTCTCACAAAACAGAAGTGAGGTGTGCAACCTTTCTGACTATAAGTCAAAGGCATCGGGCTTCGCTCAGAGACAAAGTTTTATGGATAGAAAAATCTTAGTCGTCGATGATAAAAAAACAGAATTAGAAGTAATGGTGGAAGCTTTACAAAAAGTTGGATACCGAGTGTTTCCCGCCTCGGGTGGGCAAGAAGCGTTAAATCTATTTGAGGACATAAATCCAGATGTTATCATAACCGACCTAAAAATGCCTGATATCGACGGAATGGAACTTCTTAAAACAGTTACGGGCGCAAATCCATACACTCAGGTGATTCTAATTACAGCTTATCCAAATGCAGAGGACACTGTAAGAGCTTCAGATATTGGCGCATTTTTTTACTTGCCCAAGCCTATTAGCATCAGTATTCTAAGAGAGACAGTAAAAAGGGCTTTGGAGAATCAAGATTTACGCATTCAAAATGTGCATCTACAAGAGCAAGTCGATGAGAAATATGGCTTTTCAAATATTTTGGGAAATTCCAAGCCGATGCAGAAAATTTTCCAGACTATCAAGCTGGTTGCGCCAACCAGAGCTACCGTATTGATTTCCGGCGACAGTGGAACAGGAAAAGAACTGATTGCACGCGCCATCCATAACAACAGCCCTCGTAAGAAAAAGCTATTTCAGCCAGTCAATTGTGCAGCTATACCAAAAGACCTCCTCGAAAGTGAATTGTTTGGACATGAACCTGGCTCCTTTACAGGAGCCATCGGCAGACGCCGCGGCTACTTTGAATTAGCTGACGGCGGCACAATTTTGCTGGATGAAATTGGTGAGATGAGCATCGAAATGCAGGCCAAGCTTCTTCGAGTGTTAGAGGACAGAGAATTTATGCGAGTTGGTGGAACGCAAATGATTAAATCGGACGTTCGTATTATCTCTGCTACCAATAGAAATATAGAAAAGGCTATGAAAAATGGCGACTTCCGAGAAGATCTTTACTACCGACTAAGCGGATTCATCATTAACGTCCCACCACTAAGGGAACATCGTGAGGATATTCCGATTCTTGTATATGCTTTTATTCAGCAATTTAGTGAAGAAAACAAGAAGAAAGTTACGAAAATTACACGTCCGGCGATGGAATTGCTCACAAAATATGATTGGCCGGGGAATGTACGTGAATTGAGGAATGAAATTGAAAAAGCTGTAATCATTTGTAACTCCAATACAATTGATGTCAATGACTTATCAGATAAAATTGGCAATGCGCAACATCAAGAAACGACGTTAGATGTAAAAATAGGTATGGCAATGGATGAGATTGAGAAGATCGCTATTCAAAAAACATTGATAGAGACAGGCGGAAACAAAACTCGCGCGGCAGATATTCTGAAAATTCCGCTGAGGACTTTCTACCGAATGTTGGATAAATATGGACTTTCAATAAATTCTAAAAACAAAAAGGAAAGTAGCAAGATAACTTGATTTGTTGGTTACCAGGAGATTGGTGTATCTTGCAACCGAAGGAGTGAAATTTACCATGGCAACCAATAACAATTTACCGCCTCAAATCCAAGAGTTGCTCAAGAATAAAGGTTGGACCTGGCCGCCTGATGAAAAGCTGAAGCAGCAAATTCATGAGGCAATGAGGCACTTGAGTGGTAGTGTAAAGGTGCCTGAATAACTCTGGGATGAGGTTTTTGAAGGGATTCGAGGTTTTGAACCGTAAAACGGAGTCGTCGGGCTTCGCGCTTCCCCCTTCCCAAAGGGCTTCCCCCTTCCCAAAGGGCTTCCCCCTTCCCAAAGGGCTTCCCCCTTCCAAAGGGGGCAGGGGGGTTGTTAGGGGGTTGTTATTTACTTCGTGAAACGCTTCGCGAAGCGAAATATCTGCCGTGCGAAGAAACTTTAGTAGCGAATTGGAATCCGTTATCTATTGGGATGATTCCTTTTGCATCAGTTTAACGATAGAAGTTCAACCGCACCATGATGAATGTGATGTTTTTCAACAGAGACTTGAAGCAATATGAAAACGCAATTAATTGACAATTTCAATCGAAAAATAACCAGCTTGAGAATTTCGGTAACTGACCGTTGTAATTTTCGATGTTTCTACTGCATGTCCAAAGACGGGGTAGAATATTATGACCGTTCTGAAATTCTGGCCTTCGAAGAAATTAAAAGGCTATCGGAGATTTTCGTCGGATTAGGTGTCAATAAAATTCGACTTACAGGTGGCGAACCACTCATCAGACGGGACATTACGAAACTAATACAAAATCTGAATGGTATTGAAGGCTTAAAAGATTTAAGTTTGACTACCAATGGATTTATGCTTAAAGATTTAGCGCAGGAACTATACACCGCTGGATTAAAACGGATTAATATCAGTTTGGATACCCTCAATCCACAGAAATTCGCTCATCTCACCCAACGAGATGCTTTGCACAGAGTGTTGGAAGGTTTGGATGTTGCTGAGAAATGTGGTTTCTCGCCAATTAAAATTAACGTTGTTGCAATACGAGGCTTTACGGAAGATGAAATCTTAGATTTTGCTCGGATGGCAAAAACTACGACTTTTATAGTGCGATTTATCGAGTTTATGCCATTGGATATGGATGATAGATGGAAAAAAATTACCTTTATCCCAGGTGAAGAAATTGTCGATAAAATCAATACTGCTTACCCATTGGAATCTCTCGAAGCCAGTCCAAATTCTGATGCGGCAAAACGTTATCGTTTCAAAGATGGTTTAGGCGAAATTGGCATCGTCGCTTCCGTCAGCGAGCCTTTCTGCGGCAACTGCAACCGTCTCCGACTCACTGCTGACGGCAAACTTAGGACGTGCCTTTTCTCCCTTGATGAAATTGATCTCAAGTTACCAATGCGCAATGGCGCAAGCAATGAAGAATTGAAGGAGGTCATCATTGAGGCTGTAAGGAACAAAGAGCCAGGACATGGAATTCATACAATAGGCTTTGTGAAACCTAAGCGAAGTATGTCTATGATAGGTGGTTAATTGTAAGATCACCGAAGCTAATCTAGGGATACTATAGATCGGATGAAGAACGCGGACATATTCCACTAAATTAGTTTGCGTTCGTTAGGTCAGTTGTATCCTTGAGATAGGAGGTACTAAAATGGAAGAAACTCAAAAACCCACAGAGGAAGAAACTCAAGAATCAAAGCAAGAAGACACTCAACAATCAGAACAACAGGAACCTAAAGAAACACCGGAAAGAATCGAATTACCACCGGTTAATTTTATCAATTTTATCAATAGTCTCACCAGCACAGCTTTCATGTATATGGGCGGTTTGATGGATCCAGAAACGAAAAGGCCCATTATTGAGCTAAATATGGCAGAGCATAACATTGATACCATTGAGATGCTACAGGAGAAGACCAAAGGAAACTTAACTGCGCCTGAGAGCAATTTTTTGGAGAATACGCTATATAATTTGCGGATGAGCTACGTTCGCATTTCGACAATGCCGCCACCTACGGAAGAACCTAAGACTGAAGAATCGGAATCCAACGCCCAAGACGAGCAGCCTGGCGAACAAAAAAGTGAAAAATGAGGTGAAATCATGAACCCAAAAGTCCGGAGACCAGCGGTTGCTGGGGCTTTTTATCCCAGTTCCAGCAGGGAACTGACCGCAACGGTGGATAAATATTTAGCAGATGCAGAAAAAAAAGAACTTCAAGGCGAATTAATAGCCCTGATAGCTCCTCATGCGGGTTATGTGTATTCCGGACACGTTGCGGCTTATGCGTATAAACAGCTTCAGGGCAAATCTATTGATACCGTAGTTCTAGTAGGACCAAGCCATCGCTATTCCGTCCGCGGAGCCGCGGTGTATGACAGCGGGGCTTTTCAAACTCCGTTGGGAACAGTGGCGATTGACGAAGAACTTGCCTTAGAATTGATTAAGCAAGAACGACGAATCACCAGTGCTCCCCAAGTTCACGATGATGAACATTGCTTAGAGGTTCATCTACCATTTTTACAAAGAGTTTTGCAAAACTTTTCAATCGTTCCGATTCTTATGCATGATTTTTCTGATGCTAATTGTAAAATGTTAAGCCAGGCTCTATCCTCATGTTTGAATGGGAAAAACGCGCTATTGGTTGCCAGCACAGATCTTTGCCACTATCCTAACTACGAAGAAGCGAAAAAAGCCGATAGTATCGTTGTTTCAGCCATCTCAAAATTTGACCCCAACTTGCTGAGAAGGGATACCGATGAATACATGCGGAAACCCATTAGAAATCTCCACTGCATGTTGTGCGGCACAGGCGCTGTGATTACAGTCATGCAAGCTGCCAAACTACTGGGCGCAAATACCGTTGAGATATTAAAATATGCAAATTCAGGCGATGTACCATTCGGGGATAAAAGTCAGGTCGTTGGATATTTAGCAGCGGCGATTTATAAAAAAGCTTAACATCATGGAACGAATTCGCAGCCTTTACTTTGATGTTAATTTTTGCCGTTTATGGAGGAGGCAATCAGAAAGTAGGTGAACTATGCTTAAGGTAATTATTGGTATTCTTTGGGCGTATCTAATTTGCTTACTCTTGACGATTGGTGTGACTGCAACAATTCAAGCTCAAGGGGCAGGTAGTGCGGTTGATTTGGATGGAAATAATGATTATGTGAATTGTGGAGATAACGCAAGTTTGTATCCTACCGTTTCGGTGACTGTAGAAGCTTGGTTTAAACACACAGGTGAAAATGGATATATCTTTTCTAATTGGTGGGGTGGAGGCTTTCGAGGTATTAATCTTGGTGTGTATCCTTCAAGGAACCTACGATTTACCATCGGCAATAATACGTCAGGTCAAGATAGTGCTGACGCTGGTTCTAAATATAACGATGGAATATGGCACCATGTAGCGGGTGTATACGATAAAGCTAATTTACGATTAAAGATATTTATAGATGGTATTTTAAAACAAAATAAAAGCACGTCAATAACATCAATCGCTTATGGTTCAAATTACTCTGATTATGTAACTTTGGGGGCTGTTGAAAACGGGCAGGTTTTTTGGTGGGGCTAGATAGATGGGTAGCGGATACTCTTTTCCAAGCCGCAGAATTTTGAAAAGTCCTGACCAATATCAATAATTTCAGGGAGTAAAACATGCCGCTAAATTCTTCCAAACCAGTTTATAATTTCCAACGATATTTGAATATCCTTACTGCTACTGGTGCGACGTTCTCACCTAAAGCCGATAGAATCGCTTTTTTAACCGATATCACAGGTGTCAATCAAGTTTGGTGCATCAATGAACCGGGCGGATGGCCTGAACAGCTCACTTTTTACAAAGACCGGGTGACATTTGTCGAATGGTCGCCTACGGAAGATTTGCTTGTCTTCGGAAAAGATGCGGGCGGTAACGAAAAAGACCAGCTTTATCTTCTGACATCAGATGGTTCAGTCATAACTTCATTGACTGAGCAGCCTGAAGTAATCCACCGTTTCGGGGGTTGGTCGCATGATGGGCAGTGGATTGCTTACGCGTCTAATCAGCGAAATGAAGCCTTTTTTGATATATACGTTCAGAATGTCAAAACCAGAGAAACGCACTGTGTATATCAGGGTGATGGCACTTATTATGCTGTGGCGTGGTCGCCAGACGATAAACGCTTGCTTTTCGGGGTATATAATTCAAGTTTCGACCAAGATTTATATGTTCTTGAATTTGCCACACAAAAAGTGGCACATCTTACCCCGCACGAAGGCTCGGTTCGATATACAAATCCAGTTTGGGCTCCGGATGGTCGCGGAATTTACCTGATAACCGATAAAGACCGCGATTTTTTGAATCTCGCCTACATTGACCTTGATACCCAAAACTTAACCTACTTAGAGGATACATCCTGGGATGTCGAAATTGTCCTTCTCTCCGAAAATGGTCGCCTGATGGCTTATACAACTAACGTTGATGGATATTCGAAATTAACCATCAAAGAACTCAATAGCGGGAAAATGTTGCCATCGCCTCAACTGCCGCCGGGAATTATCGAAGTGTCAGAGATTTCCCAAAACGGTGATAAGATAGTATTGAACTATACGAGCCCATGTAATAACAGCGATATTTGGCTGTATCAACCATACACCAATGAATTGACTCAAGTAACCCATAGCTCAAAAGCGGGCATACCACAGGATTCCTTTGTTGAGCCGACGCTGATTCACTACAAAACCTTCGACAGCAGAGATATCCCCTCCTTTTTTTACCTTCCTCATGGTGCGAGCAAAATAGGCGAAGCGCCCGTTATCGTCAATATCCACGGAGGTCCAGAGGCTCAAGCGCTCCCTACGTTTTCGCCGGTGTCTCAATACTTCATTCATCGTGGTTTTGCTTTATTCGTCCCGAATGTTCGCGGTAGCACAGGATATGGGAAAGAATACAGCCACCTGGACGATGTGCGGTTGCGGATGGATTCCGTCAGAGATATTGCTTGCGGTGTGGAATGGTTGAAGTCTTCTGGATACATTGATTCCAATAAAATCTCAGTCATGGGCGGCAGCTATGGTGGGTTTATGACGTTATCGTCGTTAGCTACCTATCCTGACTTGTGGGCTGCTGGTGTGGATATTGTTGGTATCGCCAACTTTTTGACTTTCCTGCAAAACACCGGAGTATATCGCCGACACCTGAGGATTTCAGAATACGGCGACCCGGAAAAAGACGCCGCTTTTCTCAGAGAAATCTCACCTATCAATCATGTCGATAAAATCAAGGCACCGCTGATGGTAATCCAGGGCGCAAATGACCCACGCGTCCCAAAATCCGAAGCAGATTAAATCGTTGAGGCAATCCGCAAACGCAACGGCATTGTGGAGTACCTACTGTTCAGCGATGAAGGACATGGACTTGCTAAATTGGAAAATCGCATCACAGCTTACACCGCTATAGCAGATTTTCTGGATAAAAATTTGAAAAGTGGAAGATAATCTAAATAAGAGCAGGAGGCAAGACGGTAAGATGTTTTGCCATTTTGCCACTTAGCCAAAATGGAGGATTTATGAGAAAACGTCCGATTGTTATCGCACATCGAGGTAATTCAGGAGTAGCTCCCGCCAACACGCTAATTGCACTCCGCCAAGCTATAGAGCTTGGAGTTGACATGATTGAAATTGATGTCAATCTCACCAAAGATTACATTCCTGTTTTGATTCATGATAAAAACGTAGAAAATACTACAAATGGCAAGGGTTTGGTATCATCCTTCACATTAGCAGAGCTGAAGCAACTGGATGCAGGCTCATGGAAGGCTAAACAATTTGCGGGCGAACACATTCCAACGTTGGCTGAAGCGTTAGAGCTCGCCAAAGGGCATGTTCATCTTTCCGTTGACCTAAAAGATGAAAGCGCAATTCCGGAAATGGTAAAAATTATTCAAGATTCAGATATGAAAGATGATGTCGTCATCTGCGGTTGCGACGTTCCGACTGCGCAGAAAGTACGTCGTTTCGACGACCAACTAACGATAGTGCTGAATGTGGGCTCTGAACTGAACGAATTAGCGAAACGTGAGGATAAGTCCGAATTTATTCGCGAGTATATTCGTCAGGCGTGCCACGCGCATCTGAGCGCTTTGAACGTAAGTTATAAGCATGTAACCGAGGATCTAATCAAATGCGCTCATCTCAAAGCTCTCCCCGTGTGGACATGGACTGTTGATGACGAAGAGGATATGCGTCGGTTGATTGACATGGGAGTGGATGCTATCTACACCAATTGGCCGGAAAAGTTACTGAAAATTTTATCGTGAGAAACGATTTGAAACACTGGGAATTATTCATCCTAATATTATCATATCTGCTCGTTTTTTGGGGATGTTCTACTGAAAAAGTCAAGGAAAAACCAACCAGACCATCACCGATTTCCGTTACATTCACAGATGTCACAGCGGCGGCGGGCATAAATTTCATCCATTCCGAAGGCGACACCATCGAATTGGTTTCACAGACGACATCGCCGGGCGCGGCGTTTGCTGATTCTGACAACGATGGCGACCTTGATATATACATAACGAACGGTTTTGGATTGCCGAATGCTTTGTATCGTAACAATGGCGATGGAACTTTTAGCGAAGTCGCAAAGGAAGCAGGCGTTGACCATAGAGGCTTTGCAATGGGATGTAACTTTGGCGATTACGACAATGATGGCGATTTAGATTTATACGTGACCAATTGCAATGAGCCAAATGTTTTCTTTCGCAATAACGGCGACGGGACCTTCACAGATGTGACACTTGAAACCAGGACTGGCGATGACCGTTGGGGCGTCAGTGGGGCATTTGCTGATTACGACAACGATGGAGACCTTGACCTCTACGTGGTGAATTATATCAGATTTGCGAGAGAATTAGCGCAGATGGATTTCGTATTAGTCGAACGCGCTGAGGACAATGTTCTCCTTGCTCCTGAACCTTATGACCCACAGGGCAATGTGCTGTATCGCAATAACAGCGATGGGACTTTTACTGATGTCACAAACCAAGCAGGCGTAGCTGACGAAGATGGCAAAGGATTGTCCGCGATGTTCGGCGATTATGATAATGACGGAGATGCAGACTTGTTCGTTGCCAATGACATTTCTCGCAATAGATTATACCGGAACAACAGCGATGGGACATTTACTGATGTTAGTTTTCTGGAAGGTGTTGATGACCCACGCAGTGGTATGGGCATAGATTGGGGCGATTACGACAATGACGGCGATTTAGATTTCTACGTTGGATATTTCAAACACCAGGCAAATGCGTTGTACAAAAACAATCTACCCGATAGTCCATCCAAAGGTGCAAAAAACAACGCACGACTTCGTCTTAGTGCAAGAAACAACGGACGACTTCGTCTTACCGAAATCCTCGCTAACTTTGATGACATCGCCTTAGCCGCTGGTCTTGCTGAACCATGTCGGATGTATGTCACCTGGGGCGCAGGTTTTCTGGATTACGATAACGATGGATATCTGGATATTTTGGCGGTAAATGGACATATTAAATCCGATGATATAGATTTAACTGTGTGCATAGGACAACCGGACTTTTTATTTCATAACAATGGTGATGGGACATTTGAGGATGTTAGTAAAAACACAGGCGTATGGTCGAGTTACAAATACGTCGGTCGTGGTACAGCTTTCGGCGATTATGATAAAGACGGCGACATAGACATACTCATCGCGAACAATAACGGCCCTGCGGTACTTCTTCGCAATGACGGCGGCAACCAGAATAACTGGCTGCATCTCAAACTTATCGGCACGCAAAGCAATCGCGATGGGATTGGGGCTAGGGTGACAATCAAATCGGGCGGTCTCACTCAGACACGCGAAGTCATCGCTGGGAACAGCGTGATGTCCCAAAGTAGCTTGGAAGCAACCTTTGGGTTGGGAAAGAATCCGAAGGCGGAAATGGTAAAGATTAGATGGTCAAGCGGTATTGTGCAAACAATGAAGGATATTGCGGCGAATCAAATTATCGCTGTAGTCGAAAAGCAAGAATGAGTTTCCCACCATTTTCGCAGGCAAGGACATTCTTTCTTGACATATCGCATCCAAGATGGTATTATAAAAATCTGAAGTAAAATATAAAAAACATTTCAATTAGAGGAAAAAATTATGAAAATTGAAAAGAGATTAGAGGAGTTAAATTTAACATTGCCTGAACTGCCAACACCCGTTGCGAATTATGTTCCTGCGGTGAAGACCGGTAATTTATTGTTTGTCTCAGGACACGGGCCTGGCAGTGGCGAAGGAAAACTCTACAAAGGAAAAGTAGGGGATGATTTAACCATAGAAGATGGATATCAATCAGCTCGACAAACTGCTTTGTCCCTCATCAGTACGATTAAAGGCGCCATAGGCGACCTGGACAAAGTGAAGCAGTTTGTAAAATTAGTGGGTTTTGTGAATTGCACTGAGGATTTCACAGACCAGCCCAAAGTAGTCAATGGCGCATCTGATTTATTTGTTGAAGTTTTTGGAGACAAAGGCAAACATGCGCGTGCAGCAGTCGGAATGCAACAATTGCCAGGTGGAATTCCTGTTGAAGTCGAGGTTATCGTCGAAGTGGAAGATTAGTTTTAAGAAACCCGTTTTCTTGGAGAAAACGGGTTTCTCAATAATCAACCTGATGTTCTTCCAAAATGAACACTTAAATTTACAATGTTTTTTGTTGGGGCCAGGTCGATACGATAGATAGGCTGATGCCATTGGAATTTGTATTCTGTCCCCAAGCAAGCCATTGAAGCCGGTACATAGTCATCTGGAACATAAATGAACAGGCTGCTTGCGCTTGTTTTGGGATTTCGATAAACGGTAAGGAAAGTTTGACTGCGCGCATCCCAACCTGCTGAAAGAATTTCTATCCCACCCTGGGTAAAATGTGTATCTGTCGAGAGTAACTGTGGCACGTCTTTCATCTCACGAATGCACAATAGTTTAACAGAACGTGGGGGTATGTTAAGAATCATCACACTCTTCTGAAATTCGCCAATGTATTCGTTACTCCAGAATTCATGAATCAAAAACGATTTTGATGATGATAGGCCCAATTGCTCAAGTTCGAAAGATATATCCTCAAGTCCGTCACTCCAGTTGAATATCCCTACAACATTCCAGTTATCAAATGGTGCCTCCACCTTCAAATTCCAAATCTGTGGATAGTCATCATCATAAAACCCAATGATGTTGGCTGTTTTACCGTAGAGCGGCAATATCTTAGAAAGTAATTCCGCACGTTCAGATTCTAATTTTGTTAAATCATCGCCTATGGAGACAATTCCACCGCTCAAAGCAGAAGCTGTAGTGATAACCAATGCTTCATTCAATGGATGAGAACTCCCAACGATTATAGACCCAAAATCATTTGTCCACACAGTGTTATTGAGATGAAACCGTGATGCCCAAGCATTGATTAGTTTTTTAAAGCCGATTTTGTCTTCCCAAAATTGATTTGCTAATCGCCGGAGATGACCAACACTACTGTAATTCGAGCGAAGAATACCAATACTTGGACTGTTACATGCACAGCAAGAAGTCAGAATAACATCTTTTGAGCCTGATTCGATAATCTCTTTCAGTAAGCTTATCCCCATACGATATACTTCCATTGAAGTCAGAGAATCATCATAGTAAACAACATCAGGGACATCGGCACCTGGTCCGCGGGCGTAAGAGAGCAAATCTGCCTTAATCAAATCATATTCCCAATCATCAATAATTTGGCGAATTCTGCTTCGGATATATTTCTGCACCTCCGGATGTGAAGCGTCAAGAAGTACAACTTCCGCATTAACTTCCTGGTCAAACACGCGAATCATATTTCCTTCGGAATCATGAAGCATATACTCAGGATGTGATTGTGTTATAGGTGCGTCCGGCATGGCACCGAAAGGAACGATGCAGATTCCCGCCTTCAAGCCTTTAGCATGAATTTGTTCCGCCATCCATTTCATTCCATTAGGGAACCGCTCAAGGTCAGCCTCATTACAACCATACCATTTCTGCCACCCCAGGTCGATTGAAATATATTCCATTCCCTTTGGCATAATTGGATAAAACTCCTGATGTTTAGTTATCCAATCCATATTTTTGATAACTGTATCTGCCTTAAGCTCCTGTAATTCTCTTTGCCAATGACTCCAACCTGAATAAACCGTATCTAACGAAATCGCATCCATTAATCGCCCTACTAATTGAGTATATAATTTTTGACCTTCTTCGACAGGGCTACTGAAATTCAGATAAGCTGGTTCAGAAAATAATTCTTCGTTCCGATTTATCAGGACTTTATTTTCGAACTTATGATAAAGACTCCAGTTATTAATTCCTTTTGAATCCTTATCCAATTGAAGACTTGTGCTGTATCCGATTTTGACCGCTGACCACCATTTTTTAAACGTTAGGAAACCAAATTTAAGGGAACGTTTGGATTCCGTATCGTATAACAGTCCATCGTATTGACTTTCATCAGGATTCATCAGTTCAGTGCTAAATCCATCATAAACATCCATCATGCCTTTGGAAGACTGAACATAAGTATTCAACAAAACATGATATCGGGATGGTTCTTTTCCCAAATAAATACCACCTTGTGGTTTTCCATCAATCGGGGAAATGTCTATTAAATTAACCTGCGCAATACCTATCTCCCCATCCTTCGCAAGATCAAAACTTAGATTCTCCACCCCCACAATTAGAACCAGATATGGTTGTTTGTCATAAAATCTTAGATAAATATTCACACGCGGATAATTCGGTTCAGTTTGAAATGACTTATTTGTTTCATTTCCTAATAGAAACGAATATAAATGTGAAAACTTAATTTGTCTGCAACTACCACCAATAGCATCATCCACCCATTCTGTTGTAAATTCACGGTAGCAATTGTCTGTTGTGGTTATAGTTGTACCATCTTGCAAAATAATTTTCGCATAAGCATTTCTAATAACTGTATATCCGGCTTTATCGGCATAACTCCAGGTACCTGTAGCCAAGTTATAATTCACTTGTGTGAACTCATTGCGCGCCATCACTAGATTACCACGCCGCATTACTGAAAGCTTGTGTGCTTCTGCCATTAGCAAATATACCTCCATCTTTTAACTCTTCGTCGCAGAAGTCCCCTTCTGATTCTGCGAATCAGGGAGGGATGAATGCGACATTACTTACAAATAGTTGATTGTCTTAGTATACTTTATCAGTTTGACTTTCTTATGTGAAACAGAAGCATACTTTCTCTTTCCGTTTTCTTGATATATCCAATAATAAAATCCTTTGCCTTTTCCATTGATAGAAGCTATCTCAGTCTGATAACCTAAAATATCAATAACATCACCCTTTTGATAGAATGTGTAGCCTTCTGGTAAAACAAAACTTCTATCCCGTTTATCTACTAAAATACAATTCTCACCGTTACTTGCCAGACCTTTGTATTTTTGCCATTGCTTGATTATTCCGCCTTTTTTAGGTTGCGTGTCAAAAATACGTCTGGTCTGTTTAGCACGAAACCATATCTCATAATGGTTCTCTTTGTCTGGTTGGATAAATTCGCCAGTTTCTAAGTTTGCAATACATAAGGCGTCTAGAAAATGTTCTTTGGGAAAATCACAAGCTTTTCTGAACTCCGCTGTTTGATAACCATATACAGTAGACAATGATGCGACTTTTTCCATTTCCTGATACAGTAGGTTTTTACCTTGCATAGTTCTTTGAGCTATTTTATCGCTAAACCCATCCATGCCTGTTACTACTTTGCCACCTTTGAGTTTGACTTTACCACTTTCTCCCGTTTCGTGTACCCTATCATGACATTTTTCACAAAGGGTGATCAAATTGTAGATACTATCTTTTCCCGTAAGACGAAGTCGTCGGTGAGCGAAGCGAACACCTTTAGAGACCCAAACTATATGATGAGCTTGTAATTTGATTTTCCTTTCACCGCACTTTTGACAAGTAAAGTTATCCCTTATCAAACAAGCAAGTCTTAAATTCTCATCTAACCGATTAGATTGTTGATACCCACTACCTTTGACATTAGGGTTACTTAATCTCCTTACATCTACAGCAACATCTTCAACAATAATATGGGAGATTGGCAAAGGAATTTGCTTTACAACCCTGACAACCTCCATTACATTCATCCTTATGGTTGGAGGCAACCTACCAGCTCCTTTTGACGATGCTCTATTATTGAATCTAGGTTTCCTATACCAACAATGTCTATTTCGCCTACTTCTTCTTCTTTCCGCCCTTACATTCACAAACGTTTTAGTTGAACCATCCTTTTGCTGTACTGCAACTGGATTTCTATGTTTGATATTAGCAGAAAAGAGGATTTCTCCATTACCTACACAAGCAATGCCTGTTACCTTGCATCCCTTATCAATACCACAACGAACTTCAAAAACATTTTCCTCACAATCCCAGAGTAACTGAATTGTAAATGGTTTTCTCATGACAACTGTTGCTTTCCCATCTCGTAAAAGATGTCTAGCCTTTGCTGGTTTGCATGGCATAAGCGGATTGCCATTTTTGTTTAGAACATACACACGCATAATGTTTTTTATAACCTCCTACGTGTAAAGAGTAAGTTCCTCCTCGTCCTTGTTATCCTGTGTTGGGGTTTTTCGGCTCTATGGAGCCGAAAAACCAACGCCTATCCGACTGTTCCTACCCCACAGAAATCTTAGTTTTGTTTTCAGTTCCAAATAGAAAACAAAA
>JACKQG010005296.1_pt1 | contig 14326 bp, 7 predicted proteins | sample 8237621 | NCBI WGS metagenome assembly JACKQG01 (sample SAMN15677084, study PRJNA649215) | marine metagenome | biome: marine; feature: Black Sea; material: saline water; isolation source: suspended particulate matter (SPM) from the Black Sea western gyre | collected 2013-06-09/2013-06-10 | depth...
TCCATACTCCTCGCCTGCCTCGCGCGTTTTTTACTATCCTTACTGCTCCATTTTTTGAGCAACGTAATCGACTTTTGCAGTCGTTCGATTTCATGTTGTTGATTGACGTAGTCGTAGTATTGGGAAGTCATGCGGCGCTTTTTCTGTTCGATGTAATCAGAATAGTTGCCGTGATACGTGGTTATCTCGCCAGCATCTATTTCCACAATCTCAGTGACGAGTTGGTCTAAAAGATATCGGTTGTGTGACACCAACACGAAAGCGCCTCTGTAGTCACTCAGAAATCGTTCCAACCATTCGATAGCAGCCATGTCGAGGTGATTGTCAGGCTCATCAAGTAGCAGTACATCTGTTTGGGAGGAACTGCCAGTCTCTTGGTCTCCGTGTTGACGCAACAGCAAACAAGCTAATTCGACGCGAGCTTTCTGACCGCCGCTCAAAGATGTAGCCGGCAAATCAAGGTCAATCTGCGATAAGCCCAGTTCATTTAAAACTGTCTTCCGATGGGTTTCGTAAGTATATCCACCACGCTGCTGAAAATCCTCCTGTACCTGACCATATTCAGCAATGATTTCCGCAAGATTGGCTTCATCTATTTTCGCGCTCATTTGTGATTCTAAGGTCTCCATTCGCTGTTTGAGTTGTATTAAATCTACGGAGAATTGGTCAAAGATCTGGCGTATCGTTACATTCGGCTCAAAAGCTGGGTCCTGACGCAGATAACTAACAACGCTATCTTTGGCAATCCTGACTGTTCCCGAATCAGGCACCAACTGCCCCGCTATGACTTTTAACAAGGTCGATTTGCCTGAACCGTTGTCTCCAACCAAACCGACCTTGTCTCCATTTCGAAGTTGCCATGAAATATTTTTCAGCACCACCGTCGCGCCGAAGGATTTTGAAATATTTTCTAATTCGATAATTGTCAAGTTCTTTCCCTCCCTTACTTGTGTTTAGTTTAACTCAAAATTGATGATTTGTCAAGTTAGAGTAGAAATTCCGAGAAATTCCCCACAGCATAATGGCACTGGCGAGACGGAGCTACGCCGCTACGAAAAAATCTCATGAGGAGTTTGTGAGTCAGAGAAATCTACTTGAATTAAACCCGATATTATGTTATATTCATCAATGAATTTTAGATCGATATGCCCAAATATGAGGCTCACAAGGGGTATTGCTGAAAATCAGTCATTTCAAATTTTCCATGGTACTCCAACATTTATTATGGAGGGATAATTATGATATTGGAACGTCTGGAAAAACATCTGACATCTGAACAATATATGGGCTTATTGGCTTTGGCAGAAAAAGAAAAAGTCTCCGTTGATGAAGTTATTGCTGAAGCTATTGATTTCTACTTATCTAATAAAGATAACCTTTTAACTCCGGAGGGCTTTGACCAGTTGTTAGAATCATCTCGCGAAGATGTTGAAAAAAGAGGAATACAAGAAACGGACATCGACCATATCATTGCCGAAGTCCGTTGTTCTGAGAAAACTGGTTTCCGTGTCCGTCCATAAAGTCCGTGGTATCTATAAGAAAAATCTAAATTTATAAAGGATGGGAATTATGAAAAAATACTCAATCTACCTGCTTATCATTTTCACGTTCTTAATCTCTCAGTCTACATGGAAAGCAGGTAAATCAGCAGCAGAAGTAACAGAAACTAGTGAAGTGACCAAGACTTTAAAAATTATGTCTCATGGACCTACAGGCGAGGTACAAGGGCAAGTCCAAATCAAGATAGCCTTAGAAAAGCCGCTTATACCTTTGACCCGTAAGACGAAGTCGTCGGTGACCGAAGGGAACACATTAAGCGATGAGGCGAGAGCCAGGATCCTTGAACATTTTGTGCTTGAACCAGATATAGAAGGAAAATTCCGATTTTTAGGAACTTCCACTGTGGTCTTTGAACCGGCTCACAGCCTTCCCATGGCTACTAAATATAGCGTGACAGTTAAGAAGAGCTTGCAAGATATTGAAGGAAACGAACTCAAAGGCGACTATACCTGGGATTTTAACACTCCTCCTATTCGAGTCTGGTTTAATCCACCCAATAACAGCCACCATATTAAACTCGACCAGGAGGTACACATATACAGCAATGTTTCTCTGGATATAGAATCACTCCAAAATAGAATTAACTATGTTGAATTTTTGTCGAAGGAACCTGTTTTATATGATTTTTTAGAAAGCGAACGCAATCCCAAGGATGAAGAAGATATCGGCATGTATCGCCTTAGATATGATTATGTCTTAAAGCCCCAAGGTGACCTTAAAAAAGATACCCGATATACTGTGGAAATACAAGCAGGTGTGATTCCCAAGAGAGGTAACATGCCTACGACCAAACAATTTGTAACCAATTTTAGAACCTATCCACCTTTTCGATCTTTAGAAACTGGATTCAGCGACCATTGTGGCGATAAGCTGACCACAATACCATATGTATCTTTTACAAATAATCCTGAACGGAAAAATTTTGAAGAGTTCGTTTCTATAGAGCCTAAACCTGAAAAGTGGCCATTTTATCAGCGGTGGTATGGTGGATATGGTGTTATCGTAAGTGATTCAATATTAGAACCCAAAACCACTTACACGGTTACTTTAAAACCGGGATTAAAGGATGAATATGGTCAGGAATTAGAAAATCCGCAGAATGTTTCCTTTACCACCGGGGAACTTACCCCTAAAATGTGGGGGCCTCAAGGTTATCAAATTATCACTCCTAATGTTGAACCTACCCTCGGGATAAAGACTGTGAACATAGATTCCGTTTTTTATAAACTTATCCCCTTGAGACCAGAGGATGTTTTAGTCAGAGAAAGACTGCACTATTATTATATAATCAAGAGGCTCTTTTCTCAGATAAAAAGCGAAGAAGTAAAAATAAATGTCCAACTCAATGACGCCAGTGTTGGTAAAGCATATTTCGACCTGAAACCTCATCTTAGAGGCGAAAACTATGGAGCTGTAGCCTATACTTTTCGTTCTCCACAAGTTCAATGCTATGATTATCCGATAAAATTTAATGGGCTTATCTTGAGGACAAATATCGGTATCTATTCCCAGTTTTTGCCCACCGGTGGGATTATAAAACTGAATCAATTGACCGATGGTTTGCCTATTGCTGAAGCAAGGATTAGAATCTATCGTGAGGATGACCTGCCGAAGTTAGAAAAAATCTGGGATTTGATTACCAATACCCATATCGAAGAGATTAATCACTCCTTTGAAGGGATGACAGATTCGGATGGGATTTTGACTTTATCAGCCGAAGAGATGGTCAAAATCAGCAAAAGAAGAGCAAGAAACAAAATAATCAATGAACTCTATCCCCCTGAAGCCGACCCTGCCGATATTCTCTATGACCAGGAGCGATTTGGAGCCCCTGAACCGCCGCGGTTGCTGATTATAGCAGAGAAGGAAGATGACTGGACATTTCTCCATACACAAAGTGGCGGTTATCCTTCAATTTGGAGTTTTGGGGTGATGTCTGATTGGGAAGCCGAACGCCCCATGTCACGAGGGACCATATTCTCAGACCAGTTCATATATCGACCTGGCGATACGGTGAAAATGAAGGGAATATCCCGATATCTTCTCTATGGTAAACTTCTCAATGGTGAGGGTCTGGAATATACGATAAAATTGCGTGACCCAAAGGGTGCCGAGAAAGAGATTGGCAAGATTAAGGTGAATGAGTTTGGCACATTCCATTTTGAAATACCCACTAAAAAGGGGCAGAGCTTAGGGCACTATGAGGTAGTGGCTGAATATCCTAATCACGGGTTAAGATTCAGAGGTCAGTTTCGATTGGCTGAATTCAGGGTGCCAGAGTTTAAAGTGATGATGGATGTCGGTAAAAAGATTGCTATGCCAAAAGAACCAATTAACATCTCCTGGGAAGGAAAATACTATTTTGGCGCGCCTATGTCAGAGGTAAAGTCTGCGCTCAATATCACCCGCAGACGAACCTATTTTAGACCAAAGGGCTGGGAAGGTTTCTCTTTTGGTGTGCCGAAGTATTTAGATGAAAGGAAAGTCTCTCTCAGCAGTGGGTATCTCAGAGAGACTATCAATCTTGATGGAGAAGGCAAGGCGTCTAAAGCTATAGAATTGCGGGCTGAAGATGTTCCCTATCCCATGACTTATAATTGCGATGTGGAAGTAGAAGATGTCTCCAGGCAAACAGCCTCTAACAACAAAAATCTTACACTACTTCCGGATAAACGCTTGGTGGGAATAAAACTTTCCGATTGGATTGCAGCTAAAAATGACGCGTTAGAAGCCTCGGTAATAGTCTCTTCTCCGGAAGGCGAACCACTCACCGGCATTCCTCTTAATGTTAAGCTGATAAAAAGAGAATGGCACAGCGTGAAAATGGAGACATCCGATGGCAAATTTAAGATTGAAAATATCGTGGTTAAAAAGTTTTCGCAAACGGAAGAGATAATCAGCGCTGATAAACCTGTTTCAGTGACCTTGACCCTTACGGAAGCGGGCTCTTTTATGGTTCTTGCAGAGTTAAGGGATAAGCCGGGTAGTGGGACATCCGCCGCTACCTCTCTCTGGGTTGCTGGAGAGGATTATGTGCCTTGGGAGGAGACCGGGGAAGACAGATTAGAGATTATTATGGACAAAAAAGAATATAAGGTGGGAGATGAGGCGGTGGCTTTTATAAGGTCGCCTTTCCCCGATGCTGAATTATTCTTTACTGTCTGCCGCGAAAAAATATTCTTAAAAGATGTAAAAAACATCAAAGGTAGCGGATACACCTATCGTTTCCAGGTAACCGAAGATATGCTGCCAAATGCCTATGTGGGCGCAGTTCTTTATCGGTTGGGAGAAGCACTTGTTCCAGTGGAAGAAGAAAAAGGGAAGCATATGGAAAAGATAGGGTTTGCTCCATTTAGCGTCTCTATCTCTGACAAGTATCTCAATGTGGAGGTTAAACCATCTCGAAAAAAGATTCGACCATCGGAAGAATTAATAGTTGACATTGACGTTACTCGCAAAGACAAACAGGGGCATAAAAGCGAATTGACTGTCATGGTCGTTGATGAAGCGGTTTTAGACTTGACCGGATATACTCCGCCCGATTTAGTCAAGATTGTATACGCCCAGCGGGGTTTGTCGGTTAGAGTAAACGACAATCGACCATTTATCATCACCAAGGAAGAATTACTGCAGAAAGGCACTGGTTATAGCGGCGGGCTTATGGAAGCAATAGCGCAGCCTCGGGTGCGAAAGGAATTTCTAAAGTTAGCCTATTACAACCCTAACCTTGTCACTGATGAAAATGGACATGCCAGTTTTAGTTTTAAAGCCCCAGATAATCTAACCACATGGAAGATTATGGTCGTATCCGTAGGGAAAGATGATCTCTTCGGCTATGGAAACGAAAAGGTCATAGTCAGTCAACCCTTTATTCTACGGGCAGTATTTCCAAGATTTTCCAGAATCGGAGATGAATTTTTCTCCGGCGTAGCCGTAACCAACTTGACCGAAGGCGATGGTGAGATCAAAGTCTCAGCGGAAATATTAGGTGGCGAAAGTTCAGTAATTTTCAAGGACAACGAAGCAAAGATGAAGATGGAGAAAGTTGGACAAACCATTAGATCTGGAGAGTCCAAGACTGTGCTTTTCCCATTCAAAGCAAGAAGACCAGGCACAGCTTCGCTTCGTTTTACCGCTTATTTTGAAGGCATCTATGATGGTCAGAAAATAGGAGAGTCAGATGCCATAGAGATACCCTTTGAAGTGCAGGATGTTTTAGCTACAGAAACCGTAGTGGCAGTTGGGGAAACAAAAGAGAAATTTAGGCAACAACTCAAAATTGATGATACGGTTAGAAAAGATACGGGAGGGCTGAAAATCCTTCTTTCGAGCACGGCTTTGACCAACATCGGCGAGGGAGCTAAGTATTTAGTCGAATATCCCTACGGCTGTCTGGAACAAACTTCAAGCCGTCTGTTAGCTCTCATCCAGTTGAAATTTCTCTCAGAGAAATATGGATTTTCGCTGGAAGCAGTCAAACCAGTCGATAAAGTGATTACGGCAAATATAAACAAAATACTGCTTATGCAGAACGCTGATGGCGGATTTAAGTTTTGGCCGACAAGTGGTAGGTCTGATTGCTATCTTTCGCCTTATGTCGCTTATCTATTCAAGAGAAGTCAGGAGCTCGGCTACGAAATTCCCCAGGAAGTCACAGCGAAGCTATTAGATTTTCTGGATAAAACGCTAAGAAATCCTTGCTATCAGTTTTGGTCATGGAAATCGCTGGCTGAATATAGAATAAATATTCTCATGGGTATGCACTATCTAAGTGGGAATGATGAGACCTACTTTGAGGAATACTTCAATCGTCGAAATGATTTAAGTTACGGTGCGCAGATAAGTTTGGCTTATCTCCTGTTTCAATCGCCGAATTGGAAAAACGAAGCGCACAAGATGTTAGAAGAAATCAAAAACGGTATGTTCATCACCGCCCAGACCGCTCATTTCGAAAGCCCCAGAGAACTGCCTCCCTCGTGGCTATTCATGTATTCGCCGGTAATAACAACTGCCAAAGGCATAAAACTGATTTTAGAGATGGAACCTGAGAGCGAATATATCGCAAGGATGGCGAGATACATTTTGAATGCCAGGAAGAACGGGCGATGGAGAAACACTTATGAAAACGCCAGCGCCATAGATGGGCTGGTGGAAATCTCTCTGAAACGAGAAGCCGAACCGCCTGATTATACAGCCCAAATATTTATCGCTTCAGAAGAGGTAGTGAATTATATGTTCGAAGGTTATAACTATAAACCGTATGAAAAGTTTTTGCCTATAGCCGATTTGCCAGAAGGGCTGAATGATATCGACATTTCCAAAGAAGGGCATGGATTTCTCTATTATGTCCTCAGTTACTCCTATCGGTTGAAGGGACCCCAGCCAGCCCGGATGGAAGGATTTTCTATCAAAAGAACGGTTACAAATAAAGAGACCGGACAGGTTATAGCCACTTATGAACAAGAACCGCTTGAACAAGTTGAGATCAACGCCGGCGATGTACTGGAAGCGGAATTAGAGTTCTCTGTTCCTCAAACAGGTTATCACCTCGTCATTGACGATGCAATCCCGGCGGGATTAGAAGCAATCGATACTTCCTTAAAAACCACCTCCACCAGATATCAGAATGAAGGGACAACCGAGGATTTTCCCTTTCAAAACCCTTTCCTACAAGGAGTCAACCGCGGTTACGACGACGCTTTCGGTTACTGGGGGAATCCCATCAACCACACCGAACTGCGCGATGACCGGGTAGCACTTTTTGCCGACGCGATTAGACCGGGCATATACAAATATAAATATCTCCTACGAGCAACATCATCTGGCACATTCTTCTGGCCAGGCGCAAGGGCGTTTTTGATGTATGAGCCGGAACAATTCGGAACTAGCGCTGAAGGGATTATTTTGGTAAAATGACTGCTATCAGTAGCTCACATCCCTAATACTGGATTAAGATTGCTCTTTCGTGTTTTGTCAATTGGATAGGAACCATGGATGCCTCAACTTGTTGAGGAAATCCCCCCTGCCCCCCTTTGGCAAAGGGGGAAACCGAACAAGTTCGGGCATCCGACTTCGAGTCATAATTATCGGGCGATGAATTTTTGCAGCTATACAATGAGTTAGGAGAGCTCTAGTACATAACCCATTAGATAGGCTTTTCCTCGTGGAGCCTCCTTGTTCGTGTAGTCCAAAACTAAGAGACGTCCATCGGGCATACGAACCCAGGTCGAATAGCCGTTATCGGGGCGCGGATTCGTATTACGTTCGATTTCAACCCACCGGTCAATTTCGTATTGATTTGGGTAGACACCGTCGCTCGCTCGCCATTTCCACTCATGGTTGGGTTCAGTTGGATTTTGAACAGCATAAGAAATGGACTTTAAGCTAAGAGAACCTTGAGCGCCTTCGGGAAGACCGATAAATGTTCGCGCCCACAGGGTTTCACGGTAGATGAGGTATTGAATGGCGACGTTTCCATCCAAAGCAATCTCTAATTTCCCGTCCACATAAGAAATAGTCAAATCGCGCCATCTGGTCATATTCGCCCGGTGGCGCAGTTCCGGATTGCCTGACTCCAGATTTAAACCATCAGGATGGATAGTGAGTTGCACACCTATGCGTGCAATTTGTATCTGTCCACACACATAGTTAGCTTCACCTTGAGCGCGTAAGTTTGCTTTCAAAGTCACGTTACTCCATTCGTTTTCAGGGGGAAGCAAGCCGTAACGGGTAACACTGCGCGCGCCGTCGAGCATTAATGCGCCCTCCTTTAGCAGTGCAGAACCTTGAGCGGGCCCGGTGTCAATAACGGAGACTTTATAGCCATGTTCTTGTTCAATGTCTCCGACCCAGGCAAACGTCCCGGCTCTGCCAGCTTGATTCCGATAGGTAACTAAAACCCGACCATCTGCCAATTGTTCCGCAAACGGGCGGTCCCCAGAAAATGGCGCTTCAACCGATTTACTCCACGTCGCCCCTCCATCAGATGAGAAGGAGACATACGAGGGGTAGTTGTTGTGGTTGTTTTGCCGCATGATGCAAGCAATGCGCCCGGAACTCAATGGTACCATTGCGCCTTCGCAGAAATTATGTACTTTATCGCTGGCAACCACTGATAAAGAACCCCAGGTTTTTCCGCTATCAAATGAACGCAGAGCCACCTGCCCCAATTTGTGAGTGTTGGCAAACATATAATGAGAACCAACAATAAGCATACCGTCGGGCAGTTCTCGAACTCGATCTGGTTCAATCCCTGGGATGCCGGTCGGTTGTCGTTCGCTCCATGTCTGTCCTCCATCTTCACTCCACCAAGCGTAGATGCCAGGAGGTTGACTTTCATGACAATGCCTGTAGTCGTTCTGGTCACATAAGATTATTAGTCGCCCGTCTCGTAGTAGGCTAATACGGGGAGTGACCCACGGCTCCTCACCTTTTACCGGGAAACTCTCATCAATTACCTGCGGATTGCCCCAGGTTCTACCTTCATCTTCACTTTCAATCACTGTAATTTTTGCATAGTCGTGCGGCCAGTGCGAATTAGTGAGATTGAATACGCACAATAGCTTACCCGACGGCAGGCGGACTATATCGGGGTTCTTGGTGAAATGCTGGTCGTCACGCCACACTGTGAATGAATCAATAACTTTTAGACCCATAGCTACACATCCTTTTTTTCGGATAATATAACATATCATACAATCTTGTCAATAGAAAACCTAATACTGATTTTAGCTTGAAATTTCATCTTGCATTAGACGTAAAACGTGAAGCGTAATGATGATGCCGTTTAGTTTTCACCTTTCACGAATAGCCATACGGGAAAAAACAACCCTAAACCAGTATAACAACAGGTCAATCTCTCGTGTATTGGAAAGCCAATCTGCACAAAAACCTTGACCTTAGATTTGAAAAAGTTTATCATTTTCTAAATGACTGATTAATAATGCTCTGTAAAATGAATTCTGACACCCTGTCATTCTGAGCGTAGCGAAGAATCTCTTCTTGAGATTCTTCACTCCACTTCGTTCCGTTCAGAATGACATAAAAAGTATTTTTATCAAAACAAATTTTACAAAACAATAATAAGGGAGAACTAATCATGCTCAAGATAGGAATTGATAATTACTGTTACCACCGGCTTTTTGAGTTGGAAGGCAAAGGACGTTGGACAATCTTTGACTTTATCAAAAGAGCAAAAGAATTAGAAGTGGCTGGTGTTTCATTAGAGACGTGTTTCCTGGAGAGCCTTGAGCCGGATTATCTAAAAACAGTGCGAAAGGCTTTGGATGAAGCCAATTTAGACAGAGTGCTGGCATGGGGACATCCGGATGGATTGGAGGGCGGTAGAAATCTTGCCGCCGCAGAAGAATTAAAACAACATTTCAAGACCGCAGAATTGTTGAATACGAAGGTGATGCGGATTGTAGGTTCCAGTTACCGTTTTCGTACTGAACCGCATGGCCCGCAAATTCGGCAGGTTTCGGATATTTTGAAAGATGTTGTCAAAGTTGCTGAATCTTATGATATCGTAATGGGCATCGAAAACCACCTGACTTTCAACGCAGATGAGATTTTACGGATTTTGGCAAAGGTCAATTCTCCGTATCTGGGCGTAACTTTGGATACGGGAAACGCGCTTCGAGTTTTTGATGATCCTGTTGAGGCAGCACGTAAACTAGCGCCCCATGCTGTGGCGACCCACATTAAAGATGTCACCACAGCCAAAGGCTCACCAATAGAGATAAGTTTCTGCCCGAGTGTGCCAGTGGGCAAGGGGATTATAGATATACCGGCGATTGTTTCAATTCTGGAGGATGCGAGTTACCAAGGGATGCTGTGCATAGAAGTTGACCGCTTGAGTGCAGATTGGGCTGAGAAAGAAGATGAAGCGGTGCAGGAGAGCGTGCGATATTTGAAATCTCTGAAATAATCGTAAATTGATTGACAATATAAAATTATTGTGGTAGAATTATTAAAAAATTATTAAGTTTCTTTAAATCTACTAAAGTTAAGGAGGTGGAACAAATGACTTCAAAGGTAAAATACAGTAAGATGAAACACTTTATGTTTCTATTTGGACTTTCCGTTGTCTTGACAACGCTGGTTGGTTGCGCAAGCGCGGGCAGATTTAGCTCCACAAACCTGACAAACGTTGAATTGTCTGAGAGCAATTTTCGTGTTGTCGCCACAAATGTGTATGGAGAGGCATCAGCAGATTACCTGCTTGGATATAGCTTTGCTCAGTTCGGGGAGATGCAAACTATAGCACTTATACCCCTTGGGGGTGACCGCCTGCTTTACAAAGTAGCGTTGGAAAACTTGTGGCGCAACTTCGAGCAGACAGACGGGAACAACATCAAGGGGCGGAGTCTTGCGTTGGTAAACGTTCGCTTCGACTCTGACGCACTGAACGTGCTTGTTTTTTACACCAGACCCAAAATTTCTGTTCGGGCAGATGTCATTGAGTTTGTTGAGTAATCAGTGGCTGAGGTCGGGAATGTGCCGAATCTTATAAAGTTAGTCTTCTTGTAAAGTTTTTCGGAGTAGCAGTCTTCCAGCCTGCGTGTGGATAAACGTAAACTCAAGTTTGCTACTCCGAGTTTAACAAAACTTGCTGAACATTACTTACTGCATTACTGCACTGTGAAATAAGTTCTGGAGTGCAGAAGTCTTTGCTTCTGCAAAAAGCATGCGTCAGCAGAGACTGACGCACTCCAAAATGCCATTTTTGTCAAAAAAAAATTCACAATGTATTACTGCACTGTAAAATTTGTTTTGACAGTAGAGCGTTCTGCCCAGATCTTTTAAAACGGGCTAGGTCCGATACTCACGATTCTCGGGGGCACAGCCCCGTCTTCGTCGGCATCTTCGACCCGCTCTACAGTATTATCAATATTTATCAGAACCGAAAGTCTATTTTGAAAAACACCGAATTAAGGAGGTGAACGAAATGACATCAAAGGTAAACCTCAGAGGGATTCTATACCTAAGTGGATTGTTCTTGGCTATTTTGTTGCTGTCGAGCAGTATGGCCACTGCTGGAGACGACATTGAAAATATGATCACAAACCCTGATTTTGAAGAGGGTACAACAGGTTGGACAATTGGATCTTTAGCTGATGGTGCTGCTGGTGTATTGAGTACAGAAAAAGTAAAACCGGCAGTAGGTGGAGCAATGAAGGACTCCTTGTACGCCAAAATAGACGGTGTTGGCAACGACGCTTGGGAGCCGGAAATCCACTCACCCAAATTCGATGTAAAACAAGGTAAGACCTATACAGTATCCTTCTGGGCAAAGACAGAGGCGGGCAAGGTAAGACCGCTTGGCGTCAAGTTCGAGCAAATGGACACCTGGACGGGTCCTAGTACGACCATAGATGAGATAACCGACCAATGGACTGAATATCATTTCTCACCTGAGATGACTATGTCAAGTCCGCCGCAAGTGGTTATTCATCTTCAATTCAATGGCTGGAAAGAGGATGTATGGTTTGACCACTTCCGTGTGTATGAGGGCGAATATATAGCAGAAGAAATTAGTCCAGATCAAGCAATAGAGCCTATCGGTAAATTGGGCGCGACATGGGGGGATATCAAGAACAGATAATAAAATCGTTTTCAACATGAGCGTTATTTCCGTTGGAAGTAGCGCTCTTTTTTATTTACCTATCACAAAATCTATGAATTCAAACGAACATTATAACCTTCGTTCAGGCTTAACTATCAGAGCTTTTCTACTGGCAATCGGCGCAACTGTAATGATGAGTTTTTGGACACAGCACAGTGAGCTTGTCATTGATAGTCCGAGTTTCAATAGCATCCATCCTTCCGTAGCTGGCTTTTTCGCGGTTATTTGCATTTCACTTTTCATTAATCCATTGCTCAAAGCCATTCGCTCCAAGTGGGCGTTGACTCAAGCGGAGATGTTATTCATCTACGCAATACTGATTGTCACCGGCCCGGTCGTGTCGATTGGCGGGGTACACTTTTTTCTGCCGACGTTGATTGCCCCCTACTACTATGCTACACCTGAAAACGAATACGCTGAATTATTTCATCGTTACATCCCTTCGTGGTTTGGCCCAAAAAATTCAGAAGTAATCAGACAATTTTACGAAGGTTCTGAGGGCGCTGGTGTGCCTTGGGAAGCGTGGGTGAAACCTTTACTTATTTGGACGCCTTTTTTGCTGGCTATTTATTTCATTTTCCTCTGTATGAATGTCATTCTGCGCAAGCAGTGGATTGATAGAGAAAAATTGGTTTTTCCACTTGTGCCGTTACCGTTGGAAATGACCAGAGACGCAGAAGCAGGACATCGGTTCAACGCTTTTTTCCGCAACGGTTTGATGTGGATTGGTTTCGCTATCCCAGTTATAATTCACGGCATCAACGGATTGCACACCTACATCCCCAGTTTTCCCTCAATCCAGTACAAACACATTAATATCAGTCGATATTTTACCGAAAAACCGTTCAATGCAATGGGCTATACAGCCATTTCGTTTTTCCCCTGCATCATCGGCTTTGCCTACATTCTCACCGTAGATGTCTCCTTTAGCTGTGGCTTTTTCTATATATTTTCGCGGATTGAATCAATTCTGGGGGCGGTGGTCGGTTGGACAGGTAAGGGCAGTTCGAGTTTAGCGCAATTCCCATTCATTGAACATCAGGGAGCCGGCGCATTCATCGCCATTACCATTATCAGCCTGGTTGTATCACGGCGATATATTTGGGCTGTATTGCGCAAGGCTTTTTCTCAAAAATCAGGTTTGGATGACAGCCTTGAACCAATGCCATATCGTTGGGCTCTTTTAGGTTTAGCGGGAGGGATTCTCTTTCTTACCATCTGGTGTCTTTTGGCAGGGATGACGATTAGCGTAGCTCTGATCTTTTTCTGTCTATTTTGCCTATTTTCAGTTGCACTCACCCGTATCCGTGTCCAAGCTGGAATGGGATGCGTACACGGTCCGCTTACACCACAAGATCTAATTTTGGCAGCGGGTGGCACAGTTGGTGTCGGCGCGGAAAATCTCACCATCTTATCGCACTTTCATTTTTTCACAGGTGAGATGCGCGGTATCATCTCTGTGATGCCCAGCCAGTTGGAAGGATTTAAGCTCGCGGAAACAGTGAAGATTAATTCGCGCCAGTTGGTTTTGGCAATTATGTTGGGTACCGTTATAGGCTTAGTTTTAGCATATTATGCTGCATTGCGAACTATTTACGATTTTGGCGGTAATATTCTTAATAACTGGCGGGTGCGTTCAATGCCTCACGTTCCTTTCCAAGGACTCCGCGCCGCCTTGAGCCGCCCTCAAGACACTGATTGGATAGGATTGCAATTTGTAGGCTTTGGATTTCTGTTTACACTTTTTTTGACGATTATGCGCTTGCGGTTCTTATGGTGGATTTTTCATCCCATCGGCTATGCTGCTGCATATACCGGGCGAACCATCCATTGGGTATGGTTTCCCATGTTGCTTGGCTGTCTCGTTAAGTATGCTGTCCTGAAGCATGGCGGTGCGAGAACTTATCGGAACTTCTTGCCATTTTTTCTGGGTTTGATACTTGGTGACTTTTTCATGGGCGGCTTTTGGGGAATTGTTGGGCTGTTTTCCAATCAACCCGGCTATCTCTTTTTTCCGTAGTGGTCAATTAGGTAGTTTTCAGTATTAAAGTTTATATTCCGGGTAGCATTGGTCTCCCGATTCTCGGGAACCGATGCGATGGCAGTTATCAGTAGTCACCGTAGTCAGGGACTACGGCA
>JACKQG010005297.1_pt1 | contig 14322 bp, 11 predicted proteins | sample 8237621 | NCBI WGS metagenome assembly JACKQG01 (sample SAMN15677084, study PRJNA649215) | marine metagenome | biome: marine; feature: Black Sea; material: saline water; isolation source: suspended particulate matter (SPM) from the Black Sea western gyre | collected 2013-06-09/2013-06-10 | depth...
CAGAGACACAGAGGCACAGAGAAAAAGCGTTTTAACAAGGATAAGCAGGATGTTTAGGATTTAAAGATATGTAGTACCGAGGCGAAAAAAGAACATCCATTGTTTATAAACTCAATTTTCAGAAGTTTGGTTTGAGAATCGTTGGCCTCGTCCGTTCATATCCATTATATATTCATAAAATTTTGAGTGTTTTCTTTTTAAATGCTTTCCACATTTTAGAGCTATTTTTTCGAAATGAATCCGCGAAAAAGCTCCATTTGTCATTTCAACTGGCTGTCCATCGAATTTACGTTGATCTTTAATAAAGTCTTTTAGTATCAACCAAGATCTAAAAAATATCGCCGCGTAGTTCTCATAGAAATATTTTTTTGAACTAAAACCACTATAAGCAAGGTATGCCGCCTGCTGAAGAGAGGCACCTATAAAGTCAGCTAAGCTCTTTTGATCATCATTCCATCCTTGCGAGTAATCAGGTAATTCAAAAAGATCATTCCATTTTTCACGTTTTTCAGTCATTCTATTTACTATTGAAATCGTTGTATTTGCGCTTCGGTCTCTTAGTAATAGAATTGATTGAACTATAGCTATAACTGCAATTGATGCCGTTGCAAAAAATGTAGCTATTATAACCCATAATGGTGTTGATTCCATTTGCCTTCTCTTCTCTTTTGCTAGTGCAATTTTTTTTTAACAACCAGTAAAAGCTCTTTTACTCTCGAAGCAGGTTCAATAACTCCAATGTCAATAAATTCTTGTGAAATAAGTGTATCATATACGATTTTTCCATCTTTTTGAATAGGAATTTCAATTTTTCTCAGACCAGATTTAGTTAGAGGCAACGTCTCTAAGTAATTCTTTGAAACGATCCCAAGAAGTTTTACCTTTCCCCCAATTTTAAAACTACCGTGTCTATCTATGCCTGTAGGAATTTTCAAAACAGGTCCGCCACTGTTGCCAGGAAATATATTACAATCTATAAGAATATAATTTGATTCTGGATCAACTGGTGAAATCCACGATATTATTCCCTGTCGAACAATTGCTTTAGTTAGAAAAGCACCTCCAATCGCTCCAGGATAACCCAATACGAATACGGAAGCGCCTTCGAAAATATCATCGGCACATGCAAAATCTTCAGACGGGATTATATTGATTTTATCTCCCCCAGCTTCGTATATGGGTATAATCAAAGGTAAGCATGCTAAATCGATCTCCGCATTCGGATGAGAAAACCATAATTTATTTGTACCATCTTTTAAGTCAATTGTTATTCCTAAATACTCATCAAAAGGTCTTTCCTCAAACCATTTAAAGCGAATTTGTAGTGATGTTGGTTCCCAGTTTTTTGATGTATCAATAAATACATGTTTTGCAGTGACAAGCATAGGAATATTTAGAGTATCATCTGGTAAGCCAAATAATACTCCTGTCCCTATAACTTTAAAAAAGTCTTTTTTGATTGCTGTGCTGTCCTCTCCAGTATATTCTATAGATTTAATTACTCCTATTGCAACAGTTGCTTCTTGGAAATAGTCAATCCATGAACTTAACTTTTTTGCTTCTTCTGCAATAGTAACATCGCTGATAATAAATAAGCACAGAAACAATACTAACTTTATAATAGAATGTTTCATGGTATACGTTAGATATGATTTATCTTTCATATTGGCACATTTAATTTTCTGTAATTGCTTATAAGATCAATTATTTGCATTATCTTCAACTCTTCGACATTATTTAATGGCAGGACCCCGTTCGGAGGTTATTCGGACGGCCCACATCCTATAGCTGTTCAAACATATGAACAATTATCGTAAATGTCAAGTTTTTTATCGGGTAATTGAGGGGTGTGTCCGGCGGGGTTGGAGGTGCGGCGGTAGACAGGAATGTCTGTCTTACCGGGGAGGCGGCGGTGGAGCGTAGGGGCACAAAACTTTGTGCCCGCTTTTTCTGTGCCGCAGAGTGCGGGGACTCTGCTGCACAAGCGTGAGGAGGGCGGTGTTGGTGAAGTAAGGCAATTAGCATTCACAGTAAATGAAGTAATTAAGTATATGCCTGATTATTACTTCATTACTTAATGCACTGTGAATCATTAATTTCCATCATAGCCGGTGAATGCTTTTCTTCGTGTTCCTTTGTGGCCTTTGTGCCTTTGTGGTGAATTATCCCTTTCACACCCAAAAATCCGCGACTTCAAACTCGACTTTTTCCACCTGTGGCAGTTCCCCTCCGAAAAAACGGCGGCTCTGTTCAACGAAATTCGGCGAGATATCGCTGGCGAAGAATTTCAACACCTGTTCACCTTCTTCATTCAATAAACCTCTTACCGCCAATTCGTTCTTCACCGTCTCCGCCGTAGCTTGCGGCGAATCGATGATTTTAACGTCAGGCCCCAAATATTTCGCGATGGTATGTTCCAACAGCGGGTAATGCGTGCATCCCAGGATCAGCGACCCGGCTTGTTTGACCGGTTCCAAATAATGTTCGACCGCCTTTTCCGCCAGCGGCCCGGCGGTCAATCCTTCTTCCACCAGCGGCACGAACAACGGGCAGGGAATAGATACCGTTTCAATCTCCGGATTAAGTTTCTTCAACTCCCGCAGATACGCCCCGCTGGATATGGTCGCGCCGGTGCCGATCACTGCTACCGGTTTATCTTCGGAAGTGGTCACCGCCGCTTTAGCCCCCGGTTCGATCACGCCGATCACCGGCAGATTCAGCCGCTGCTGGAGAAATTCCAGCGCGACTGCCGACGCTGAATTGCAGGCCACCACGATCAGCTTGACGTTGTGTTTCAGCAGGAAAAACGAATCCTGCAAAGCGAACTGTTTGACCACCGGATCGGATTTGGTCCCGTAAGGGACGCGGGCCGTATCGCCGAAATATACGAACGATTCCTGGGGCAGCGCTGAAGTCAGCGCTTTCAAGACGGTCAATCCGCCGATCCCCGAATCGAATACTCCTATGGGTGAGTTCAATTTATGGTGCTTTCGATATATGGTTAAGCGATATAATTGTCATTCTTCATCCGCCGTACGGCGGATGAAGAATCCCTTTGGAAGAACAAACGAAGAGATTCTTCGCTCCTGCTTCGCAGGGCTCTGGATGACAGGTTTACTTGCCTTCTTCAGTCTTCGCCGTCTTATTCACTTTCGGTTCAATATACAGCCTCGGAACCCGGCTCTTGATCCCGACGGTTATCTCATAAGGCTCCGCCCCGGTCTGATGGCAGATCTTCTCCACCGTGATCCGGTCATTACCCTGCTGTCCGATCAATACCACTTCTTCGCCGACGCGGATCCGGTCATCTCCCACGTCCACCATGATCTGATCCATGCACACTTTGCCCGCCACCAGGTAGCGCTTTCCGCCGATCAAGACTTCACCCTTGTTCGACAACCGGACCGGATAACCATCGCCGTATCCTATTGGTATGGTGGCGATATTGGTCTCTTTGCCGGTTATATACGTCAGTCCATAACTGATTCCCTCGCCCTTGGGAACCCGTTTTATAAATACCACTTCCGACTTCAAAGACATCACCGGCTTCACCAGGTTCCTGTTCAGGTAGGAAATGTCCGGCGTCATCCCGTACATCATCAACCCCGGCCGCACCCAGTCCATGGCATCCTTCGGATCGTTGATAATTCCGGCCGAATTCAGAATGTGGAGCGGCACCTTCCGCCCGAATATCTTTTCCGCAGGGACAGCTAAACCGGCCAGTCTCCGGCCCTGTTCCGCAGTGAAAGCCGGATCCGATTCTGCCGAAGCCAGGTGCGAATATACCGACGCAACTTCAACCGCCGGCAATTCCGCCGCCGCCTGCAGAAATTCCAGGGCTCTCCGGTAGTTGACCCCGATCCGGTTGATTCCGGTATCAATTTTTAAATGAACCCGGGCTTTTTTGTTCATCCGCCGCGCCCGCCGGTCGATCTCACTCAATATCACGTGTGAAGAAGCGGTCAATTCAAGATTGTATTCCATGAAATAGTCGATCTGGAAACCGGCCACTCCTCCTAATACCACGATGGGCATCTTTATCCCCGCGTCCCGTAAAGCCACACCTTCCTCCAAAAATCCCACCCCTAAGTAATCGGCCTTTAGTTTCTCCAGATAGTGAGATATCGGCAGTAGTCCGTGACCGTAAGCGTCGGCTTTGACAATTCCGATGATCTTGGTCCGGGGAACGGCTTTCTTAACCGCCTGAAAATTAAACTTAAATGCACCTAAATCGACTTCGGCATAAGTCGGTCTCCTTTCCAATAACGGAGGGTAATGATGAGTTTCGCTCTGCGAATGAGTTCTTGTCATAATTGGTTCTGGTAATAAAGTATTAGAAGATGTCGCCTGAATAATTTATATAGAGGGAATAATCGGCTAAAATTCGTTCGTATTTGTCCATCGGCCTCCAGTCGTAACGCGTCCAGGATGCCTTCACCGCCGCCGTGATCCCGCCGCCGATTTCCCATTTATATACTGCATTCGCGGCGATTCCGTTCCCGGAATAAAACGGCACCGAAATCCTGCCCGGCACGTCATACTCGTAAAGATAGATCCTACAGTCGTAATCCGGCACCCGGAAAAAGGCAAATGACAGATGCCCCCGCATCTTTCTATAAGGAACATTCGACTGCGCTGAAACCAGATAACCCCAATGCTTTTCATCCCCGGTCACCGAATTCATGGTTTCGAATCGTAATCTATGCGCTACTGAACCGGCCTTGATTTCATAATTCAACCGGAACTGGTTCCGGTCCAGTAAATCGCTGCCGACTCCGCTGCTTGTCCGCCGGATTCGCATCGATACCGAATTATTCCCCCATTTCTGCCGCATACTAACAGATGCCTTCTCACCTTCAGGCGGCATTTCATCATAATACGTCCGCCACGGCCTTTTCCAGTAATCCAGCAGTAAATTTACTACCCCTCCCGGCCATGGTTTGAGCGTTAGGCCGCCGGAATAACCGGTCTTATTCCCTTCCGGTATAATCGAATGAAGATTCCAATAGTCCTCGGAAAAACTGTAATATGACAGCGAAAATGAAACCTTATCACGCCGCAAACGTGCGCCGGTAACAACCGCCTGCCCGCCTTCGGAGGTCTGAGAATACTCCCCGCTAAAATCAATATCATCCTTTTTCCAGTTGAAATCGCTGCCGAAGACGGAGTTTTCATCTCCGCTGAAATCGAAAACTTCCCTGATACTGTCGCCTTCCGAGAAACCGGGTGAAAACCTGCTGGCGATCCCCGAAATTCCGATTTCAAGACACTTCCCGATCCCGGCTTTCGCCCTTCCGAAAACCAGTTTTTCTCCCAGCCGGTCTTTATTCTCCCGGCTGGCTTCGCTGTCGTGGTATCCCGATTCCTGCAGAGATGTGATACCGTTATCATCCCCAGCGGCGTCAAATTCAGCATCCGAATATCCGGCTGAAATTGAATATCTGCCCGACCGTCGATAAACCGCCCCGCCCCATAACGCCCGGTTTTCGGCAGTTGAAATATAACCCCGGAGAAAATCAGTCTTCCGGACATAAACCGGCTGTTCAGGATAAGAACCCCAATCGAATCCCTGCCACAGAACGGTCCCCTGACCGAAGCCTGCGGAATAATTACCTAATACAACGTCCGTCCCCTCCGTCTGATAAGACAGAAACCCGGCTGTGAAATCAGCGAAGTTTTCGCCGGAATCATTTTCGGACACAAACCCCGCCGACCATTTATCATACTTTATTTTCCCTCTCAACATTTGACCTGAAAGATTTTCCCCGCTGGATCGGCTGGTGATATACACTGCAGGTGATTCAAACGGAAGTTTGACCGGGAAAGCCGAAACGGTGTCCACCCGCAAAATCTCCATTCCAACCTCGTAACCGAATATTCCTGGTTCTGTTATTCCGGTTGATAATCCCGGCTGCAGCAGCATTATAATCTCTTCGGGAAAAATCTGTTCCTCCCAGAATTCTACCGGTATCTGGGCGAATCCTGTTCTGACAGCCGGGGATAATAGCAGTAACGCCGCGAATATGAGCTTCAATTTACTCAGACCGCGTTCCCCCGGTTAGGATCTGAACTCCGAACATGTGGGAAGCGCCCAGGTAGTTGTGATTCCTGAATGCATATAAAAACGAGAAGCGCTGGTGATACACGCTGAACCCGCCGGACAACTGCGGCTCAGGGCTGTTCACTCCCGCCCTGATGGTGACAATTTCGCTCAATGCAAATTCCAACCCCGCCCTGAAATCAGCGGGGAAACGGTCCTCCTTTACCACATCGCCGAATAAACGGATTGATTCCGCAGGAAAATAACCGAATCCGCACGCGTACTTTCTGCCGATTCGATCTTTTTGTTCCCCCAATGACGGATCGTTGATATTCATCACCGAAGCGCCAATATTCCACATTTCCCCCGGCGACCATGATAACCCTCCGTTCAAACCGGCGGTGTAATCGCTTCCCAAACCGTTTAAAGATAGATAATAATTCGAAATCCCTGCGCATGCGGAAAATCCGCCCCTCAACTCCCGCGAATAATTAACCGTCAATGCGTCTTCCCGGTAAACTTTATTGCCGAAGTCCGAAAGAATTACCGAGAAACTATTTACCTCTTTCGAAGTATAGTATGCAAGAGAAGATTGCTTAAGCTCCGGCATCCCGTAAATATTCCGGTAACTCATTCTGAATCCTGATCCGCTGAACTGTCCGGCGGGATTGCGTCCTGAGTGATTGAAATTATAACCCGCGCATCCGGCTCCGCCCAACGAGATGGAGATAATGTCGGCATCCGAAGTCTCAAATGCTGCTTCACAAACAAGCATACACCCCGGAAAACAGACAAGAACCATCAATATTTTATATTTTGCGCCTCGAATCATTCGCCTTATTGATTTTCTGCGCTGAATGAACTTGACAATATCGATTAGAATGTATATTTTAAGAGCAAAAGTTGTGGGTGTCGTATGAGTTGATTCTTAGTAAACGTCACAAAATATACATATTAACAGCGTAAATTGCAATCATGGTGACACTATAGTTCTTTTAAGTCCCCCCAGCCTTGTCATTCCCGTCCGCCGTACGGCGGAATGCGCGTCGGGAATCTGAATAGCACATATCAAGATTCAAATTCCGGATCGGCCGTACGGCCGACAGGCGTTCCGAAATGACTGAAAGAACGAATATGACTCCATAAAGCAAAATTGGTTCCTCGCTGTTTTGTATGGGGACTAAGGGGGATTCGCTCCTCGCTTCTACTTTTCCTAAAGCCCAAAGCCTTGAGTCTTGTGCCCTATGTCCTGAGTCACAAAAATTACCCATACGATTCAGCGAAGAGCCGCTAAATTGTTACCAATCATGGTTTTTGTTCCTGATCTTAAATGTTGAAAGACATCAACCGCCCCGGGCGGATAATATTTAGAATTTCTGAGGGATCACAAGTGAAATTTATTCATAGAGTGTTTCTGGCTGTCATTATCCTCAACTCGTTTTCACACAATGTCTTCGCTCAAAAGATTGTCTGCCGGACGAAAATCAGCCTTGAAAAAATGCCGCTTGAAAATCAGCAGAAACTGGCATTCCTCCAGGAAGAACTTGATTCATATATTAATACCTTCGACTGGACCGAAGATGAATTCGGTTACGATGTAAATTGCTTGCTGGAAATTGCCTTCGACGAAGTCAAGACCGTCAGCTATGAAGACCGCTATGTCGCGACCGTCATCATCTCCAACGGCGTTGACCTGCAATACGCAGATAAACGCTGGACTTTTGCTTTGAATCAGGGTGAAAGACTCAGCCACTCTTCCAGTTTCCATCCCTTCACCAGCCTGATCGATTTCTACCTTGATTTGATATTGGGACACGAATTCGACAAACTTCACGATCTCGGCGGAGATGAATTCTATGCTGCGGCGAAACTGCTTGGGGAAAGCGCGAAATTTTCATCTCAATACTACCGCGGCTGGGATCGCAGAAATATCACCGTAACGGATTTAACCAGCCAAAGCAATATACCCTACCGTAAATTATTGTTTCATTACAATACCGGATTGTATTTCTTCGATACCCAGGAATTCGACAGCGCCCGGCCTCATTTGCACCGCGCGGCCGGACTCTTGAAAAGAGTTGAGAAAAAAAAGTTGGAGCGATTCTACGATTTGAATTACCTCTATTTCTCCCGGGCTTTGAAAAGCATGAAAATGCCGGCGGAATTGAAAACCCTGGACAGTTACAAACCGCAATAATCGAAGAGGGTGTGTATCTTATGCACAGAACCGTGCACTTAATATACATCCGAATGCTGTTGCTTAAACCCGGAGGGAACATATTTTAACTCGGTAATAGATCAGGCAATACGAAGTCCTTTAACATTCGTCAAAATTATAGGTTTTAGTCGAATGGCACGAAATTAGCATTATTCTTTGTGAATTTCAGCATATTATTGAAAAATATCTTGACATTAATATATAAATGCCTTATATTTGCATGACTTGTTAGATTGCGTACGTATAAATATATCCCAGAACAGGCAATGAAAAAAACAGTATTCGTTATCGCGATTACGCTGATCGCCGTGATTGTAGCCGGCAGCAGTGTCATCGAAACCTTCACCGTCACCTCGCAAGGTGATCAGGCCGTCATTGAATGGGTCAGCGGTGTTGAAGGTAATCTGTTGAAATATAAAGTGGAGAGAAGTGAAGACAATAAAAGCTTCACCTCCATCCAGGAAGTATATCCCCAGGGAAACTATTCCAATTATGTGTATATCGATGATAATATCATGAAACTGACGTCCCAGCGGATCTACTACTACCGTATCAAAATGATCTTCGCCGATGGTTCCTTCGATGTCTCGGATGTCAAATCGGTGACTCTCACTTTCTCCGGCTTACAAGAAACCTGGGGCTCAATAAAAGCCATGTTCAGGTAGAATCAACTATAGATGAAAGAAAAAGCCAGGCTTCGATCGCCTGGCTTTTTTTATGCTGCTTTTCTTAATTGGGTCTGTTTTAGATCTTCTTATGCCATCCTTCTTTAAGCTTATACCAGACGTTTACCGTAAATATTTCCAAATCCCAGTAATCCCACCCGTCAACGACCAGGTCCATTTCAATTGCTTTGTGTTTATATAAACCGCTCGGTGATTCGATTTCGGTTCGCCGCCATTCTTTTATAACCCCCGAAATAGTAAAACCGGATTCAACCACCAGCTCGATCCTGAATGATTCCAGTCCGGTCAAATCCTCAGGCAGTTTCTCTTCCAAGACTGTGACTGTGTAGGTGGAAGTTACCGTTTCATCACCCATAATCGGGGAAAACTCCAGCGAGGTGACGATGTTATAGTTTTCAACCTCCGTCCATTCACCGGTCGGGATTTGCAGAAGTGCGATGGATATTAAAACGAACAGCATGGGCGGCTCCCTTAGTTGACTTGAGTATTATTTAATTATAATACCTGCGGGTAAAAATGTCAATAATTATCATTAAGTAAGAGTTTAAATCGTGTTTTTAGCATGGATTAGATAAATCACGCAACGGGGGTATTTCTTCTTTCACGACAGGAAAACAATATCAGCAACCGGTATATAAATAAAGAAGCCGCTGGATTAGAGCGGCTCTTTTCGTATCTGGCCGTTTTGCAAGGTGAACCGGCCGCCGTCTCCGGGCGCGACATCGGTGCGGACGGAATTTATTTGAATACTGACAGGGCAGTCGAATTTTTCTTTAATGAACACCTCGCCGGGAAGCTCTTCGTCCGTTTCCAATTTCTTTACTAAATCAAGGTTTTCGATCTTCTTTTCACCAATCATAATTTTTAGGGAGGGAATCGATTCGATCAGTTTTTTAGAGGCGTCCCATTGATCTTTGCTGAGTCCGCCGGATTTAGAGGCGCTTTTGGCGAATTTCAGAAGCATCAGTTCGGTGTTGGCATAGGAAAGGTCATCGACGATTTCATTACCAAAGAAAGACTTCATTTTCATAACGTCGTCGTTCAGGTAATCCAGGAATTCATTATTTTCTTCAATTTTCATCTGCTGATAGCCTTTGATGCCCACCCGAATTTCGCTCAGGATGTCTTTTTCATCCTGTTCAACTGTGCGAACGACCACTCTTTTAGCAGCAACTAAGGTCGAACCTACTATTTTATCGATTTCGATATTTTCAGCGTAAACACGGGAATTGTTGACGGTCCCTTCCACCCTGACAACACCTTTTGCGCTCAAAGTCGATTCGGTAACTTTTCCGCCGGCAAAGATGTTTTTACTTGAAACGAGGGAACCTCTTTCCACATTACCTTCGACAATAATATCTTCCTGGGCGTGGATTTTTGCATCTGGTTCAACATCACCAAGCACGTAAACTTCGCCTTCGGTAATTATATTGCTGTTTTTCTTCAGGCTGCCCTGAATTTCGACGCTGTCTTTGGTAATGATTTCGACGGTTTTGGTGGATTCTACGGTTCTGACGGGGTCGATTCTAAGCTGGACTTCACGCGGGAAGGACTTTGAATAAGCTAAGGCGGATATTTTAGTCTCGTCCTGACGGACGATGGCAACTCCGTCCTGATCGGCGTAGATTTTAGATCCGTCGCTGGAAAGCCGGGTTCCGTTTCCGGCGATCAGTTGAAAATCCCATCCGGAGATTGGGTTAACGGTTTCACCGAAAAGATTTGAACCGGGTTTTCTGCCGATTATCCGGGCGTGTTTCGTACAGAGGACATCTCCTTTATTAGCTTTACGTGAAGCTAAAAATTGTTTGAGAGCTCCGCGGTCGGGATTGATTTCGAAGGAAAATTCAAGTCTTGCATCTACGCCGAATTCGGGGTTGACTCCCCGGGCTAATAGTGCATCTTCAACGATTTCACCTTTGCCGGCGGCCAGGTTAACTGATTGGGACACTGCATCGAAATCGATATATTCTTCGCCGACGTTATTAGCTTTCAGTGTGGCCAAGAGATTTTCTTTGGTGATTTTTTTGCCGTTTTCGTCGAAAGGGAACACGTCCGCCATGAGTATCATATTATCGATGGATTGTCCGTTGGGCAGCGCAGCGCTGCAGAATTTCAAGACCGGTTTTCCGCTGGATAATGAGTCGCAGGAGATTTCAAGGGTCGCAACCACACCTTCAGGACTGACCTTTTTGTCGAGAATTTTCCGGTATTTCAATCGGGCTTGGGGAACTCCATATCGTTCGCTGATCTCTTCTTTTACGCTTTTAAGAAGTTTCGACAGAGCTTCGAGTTCCGACTGGGTGGATTCCAGAATCACTTCGACATGATAAATATCTTTATCATCTGTGCGTATATGGAAGGGTTTTTCCTCAGACAAAGCAATTGACCTGAACGGTTATATGATAGGTAAACAAAGTTCCAGACGAATGAAAATAAGAAAAAATTTCTTAAGAAGCAACAATATTTACCTGAGTGTTTAAAACGGGTGAATGGGAAGAAGTTTTCATCGACAATCTATAATAATTCAACGATAGATTCATTGTCGGAGCTTTTAGACCCGGTTGAAGGAATTTTTTTAAAGCGGCCCTGTTCGATTAAAAAATTTTGTAAATAATGTGCGCCGGAGGTTATATTAATAGCTGGCAATTTTATAAATACGAACCGAGATCACAATCCGAATAAACCGCCATGGGCGTCCGGATCTTGGCGCTGCCCGCCCCGAAGCATGAAAATAGCTGCTCGCAGAGTGGCAGTAATTCTATTTTCTATGTAAATAATGCAGAGAACGACAATATACATGGATATCGATAAAAATTTTCTATATCTTTACGGATTAACCCGCCTGGGAATCAAAGCATCATTGGATAACATCACCCGGTTATGCGATTTGCTGGGGCGGCCGATGGAAGAATATCCGGTCATCCATGTCGGCGGCACCAACGGCAAGGGCACCACTTCGGCGATGCTGCAGAAAATATTGATGGAATCGGGATATAAGTGCGGTCTCTATACATCCCCGCATTTAGAATCATTCGGTGAAAGAATACGGATCAACAACCTGCTGCTATCGGATGAAGAAGCTTCGGAAATGGTTGAAAAACTGAAACCGCTGTTCGAGAAGACCGAGTCGACGTTTTTCGAATCCGCTACGGCCATGGCGTTTTTGCATTTTGCCCGCAAAGAAGTAGATGTTGCGGTGGTGGAAGTTGGACTGGGAGGTACCTGGGACGCCACCAGCATCGTTAATCCGAAGATGTGCGTATTTACGCCGATATCACTCGACCATACCGACCGGCTGGGCAATACGGTGCAGGAGATAGCAAGGGATAAAGCCGGGATCATCAAGCCGGGTGCGACAACTGTTTCGTCGCTTCAAGCGCCCGAGGCTTTGGACGAACTCACAAGAAGGGCGGAATTGATGAATGCTCCTTTTCATTATTCACCCGCTGAATTCCGTATAGTAAAAGGCGAAATCCTTTTGGAGGGATCGAAGATCAGGGCGGTGAGCGAGATATATCCGGACCTAAGCGGCGAATATGAGTTTCCGCAGCCGGGCCGGCATCAGTGGACGAATCTGGTGACGGTATTGTCCGCAGCCGGAGCGTTGAGGGAGCTGGGCTACGACATTTCCGCAGATTCCGTTAAACGCGGCATCCTTGAAACCGTCTGGCCGGGACGGTTGGAACTTCTGCGCAAATCTCCCCTGATGTACTACGATGTCGCGCACAATCCGGCGGCGGCGAAGGTTGTCGGGGAATATTTCAGGGAAGTTTTAGGCGGGAAAAAGGTCAGGGTGATAATGGGCATCATGAGCGATAAAGATGCCAAGGGAGTTTTAATAAACCTGCAGACGACGGCTAAAGATTTCACTTTTGTCGAAGTTCCGACGGAACGAAGCCTGGAACCGGAATTGTTGGCCCTTGAAGCGGCCGGACTCGGGTGTTCTGCAAGAGTGATCAGATCGCCGGAAGATGCGATCAGCAGGGTTTTGGATGAATCCGGGCCGGACGAGGTTATTTTAATTGTCGGATCACATTATCTGGGTGACGCCGCATACCGTTTCGCTGACAACGGCCGCCTGCGTGACCGGCGGGGGTATGATACCGTCCCAATACTCTAAATTTTACAAGTTCCTAAATAACCACCCCCCCATCGACACTAAGTATCGTTCCGTTGATGAAAGATGCTTCATCGGAAGCAAGGGGAACTATTTCACCAGCACCACTTTCCTGACGGGACAGACATTCCTGTCCGGCAATCCGTCCACCTCCATTCGCACCAAATACACACCGCTGGAAACCCCCTCCGCGTTCCAGACAATTTCATGATAACCCGCTTCTAGCTTGTATCCTGCAACTTCTAATTTACTTACCTGTCGTCCCAAAATATCATAAACCATCAGCCGCACCTTGCTCGCAACCGGAAGTTCGAGTCTGAAAACCGTCCTGTAATTGAAAGGATTCGGATAATTATGTCTCAGTTGAAATTCTCGTGGAGTATCATTGTTTTTGTGGATGTCTTGGATTCCGACATAAAATATACGATTCTGTTCCATCGGAGAAGGAGTCATCAACATCCATTCGCAGCCTCCGTCGGGATAATTTCCGAACGATGTATCCGGCGATTGTTCACCGAAACATATCATCGAAATCGGACTAACTCCATCGGAAGCAAAAATTCCCAATTCCTCGCCTTCGCCGGAAATCGAAAAAGCCGCGTGCAAATCCCCCTGCATAGTATCCCCGTCGCACCAGATCAATAAATATCCCAGGGGCGGAACGGATGTATCCGGGAAAGCCCATTTCGCCGGTTCATCGAAATTGTCCGTCAGATAGAGGCCGCCAGTAGTGATTGTGAATTCGTAAGGGTTGTACAATTCCGTCCAATCGTCGAATTCCCCGGCTTCATCGGCCAGAATACTGTCGTTAATGGCCAGGAATTCATTGAGAAGGGGAAAATATTCGATCTCCGAAAAATTGGCTGTTTCCGGCGTAGGGCAGTTACTGATAATCCATTCTCCGGCGCCGTCTTCAGTCCGGGCATAAACTTCATCGGCCGCCGTCAGCGGCAAAGCTGCCGAATCCGTTTGTATGCCTGTCGGGCATATCAATTGCAATGAACCTGCGCCGGGCTGGATCATGAAGGATGTATGGAGTTCACCTTCCGCAGGTTCGCCATCGGCCCAAACAAGAATGAAACCTTCCGCATCGATAACCGCTTCCTCTGGGAAGATCCAGGTCTGCCCTTGGTAATTTAGTACAAATCCGCCTAAATCCAGTTCCACGGGCGCACTGTTATGTATTTCAATCCAGGGATCGAAATCTCCCGCTTCATCTTGAATGGTGGTCCCGTTAGCGGTCTGAATCTCGTTCAACCTG
>JACKQG010005299.1_pt1 | contig 14321 bp, 6 predicted proteins | sample 8237621 | NCBI WGS metagenome assembly JACKQG01 (sample SAMN15677084, study PRJNA649215) | marine metagenome | biome: marine; feature: Black Sea; material: saline water; isolation source: suspended particulate matter (SPM) from the Black Sea western gyre | collected 2013-06-09/2013-06-10 | depth...
TCCCGCGGGAGAATGTCGGGCTTTGTAGGGGAAAAAAAAAAAGAACGGTTGTTGCTTGCTTCGCTCGATAACGGCGCCCCCCTCTTTGCTCAGCCGATCGGTCAGATTTCTTTCATCGTCGATCCGATCCTTGTTGCGGTAGGTCGGATGCATAAATTTCCCTTCGCTATCACCCCGCAAGTCGAAATAGCTGTGCCCGCCACGGCCCATGAACTTGTAACACTCATCAAAGCCTCGATTTACGGCATGCCATTTCAGTTCGGGATAATCTTCGTCCAGTCCGAGATGCCACTTGCCGATCGCCGTCGATACGTATTCATCGGGCAGGAATGACGGGAAGATTGGCAAGGTTGGATCAAAACCGCGCCCGCCGTCACCCGCCGAGTAGACGCCGACTCGCTGTTGATAACGACCCAGCATCAAACCGGCTCGAGTGGGCGAGCAGACATGCCCGCTGGTATACCCCTGAGTGAACACAACACCATCCTCGGCCAACGCGTCCATGTGCGGTGTCGAGACTTCTTTGGGATGATGGGGATTCAGGCTAATGTCAGCGTATCCCTGATCGTCCGTCAGGATGACCACGATGTTGGGTCTGTCAGCGGCGTGAACCATCGCGGTAATCACGGCCACGACAACAATCGAGAGAGGTAGCTGTTTCATGATGCACTGTTTCAATGAATGAGGTGCTTGCGGGCCTTATCCTATTCAGCCCGACCCTGGGAAGCAACAATCCACAGCAGCTTCAAGCAAGAGCCAGGTGATTCGTCATCGAGAGCAATCTGACGCAGCGCGGGGCCGACCCTACAAAGACGCGCGCCGGCGATTCTGGTATGAAGCAATTCATTGCAGCCGCCTCTCGGGCGGTTTAGAATCCTGGGCAGCGGGAAACAACCACTTGCTTTGTTTCACACTCGAACAGGAGCATCTACCAATGATCCATTCTGTCAGCGGGCATTTCCGGACTGTTCTCTTCGCACTGACATGCTGTGCGGTTTTCGCCGCAGGGCCGATCTTTGCCGCCACGACGGCCGAAGAGATCTTGAATTCCGCCGAAGCCAAGAGCGGCTTGATCGTGGTTGTCGGTTGCGGCGATGCGGCGGCACCCGAGGTCGCTGCAGACCTCGGCAAGAGCGGCGACTGGCTGGTGCACGCCATTGCCGGCAGCGCGCAGGAACTGGCTCAATTCAAAAAGGCGATCGCTGAGGCTGACGTAAAGGGCTGTGTCAGCGCCGAGGAATTGGGATTGGCGCCGCTGCCCTATCGGGATTACTTGGTGAACGCCCTCGTGATCATGGATCTTGATGAAGCGCAAGCGGCCGGGCTCACGATGAAGGAGGCGCGCAGGTGCGTTGTCCCGCAAGGGAAGATCGTTTTTTGCAGCGACGGCAAGGTCACGAAGACTGAAGAGACGCCACCTTGCCAGGAAATGGATGTATGGACCCATCGCTACTACGATGCCAGCGGCATTCCTAGCTCGAAGGACAAGGTGTTTGATCTTCCGGTGGGATTCAAGTGGAACGCCGGCCTGCCGATGAACTTCGACAATCCGTTGCGAGCGGCCAATCGCTACTCGTCGACGCGGGCGATGGTCGTTGATGACGGCCGTTGCTTCACGTTCTCAGAGGCGGTTTACGAGAACCTTGGCGCGGGGTGGAGATCGAAGTACGGAACGGATCAATTCCTGACGTGTCGCGATGCCTTCAACGGTCGCATGCTGTGGCGCAAGCGAATCGGCGATACCTACTACGGCGGTCTCTACATCGAAAATATGGCACCGCTGGTATCCACCGGCCGCCATCTATATTTGGCAGGCGAGAACGGACAGATGTTGGCGGTCGACATTCGAACGGGAGAGACAGTGCGCGAACTGCCCACCGCCAACATCCCCGGCGTCATTGGGGCGGCTGATGGGATTGTTGTCGTCGCCACGTGGAAGGACGGGAAGGCGATGGGGGCCGCGGAACGTTACGACCGGCGCCGCATGGATTGGGAAATCTACGAGGGAACGATCGAAGCGTACGACGACAAGTCGGGCAAGGTTCTGTGGAAGAATGATCTGCTGGGCACGTCGATGGTCATTGCGGATGGACTCGTCTACATCGTGAACAGGTCCGAGAAAGATCCACTCGAAAGAGCCCACAACAAACGCCGGGAAGGCGACGCGACGGCGCATCCGCCCCAGAAGGTCATCGCCATGGATCTCACCAAGGGAACGATTCTCTGGGAAACCGAAGACGCGGAATTCAAAGCAACGAATCAGGCGCTCAGTCTGGAAGCGGCCGGGTATATGGCCGTGGCTGTCGGGTTGCAGGGCCGCAGTCGCGTAGCGCTACTTTCCGCCGAAACCGGAAAGCCGCTCAGCCCTGGGGAGACCACGGAAGCTAACAAGAACTTCTTTCGATATCGAAATCACATCTGTACTCCCGTGATGCGAGTTGGCGACGTGATTCTCGGCAATCGAGGTGGAACCATTACCAAGGCCGGAGAGCCCGCGAAATTTGGCGGAGCTCGAGCTGCCTGCCTCACGGGAACGGTTCCAGCATACGGTGCCGGCTACATCGCCCAGAACTGGTGTCGCTGCTCTCCGGGGCAAATCCCCGGTCTACTCGCCATTTCGCCCATCGGCGAGATCCCTGCGCCAGCGGAAATGGAAGCGCCGACCGAGCCCGTTGTTTACAGCACGTACAACGACGGCACGGACGGAGTTTCCTCCCCGTCGCTGTGGACCTCGTTCCGAGGCAATGCGGAACGCAACAGCAGTTCGGCCTGTGACATTCCGACCGAAGTCACGGCGGCCTGGTCGACGCAGGTTGCCGACGAGATGAAGGAAGGAACTGTGGCCAGAGACCGGCGTTCCTATTTGAACAGCCGGCTTACGGCTACGGTCGTTGCGGGCGGGTTGGCGATCGTCGGCGACATCGACCACAACGAGATCATCGCGGTCGACGTCAAGGACGGCAGCGTCAAGTGGCGTACCCTGCTCGGTGGCCGAGTAGACGCGGCTCCGACCGTCCACAAGGGCATCTGCCTTGTTGGGGACCACACCGGCTATGTCTCTGCGATCAAAGTCAAGAGCGGAGAACTCATCTACAGACTGCGCATCGCGCCCGAAGAACGGCGCATGCTTTCGTATGGGAAAGTGGAGTCCGTCTGGCCGGTGATCGGCGGAGTGATGGTTGCTGACGGAAAGGCGTATGCCACGGCCGGTCGCACGCAGGGATCGGACGGCGGCCTATTGATCAGGGCCTTTGTGCCGGAAACAGGCCAGCCGTTATGGGCAACCGCCCTGCCACAGAACGCTCCTGACCTTGTCGAGAAGAAGCCGAAGAGAAACGACACACTGGCCCGACACGGTGAATTTGTCACGGTCATGGGGCACTGGCTGGACTTGGAGACAGGTAAGGTTTCTCCTCCGCCCCAGGTGGCGGCCCCGCACGGGACGGTCGTCATGGGGCTCGAAGGGCTTTACAGTTGGAACTGGACCCGGCTTGGCCACCGGAAGTTCATTTCTATCGGCTATGGCGAGCTTATGGGGGACACCGTCAGTTGGAATGAAAAGTACGTGGCGACCACCAACAAGGATAGCGGCGGCATCATTGCCACTCTCACCGAACCCGGCAAGCGGCAGGGTTTTCCAGGCGTGCCTCTGGTCTACCAGGGGACTTCTCTGGTGATCTCGAACAACGTGCTGATCCAAGGCGGTGCCATCCTGGATCAGGAAACGGATCGCGGCTTTGTCCGGGCGATCAGTCTCGAAAACGGCCAAGTCGTCTGGGAGAAGAAGTTCGCCGCCGAACTCGCGTTCAACGGGCTCGCTGTCGACACCTGTGGAATCATCGCCAGCTTCGACGACGGCACCGTTGTTTGTCTGAGGTAGAAATGAAGGGATTGGTTGCATTCATCGTTGTTTGCGGCGGCATATCTTTTGTGGCACCGCATACCGGACAGGCGGCCGACAGCGCCGAAGGCATCCTCGCGGCCACAGGAGTCCAGGGCGGCCTTATCGTTCACTTGGGCTGCGGGGACGGACGGCTGATTGCGGAACTGAAGGCCGACGACCGATACTTCGTTCACGGACTGGACGCCGATCCGGGCAACGTCGTTCGAGCGCGTGACTACCTTCAGGCCGAAGACGTCTACGGGAACGTGGCGGTCGAGCACTTCACGGGCGATCGGCTGCCGTACGCCGAGAATCTGGTCCGTTTGCTGGTGGCCGACCATTTGGGCGACGTGACGATGGAAGAAGTCATGCGCGTGCTGGCGCCGCGAGGAGTTGCGGTGATCGGAGGCGAGAAGACGGTCAAGCCTTGGCCGGAGGACATGGACGATTGGACGCACTGGCGGCACGGTGCGGACGGAAACATGGTCTCGAAGGACCGGATGGTGGGACCGCCGCGTCATGTGCGGTGGGCCGACGGGCCGTTGTGGCAGAACCATCATGGGACCGAGCCGTCGATGACGGTCATGGTCTCGGCCGGCGGGCGGCTGTTTTCTATCGCTAACGACGCGCCGATGGGTGTCACGGGCATGCCGGGCCGATGGAGGTTGATCGCTCGGGACGCCTTCAGCGGTTTGGTGCTTTGGAAACGCCCGATCGACGGATGGGGATGGCAGGCATGGGGCTACTGGGAGCAGGGGCACACCGCTCGGTTCAACCATCCGATCCACATTCGCCAACGCCTCGTAGCAGTGGGCGACCGCGTGTACGTAACGCTTGGTTTCAATGCGCCGGTGACGGCCCTGGACGCCGCGACAGGCAAGACGGTCCGGACTTACCAAGGGACCGAGTACACCGACGAACTGGTATGTCTCGACGGCACGCTGTACCTATCGGTCAACGATCGGCCGCAAAGGGCCTGGCTTGGCAAGGGCGTCGCTCCCGCGCCACCGGAAAAGCAAGAGCATGCCCAGAAACGAATCTGGGCCGTTGAGGCCGAAACGGGCAGCGTCATCTGGAAGAGCGGGCCCTTTGTGGGCAACACGGCCAAGCCTGACCGGATGGGCTCGTTGCGACATCTGGCACTGACGGTCAGCGACAAAGGCGTGTTTGTCGTGGACCAGCGACACATCGTTTGCTTGGAGCCGGAGACCGGCCAGCAGCGGTGGCGGACCGAGCGGCTGATTACACCGCCGGAGCCGGCGGATCGGAACTCGATGACGGAGTTGTTTCACGGCCTGAACGAAGCCAATATGCACACGGTGGTCTTCTACAAAGGCGTGCTATTGGTGGTCCATCCCCACGATCAGCCCAGTTGGTCGTGGGTTTCGCCGGCGATCATCCAGGCGCTGTCACCCGAAACGGGCGAGGAACTGTGGCGCTACGAGACCACGCCGGTCGGGTGCCTGGATTTGCCGGACCTGATGGGCGCGCGTGGTCTCGTTTGGGCGATGAACCGCAAGGCCCAGATTCTGGTCGGCCTGAACGCCGCGACGGGCCAGAAAGAACGAGAGATCTCGATAGTCGAGGCGTTGAAGGTCGGCCATCACCACCGCTGCTATCCCAATCGGGCGACTGAGGATTACGTGATCATCGGACGTCGTGCCGCGGAGTTCGTGAACCTCGTCTCGGGCCAGGTCCAGCAGCATCACTGGGCTCGCGGCTCATGCCGCTTCGGGCATCTGCCGGCCAACGGGTTGCTGTACCGTCCGCCCGATCCCTGCAAGTGTTACATGAGCGGCAAGCTCCAGGGGTTCTATGCCTTGGCTTCCAAGAACGCTTCCGAAGGTTTCTCGCAATGCCTGTCCGAAGACAACCCGCTGGAAAAGGGACCGGCCTACGGCGCCATCAAGCACAACGAGCCCGTCTCCCTCGCAAGCGAATGGCCTACGTTCCGGCACGACCCAATGCGCAGCGGCTCGGTACCGGTTGCCGTACCTGCGAAACTCGATCGGGCATGGAGCGTGGACCTCGGCGGAAAGTTGAGTTCGCCCGTGATGGCGGATGGAAAGGTCTATGTATCGAGCGTCAATCGCCACCAGATGCATGCCCTGAATGCCGCCAATGGCAAGCCGCTGTGGAGCTATACGGCTGGCGGGCGGATCGACTCGCCGCCAACGATCCATGCCGGCATGGCGATCTTTGGAAGCGCTGACGGCTGGGTCTATTGCCTGCGGGCCGACGACGGGCAATTGGCGTGGCGTTTTCGGGCTGCGCCGGGCGAGCGACGCGTAATGTCGCACGGCCAGATCGAGTCCGCCTGGCCGGTACCCGGCAGCGTGCTGGTGGTGGGCGGGGTCGTGTTCTGCACGGCAGGGCGATCGTCGTTTCTGGATGACGGAATATTCGCCTATGCGATCGAAGCCGAATCCGGCAGGCTGCTGGAGCGGAAACAGATACACGACGTGCAGCCGTATGTCTCCAACGCCAACCGGTTGCCGCCGGAGGCCCCCGGCGCGTCGGCAGACATCTTGCTGACCGATGGCCAGGCCGTGTACCTGCGGCATCGGAAGCTGGAACTCTCGACGCTGATGCGACTGGATGCAGCCACTGCCACGGGCCTGTCCGGGCGACGGCTAATCGTCGACGGCGGGTTTCTTGACGACTTCTGGTTCCATCGGGCGTACTGGCGACTGGGCGGTGTCCAGGGGAATCTGATCGTCTTCGACCAGCAGGCCGCCTATGCGACGGCGATGCATCAGTCGGCCGGTTCCGACAACTACCGGTTCTACGTCCCGGCCGGAGGGCGGATCGACAGCGTCGCCCGGGGCCGGGGCAAGGGCGATCCCGGCTGGCTCAGCGGAGCCAAGGTCCAGCACGGCGGGTACCACCTTTTCGCCGTGACGCACAAGGGGCCCCGGTCTGCCGCTACCAGTGGCCGCAAACGCGACGGTAGGGCGGCGTCGACTATCTGGCACAACGATCGGTTTCCGATCTGTCCACGGACGATGGTGGCCGCCGGAAAGACTCTGTTAGTGGCCGGCTTCCCGGACCAGATCGACCCGAAAGATCCGTGGGCGACATTCGAGGGCCGACGCGGCGGTGTGCTTTATGAGCTTTCATCTGCGGACGGAGAGAAGCTCGCCGAGTACAAACTGGCCGCGCCGCCAGTCTTCAACGGCATGGCCGTAGCCGACGGAAGGGTATACCTCTCGCTGACCGACGGCAGTATCCTATGTCTCGGTGGCGAGTAGCGGACGTGTTCGACGATCTACAAAGGCTGCGCGTTCGGGTAGCCGAAGCTTCAAGCCACTGAGTCGGCAGTGAACAGCATTCGACGCAATGCAGCCTCTGTGGTATGCTCGATATATGAAATCGACAACCGTTCTCCAACGTGTGCTGGAGCCTATTCTTAGGTCGCTGCCGGCGGAAGCAGCGCGCCGAATTGCCCGCGCGGAGGCCGATGGGAAATTGCAGCGACGCGTTGAGGAGTTCGCGTGCAAAGCCAACGAAGGGACATTGACTCCTGAAGAACGGTCGGAGTACGAAGCCTACGTTGATGCGGGCGACATTGTGGCTACGTTGCAGGCAGTAGCGCGCAAAACTCTGCAGACAGTGGCTGGTTAATGGATGCCGAGACTCGCCGAACTGTCCGGGAACGGGCCGACGACCGGTGCGAATATTGCCGGCTGCGACAGGAACATGCTGGACATCGGCGAACTCGACTGAAAACGTGCTTCGAAATTACCGTGAAGTCAAATCCGATAGGTACGATGGGCCTCTGAGCCCGTCGAATCCCAGGATGTTGCCCCCGATCGACGGCTTCGGAGAGCCATCGTACGAATTTCGAAACACGTTCTGAGCGTATCTCCAAGGCCTGCTCTTGGCGTGCTACGATGGACCACGATCACATTGACGACGAAGACAGCGTGAACAGGAGCAAGTGGTGATGAAACGGCGCAACGGGATCATATTATCGGTGGCCGCGGTTTGTGCGTTCGTGGGCGGTGGGGCTCAGGCCGAGTCGGCCAGCGAGATACTGAATGCGACTGGCATCCATGGTGGGTTGATTGTTCACGTTGGTTGTGCCGACGGGGAATTGACCGCGGCGTTGGGGGTTGGTGAGAGCTTTCTGGTTCATGGCCTCGACGCCGATGCGGACAACGTGGCTGAAGCTCGCGAGAACATCCGCGAGGTAGGGCTGTACGGAAAGGCCTCCATCGACACATTCACGGGCGATCGGCTGCCGTACGCGGACAGTCTGGTCAACCTAATCGTGGTGGATGCGAGATGCGAGTCACGAGATGCGGGAAGCGAGATCTTACGCGTTCTGACCCCGCGTGGTGTGGCGATTGTGCGGGAGAAGGGGAACGAGGCGTGGCTTTCCCGTATCCCGCATCCTGTATCCCGCATCGGGGACGATTATGTGATGTTCGCAAAACCAGTCCCTGCAGAGATAGACGACTGGACACACTACCTTCACGGGCCGGAGAACAACGCGGTGGCCAACGACGCACTGGTCGGCCCGCCAAGGAGCCTCCGCTGGTCCGCCCCGCCTCGCTGGGGAAGGACCCACGAGGAGTTGGCGAGTATGAGCGCCATGGTCTCGGCCGAGGGCAGGTTGTTCTATATCGTCGACAGTGCGCCCTTGGTTTCCGTCTGGTATCCGGCCCAGTGGAAGCTGGTCGCCCGCGATGCCTTCAACGGCGTGAAACTCTGGGAAAAGCCCATAACGCTCTGGAACGACCATTTGCGACACTTCCGATCCGGGCCCACGCATCTGCCTCGTCGCCTTGTCGCTGTTGGGGACGATGTGTTCGTAACGCTGGGACTCGACGCTCCCGTCAGCCGACTGGACGCCGCGACCGGCAAAGTGCTGAACGTCTACGGGGGCACAGAGCGGACCGAGGAGATCGTTTGTCACGACGGGGTGTTGTACTTGATGGTGGGCACGTCCGAAGGCGAGCGGTTTGGCGAGGGGCTGTCTCAGCGTGGCGAGCCAAATCCAACCGCGAGTCGATTTCTGGTCGCTCTGGATGTCGAGTCCGGCAAGGAACTCTGGCGAAAGAACGCCAAGGGAGCCGAATTCATCCTTCCGTTGAGCCTGACGGCCTTTGGGGGCACGGTGTTCTATCAGGACATTAGCGGCATCGCCTGTCTGGACGCGTGGAGCGGAGTTCAACAGTGGCTCGCCAAGCGCCCGACGCCCTCGCAGCGCTACGGCTGGTCGACCTCGACACTGGTCATCACTGAAGACGTCGTCCTGTGCGCCGACCGTAAAATGACCGGCCAAGCGAGCGAGAAGGTCCCAGCGGCCGCAACCGACCTGAAATGGGGAGTCACTTGTTTCAATGTCCCGTCGGTTAGCAGGAACGGAGCCAACGAGTTGATCGCCTACTCGATGGCCGACGGCCGCCAACTGTGGTCCGCACCGTGCGGCGAGGGCTACAACGCGCCGGTCGACGTGTTCGCCGTCGATTCCACGGTCTGGCTCGGGCCGGGCTTCAGCCAGGGCTACGACCTGGAGACGGGCGAAGTCCGAAAGAAGTTCTCTGCTAAGCCTGGGCCGGTCGGCATGGTGCATGCTCGATGTTACCGGAACAAGGCGTCCACGAATTTCATCTTCACAGGTCGCGACGGAATTGAAGTGATTGACCTTAAGGAAGGATGGGCAGGGAATAACAGTTGGGTACGCGGCACGTGCCAGTACGGCATACTGCCGGCCAATGGCATGCTGTACGCGCCCCCAGACGCCTGCGGTTGTCACCGCAAGGCCCGCCTCCAGGGGCTCAACGCCCTGTCGTCCACACTGCCGGAATCGGCAAAAGGCAAGCCGGTCTCCGAGGAAGGCAGATTGGTCAAGGGAGCAGCCTACGGCAACACTCCCGCCGGTGAATCCGCGAGCGAAGACGCTTGGCCCATGTACCGCTATGACGCCCAGCGAAGCGGGACGACCGGTGCGGCCGTCCCGAACACCGTGAAGCTCAAGTGGTCCACGAGAATCGGCGGCAGGTTGACCCAACCGACATGCTCCGGCAGCAGAGTGTTTGTGGCCTCCATCGACTCACATCAGTTGCACGTTCTCTCGGCCGACGACGGCCAGAAAGCCTGGAGCTACACAGCAGGCGGCAGGATCGACTCCTCGCCCACTCTGTACAAAGGCCTGGTCATCTTCGGCTCGGCCGACGGCCACGTAACCTGCCTGGACGGGCGCGACGGCGAACTCGTCTGGCGGTTCCACGCGGCCCCGGAGCAGCATCTGATTGTCAACCACGGCCGGCTCGAATCGTCCTGGCCGGTGCATGGTTCGGTACTTCTGCAAAACGACGAACTGGTGTTCACGGCTGGCCGGTCGTCGCACCTTGACGGCGGGATCTATCTCTATCGCTTGAATCCGCTGACGGGGAAGATGCTGGCCTGTTCCGTCATCAGCCACCTGGACCCGGTGACGGGCAAACAGACGGGCAAGGAAGTGAGAGGCTCGTTCGATTCGGAAGGGACGATCTCCGACATCCTTTCGGCCGACGACAAGTCAATCTTCCTGAAGCACATGTGCTTTGATTCCTCGGGCAAGGAAGTGCCAGGGGAAAACACTCAGCCGCACTTGTTCTCCGCCACGGGATTGCTCGGCGAGGAGTGGTTCATCCGAACGTACTGGCTATACGGCACGAATACCGGCGCCGGCTACTTCCGTTGGGCCAACATGACCAGTGGCGATTCGACCAAGGTCCCCGCCGGGCGGATCATGAGTTTCGATGACCAGCGTATCTACGGATACGGCCGCGTACAGCACTCCGGTGCTTGGACGGGCCATCGAGGCGACAGCTATCATCTGTTCTGCTCGGTGAAAGTCTACCAGGAGCCACCGCGCCCGGCGGCAAAGCGAGGGAGGCCCAAACCCAAAGGTTCCGCCCGGAAAACGTTCATCTGGTCCCAGAAGTCCCCCTTGATCGTCCGCTCGATGGTCCTGACCGCCGACAAGCTGATCGTGGCCGGCCCGCCCGACCTTGCTCGAAAGGACGAAAGCGGACGGAGTTTCTCCAACCCGGAGGAAGGTCTGGCCGCACTCGCCGGCCGGCGGGGCGGTCGCCTGGCGATGATCTCGACCAACGATGGAACAACGATCCGCGAGATCAACCTGGACAGCCCACCCATCTTCGACGGCATGGCCGCGGCTGGCGGATGTCTGTACGTAAGCACCGTCGACGCCTCGCTGATTTGCCTGGGCGAAGCTGACTGAGCAGTGCCTTATACGCGTCTGGCAACTTTTTATGGCGAGTAGCTGAATTCGGATGCCTATCACGCAACCGTCATGGCTGCGATGGGCGTCGCGGCGGCCCCCGGTTGGCGATCGACGCTTCAGGAGGAACCACTTCTCGCACGGATCGAAAATCTCGAAACGTATCTGCGCGAGACCCCGCCACGACACGACCATGAGCGAATGTTGCTGTTGTGGGCATCAACACGTCTGCCTGGGCTGCTGGACGAGCAACGTCGGCGCGAGCTTGTGGATATCATCTGGAGGCAGCAGCGCGACGACGGCGGTTGGTCCACCCGCACTTTCGCAACTCCAGAAGCACTGGGAAGCGGTAAGCGATCCGAAGAACTTAGGGCCGAGCCCGACTACCAGAATCCACCCAGCGACGGATATCAAACCGGGTTGGCAGTCGTCGTACTGCGAGACGCCGGGACTGCGGCGGATGATCCTCGTATTCGGAAGGCGATACGATGGTTGTTGTCGAACCAGCGTGAATCCGGCCGCTGGTGGACGCGGTCGCTGAACACACACTCTCGATTCCACTACATCAGCTACAGTGGAACCGCGTACGCGGCTCTGGCGCTCGCAAAGTGCGGTGCTTTGGCGGAGACCTCAGACTTCGGCGACTGATCGTAGCCGCGCCTTCTCCTGCTGGCGCCCGCACGACGTGCCAACCGTCCCCAGTGCGAGTGGATTGCGTCCGATACGGTACTGCAAATGCCTATGGAGAGACTGGCATTGCGGTCATCCACCCGATAAATTGGGGAGGCTAGTTCCCTGTCAAACGCGCCGCGTCAGAACATCGGTGGAGCCATGACAATTCCAGATACCTTGATTCACCAATTGGCCCAGGGCCGCGTTGTGCCCTTTGTTGGTTCGGGCGTCAGCTTGGCGGTACAGCCGGGGTTGTTCCCCACTTGGAGCAAACTGCTGCGGACGCTGGCCAAACGGCTGCAGAAGGAGTCGAACGAGGACGCTGCCGAGATCGTGCGGCGGTACGTCAAGAAGGGCCAACTGAACAAGGCCGCAAACGAAGCACTGGACGAACTCGGGCTGGCCCACTTCCGCGAGGTCATGCAATCCACATTCGGCATCGGCCAACCGGCCGACGTCGATCTGGCGCTGCCCACGGCGCTGTGGTCGCTGCGGTCGAAGCTGGTGGTGACCACCAACTACGACCGCGTGCTCCAATGGTCCAATTCGGCGGCCCGCATCGCGACCAATTCCCAACAAGCAAATCTGGCCGATCTGTTCGCCGGTTCGGAGGCGGACAAGCCATTCGTGTGGCACTTGCACGGGCACATCGACGATCCCGATAGTCTGATCTTGGCGCCGCAGCAATATAATCGGCTCTATCGCGAGGCGGTCGACGACAGCCATCCCTACGCTGCGGCGCGGCTGCAACTGCGCACCCTAATTGGCAACTATCCTCTGCTGTTCGCAGGCTTCGGACTGGAGGACGAATACGTCATGGACGCTCTGGCTGCCGTGCTGGAGATCTTTGGCGGCAATCTGCGGCCCAGCTATGCGTTGCTCAAGACGGGCGACGACCGGGCGAGAACGCTCTGGGACAAACACAAGATCCGGACCATCGAATATGCCGATTACGGTGGACCGCTGGTCGAGTTGGTTGACGAGATGGCTCGGCGAATGAACGCCGCGCCGGCCGATTCGCAGAACGTCGCCGCAGGTCCGCCCGTCATTCCGCCAGCCTATGTCCAGTGGCTGACCGATCAATGCGCCGACATCACGCCGCTGGGCATGGAGCCGGACGAGGGGCAGTCGGTGTGCCTGCAGCAGGTGTATGTGCCGCCGTTGACCAGTCGCCGCTTCGTCGATGAAGAGCTGAGTGAAGTGATGCAGGCGGGCCGTGGTCCCGGGAAGGGCAACCGCCGCAGAGCCAAGAAATCCGCAGCTCGCGAAGAAGCGGCCGAAGAGCCCAAACCGCAGTTGCTGCTCGATGTGCTCGGTGAACGGTCGCTGTACGTGTCGGGCGATCCGGGATCGGGCAAGAGTACCTTTTGCCGCTGGGTGGCGTGGTTGGCCGCGACGGGCGAGACGTTGGCTTTCGAGGTAGCGGATGTCGATGGTTTTCAGGAAGAATTGCCGGACTCGCTGCGCGAACGGCTACCGGTATTGCTACGCCTGCGTGAATTCCTCGAGTATCTGCCGGCAGAACCGGGGCGTCGTTCGCTTACGGCCGACCAGCTTCAAACCGCCCTGAAGCACTGGCTGGACGAGACTCGGCCGGGCGGGTTGTGTTGGAGCGATGTTACGCCGCACCTGGCGGCCGGCTCGCTGCTGCTGATTTTGGACGGCGTGGACGAAGTGCCGCTGACCGAAGGGAAAGACGCGGCAGTCTGGTCGCCTCGTGAATCGTTGCTCGCCGGGGTGACCGCCGCAGCCGTCGAGTGGCTGAAGTGCGGCAATCGCTTGTTGATCACCAGTCGGCCCTATGGGCTGGACCCAGATCAGGTCCGGCAATTGGATCGCGTTGGTCTGGCCGAGGTCCGTTTGGATCCGCTGCCCGAGTCACTGCAAAACCTGTTGGCTGCGCGGTGGTTCGTCGCCTTGCCGAAGACGTCGGCCGACGGCCGGCAAATCGCGACGGCGATGTTGGACCAGGTGCGGCGGATGTCCCACGACGTCGCTGCGTTGGCCGCCAATCCGTTGTTGTTGACCGCGATCTGCATCATTTACGGCGAGGGCAAGCAACTGCCCAAGGACATTCACGACTTGTATCACCGCATCGTAAAGACGGCCTTGCACAGCCGGTATCCGCGGGATCGAAAGGTGATCGATTGGGTGCGGGCGCGATTGGCGGCGGTTGCCCTGGGAATGCATACGGGCGAGCCGCATGAACGGTCCCGCAGGGCGCCGGTGGCGGAGATTACCTATGCCGAACTCGACGACATCCTTCGCGTCTACATTCGCGCCAACCCGGAATCCGAATCGGGATTTCGAGATCAAGTCGAGGCCCGCGAGAACTTGCTGTCGCACAGCGGTTTGTTGTCCCAGGCGTCAAGTGAAAAGGCGAGCTTCTTTCACCTGTCGTTCCAGGAATTTCTGGCCGCCGAGCAATTGGCCCGGCTCAACGATGGCGAAGAGAAGCTATTGGCGGTGTTTTGCAGCCGCGCCGAGCTAGCCAACTGGCGGCACACGCTGAGATTTCTCTTCGCTCGC
>JACKQG010005300.1_pt1 | contig 14319 bp, 13 predicted proteins | sample 8237621 | NCBI WGS metagenome assembly JACKQG01 (sample SAMN15677084, study PRJNA649215) | marine metagenome | biome: marine; feature: Black Sea; material: saline water; isolation source: suspended particulate matter (SPM) from the Black Sea western gyre | collected 2013-06-09/2013-06-10 | depth...
AATTTCTTACGGCGCGGCGGAAGCCATATTAAAGCTACTTTCCAACAATCACTTAACATGGAAAAGAAGTTAAAATCAAAGTGCGTGGAGAATTTTCCACGCACTTTGATTATTCATCTCTGCAATAACTCTGGGGAAAGCGTATCAAACCGGTCGATCCGCATCAAAAATATAACCGGTACCCCGAACACTGGCAATCCATTTTTCACCATCGGGAAAGGTTGCTAATTTTCGGCGCAGGCGGCTAATCAGTGGGCGCAGAACCTCAGGAGCCTCCCACTCAGCAACTTCATATCCCTGTACCAGAAATACCAATTCGCCGTGAGATAATACACGACCCCAACTGGTCACGAATACCTCTAAAAGTTTCCCTTCGGTGGGAGTAAGGCGCTCTTTGTTGTTGCCGCGCCAAATTTCACGGCGGGCAAGGTCCAGCATCACTCCGTCTGGCATCGGCACCACTTTCCGCTTGTGTTTTACAGTTTCGGTCATGCCTTCGGCTTTTTTCAATTGCTCAATTGAATCTTCGATTTGGGAAATCAAGATACGTTTGTGCTTTTCTTCGTCCCGGCGAGCCAAACCATTAGCTACCCGGCTGAGAATTTCTTGCGCTCCCTGAGGTTTGCTAATATAGTCATAAGCTGAATGGCGCAATGCACTGACGGCCGTTTCCAATGAGGCGTTTCCGGTCAGCATTATGACTTTTGTTTCCGGAGAAATAAATTCAACATCGCGTAAAACTTCAATCCCGCTCATCCCTGGCATCATAATATCAAGCAGCATCAGATCAATATCATCTTGCTCAAGAATATTGAGCGCATCCGCTCCATTATCGGCCTCAAAAACAGAATACCCCTCAGTCAATAAAATCTCTGCAATCGTTTTTACGGTAACTTCATCATCATCTACAACAAGAATTTTTGCATTCACAGAAATCTCCTCGTCACGGCTTTCGCTACAACAAGCGATAAACCAGAAAATAGGGGGGTGAGTCACTCCGTACCCGCTCACCATTGTTTTATTCGTATTTTCGCACAATGTGGCAAAATAAGTAGATTTTGGAAAGAACTTTGAAAAAGACTTCCGAAAAATAGGGGTGTGTGGGGTGCTCCGCACCCCACACACCCCTATTTTTCGGCAATTTCTTACGGCGCGGCAGAAGCCATATTAAAGCTACTTTCCAACAATCACTTAACTTTCCTAAGTTGCGTTTTAATTATAAAACAGAAACCATATTTTAGGAAACATTGCTCTTATCTTGTAAAAACGTACTCGCAAATGTAATATTCGCAACGCTTCTAATAACGCTCAGGAAGTTCAACTGTTACACATGACAGGAAAGCTCAGCGTTTTCGTTACAACAAATAGAAAAAATCGCACTCTCACGGCCTTCATGGCGTGCAGCAAGGCATAGCAATCGTGATATACTTCTCAAGGCCTCGCTTCGAGGGCTTCTTCAGCACAATTAATTAATCCCTATGTTATGAATAAATCTGTTTCGGAGGTTTCTATCATGAAAGATTTCATCGCCATAGCCGATTATTCTGCAAAAGAATTGCAAGAATTCCTCGACCTGGCCGTTTCACTCAAAACCGAGTGGAAAAATGGAGGCAACAAGCCCATCTTCAAAGATAAAGTTCTGGCTATGGTTTTCCAGAAGCCCAGTTTGCGCACGCGTGTTTCATTTGATATGGCAATGCGCCATCTGGGAGGCGATGCGCTCTATCTTTCACCTGCTGAGATCGGACTTGGAAAACGCGAATCCATCGCCGATGTTGCCCGTGTACTCTCGGGCTATGTCGATATTATCATGGCGCGTGTTTTCGACCACGCCCATGTTGAAGAACTGGCGAAATGGGCCAGCATCCCAATTATCAACGGCCTGAGCGATTACAATCACCCCTGCCAGGGAATGGCTGATGCCCTCACAATTTATGAAGAATATGGGGATATGAAGGGCCTCAATATAACCTTCGTCGGCGACGGGAATAATGTGGCGGTCTCACTTTTGCATATATGCGCCAAACTCGGCGCGAATTTCACCGTTGCCACACCCAAAGGCTATGAAATGCCCGTTGCAGGGTTAGAACAGGGTAAGAAATTCGCTGCAGAAAGCGGCAGTTCAGTAAACGTACTCAACGATCCGCACGAGGCCGTGAAGAATGCGGATGTGATCTACACCGATACCTGGACAAGCATGGGGCAGGAAGAAGAGACAAAAAAGCGCCAGGCTGTATTCCCACCGTATCAGGTCAATGCTGCATTAGTTGCCGAAGCCAAAGAGAATGTGATTGTGATGCATTGCCTCCCGGCGCACCGCGGCGAAGAAATTACTGACGAAGTCGCCGATGGGCCTCATTCCCGGCTCTTTCCGCAAGCACATAACCGGCTACACGCGCAAAAAGCTATTTTAGTGAAGCTAATTCAATAATCAATGTAGGCAAACCAATTGAAACGAGGCAACGGTATGAATATCTGCATCCCCCGTGAACGCCGAGACTCCGAATTTCGTGTGGGCCTGACTCCGGCAGGCGTGCGCCTACTCATCCAGGCCGGACATACGTGCTATGTTGAGCATGAAGCTGGCGTAGGCAGCGGCTTCAGCGACTACGACTATCAACAAGCGGGCGGGCAAATCGTCTATAGCGGCGAAGAAATTTATGGTCGTGCCGATTTATTGCTCAAAGTGGCTCGCCCCACGGATGAAGAATTCAATTGGATGCGCCAGGGGCAAATCATCATGGGTTTCTTGCACCTGGCAGCAGGCCGCTCTGAAAAAATCGACTTGCTGCTGGATAAGCAGATTACCGCGGTCGGGTATGAAATTATTCAGGATGAAGCGGGCGATTTGCCCGTGCTGATTCCGCTGAGTCAGGCCGGGGGGCGGATGGTACCCCAGGTAGCGGCCACCATGAGCCAGAATAATTTTGGGGGCAAGGGAATCCTGCTTGGGGGGGTGCCCGGCGTCCCCCCCGCAGAGGTAATCATCCTGGGCGCTGGCACCGCGGGAACCGCGGCAGCGCGCAATTTCCTCGGGTTGGGAGCAACGGTCCATATTCTGGATCATTCTCTAAACCGATTGCGTGTGCTAGATAGAGAATTTCAGGGCCGGGTGGTCACGATGGTCTCCCATGCCTTCAATATCGAAAAAGTGTGCCGCTTCGCCGATGTGCTGGTGGGCAGCGTGCTGATCCCCGGGGCGCGCGCCCCAATGCTGGTCAGCCGCGAAATGGTGAAATCGATGCGTTCCCGATCCATCATTATCGATCTGGCAATCGACCAGGGCGGCTGCATCGAAACCAGCCGACCCACTACCCATAGTAATCCCATTTTTATCGAAGAAGACATCATTCATTATTGCGTACCGAATGTGACCGGAGTTTTAGGTCGCACCGCGACCCACGCCCTCAACAACGCATCTTGGCCGATTGTTCAGATGGTCGCAGAAATTGGTATCGAAAAAGCTTTTGAGCGAAATCCGGCCATTTTGCGAGGCGTGTACACGCACCGGGGCGAAATCGTACACCAAAAAATGCAAGATTCGCTTCAAGGAAGACGGTAACGCCATGAGTTGGGTTGAGCAATATAAAAATAAAGTTGTCAGCGCCGAAGAAGCTGTAAAAAACATCCAGCCGGGGAATCGCCTGTTCCTGACTGGAAACTGCTCGGTGCCGAAAACCGTACTCAGTGCGTTAGTCGAACGCGCCCCGCATCTCGAAGATGTGGAAATTTGCCAGGCGCTCACCATTGGTTCTGCCGATTATGTCAGCCCGGCGATGGAAGGCCATCTGCGGGTCAACACCATGTTTATCAGCCCCAACAACCGCAAGGCCGTGCAGGAAGGCCGCGCCGATTTTAGCCCCGTTTTACTCTCGGAATTTCCCCTGCTTTTCAAAAATGGTCATCTGCCGCTGGATGTGGCGCTGGTACATCTCTCGCCGCCTGACGAGCATGGCTTTTGCAGTTTTGGTGTGGAAGTTGGTCTGAGTAAAACCCCCGCCGAATCGGCAAAAATCATTATTGCCGAAGTGAATAACCAGATGCCGCGCACACTGGGTGATTCATTTATCCATGTCAGCAAGCTGGATTATATCGTCCCGGTAGATTATGACTTGCCCGAATTAACTATGGGCGCCGATGGGCCTTCTGAAATTGTAGAGAATATCGCCCGCTATATTGCCGAACTGATTCCCGATGGGGCTACCATGCAAATGGGGATTGGCGCGATTCCTGATGCAGTGCTGAAATACCTCTTCGACAAAAAAGATTTGGGTGTTCACACCGAGCTATTCTCGGATGGCGTAATCGATCTGGTTGAAGCCGGTGTGCTCACCAACGCCCAAAAAACATTACATACTGGCAAGATTATTGCCGGGTTTATCCTGGGTTCCAAAAAACTGTATAACTGGGTGCATAACAACCCCCTGATCGAATTCCACCGCACGGAATACGTCAACGATCCCTTTGTAATTGCCAAAAATGAGCGCATGGTCGCAGTAAACTCGGCCATTGAGGTTGATCTCACCGGGCAGGTATGTGCCGATAGCATTGGCCCCAAGTTATACAGCGGCGTTGGCGGGCAACTGGATTTCATCTATGGCGCGGCGCGCTCGAAGGGCGGTGTGCCAATTATTTCGTTGCCCAGCAAAGCAAAGAGTTTTAGCCGTATTGTCCCCCTGCTCAAGCATGGCGCAGGAGTAGTTACCAGCCGTAACCATGTCCACTATATTGTCACCGAATACGGCGTTGCCAATCTGTATGGCAAAACCATTCGCCAACGCGCATTGGCGCTGATAAACATCGCGCATCCGGAATTTCGGGATGAATTGACACAGCAAGCAAAAGAACTGCATTATTTATAATCGTTGGAAGGTAGTTTACTTGAACCTGAAAACGTATTAACCTGCCAACCCGAGACTGAGAATATGAATCGTCGCGCAAAAATTGTTGCCACAATCGGCCCCGCCAGCCAGGATGAAAACTCGCTGCGTCAACTCATTACAGCCGGGATGAATGTAGCCCGCATCAACTTTTCGCACGGCACGCATGCCGATCACGCTGCGGTCATTCGGCGGGCGCGCCGTATCGCAGACCAACTCGATCGACCACTAACGATCCTGCAAGACCTGCAAGGCCCTAAAATCCGCACGGGGGAGATCAAGGATGGGCAGGTTGAACTCGTAAACGGTCAATCGCTGACACTGACTACGGAAGAAGTTGAAGGCGATGCAAATACAGTTTCGGTAGATTATGCTGAATTGCCGCGGAGCGTCGCGACGGGAGGGCGGATTCTGCTCGATGATGGCAACCTTGAGTTGGTGGTTACAGCCGTGGGGGCGGATTCTGTAGAGACGGAGGTGATCCTCGGGGGCACGCTCAAACCCCATAAAGGTGTCAACCTGCCCGGAGCGAGTCTGAATATCTGCTCATTTACCGCGAAAGACCAGGCCGATTTGGAATTCGGCCTGGCACACAAAGTAGATGCCATCGCGCTCTCATTTGTGCGTTCGGCTGAAGATATTGCCCGCCTGCGTCAGACCATCACCAGTCTATCGCCAGAACGCAGCAACACACCTATCATTGCCAAGCTGGAACGCCCTGAAGCGCTGGGAAATCTACACACCATCATCCACGCCGCCGATGGAGTCATGGTGGCGCGTGGCGATCTGGGGGTAGAGATGTCTCCGGAAATGGTCCCCGTCGCACAGAAAGAGATCATCCAAATGGCGAACCGCCACGCAAAAACCGTCATCACAGCCACGCAAATGCTTGAATCGATGATGAATTCGCCGCGCCCCACGCGTGCCGAGGCCTCGGATGTTGCCAACGCCATTTTTGACGGTAGTGATGCGGTGATGCTCTCGGGGGAAACTGCGGTGGGGAAATATCCGCTCAAAACCGTGGCGATGATGGCCTCGATTATTTCTACGGCAGAGGCGCATATGCGCGAGTGGGGGCATGGCAAAATTGAATTGAGCCAGGATATGCCCCATGATAATGCCCTATTTATTACGCGGGCAGCGCATGAGATGGCATTAGATAAAGAGGTAGCCGCGATTGCTGTGTTCACACAGAGTGGCCGCACGGCGCGCTTGATGTCTAAGACCAGAACTGGCGTGCCAGTGCTGGCTTTCACCCCTGAGAAAGAAACCTATCAGCGCATGGGGTTGGTGTGGGGCGTAACCCCTTACCAGGTACCGCACGCCAATACTGTAGAAGAAATGCTGGCCCACGTTGAGGCAGCGATGATCGCGGAAACAGCTATCCAGCCGGGGCAAGAAGTGGTATTGCTCGCCGGGTTCCCCATTGGGGCACATGGCCCGGCCAATTTTGCGCTACTGCACACCATCGGACAGCGGTAACTTTTCAACAAATTTCGTAAGCCCGATTCATTCCCCCTGGAAAGGCTCCAGATAAGGGTCATTGGCCACCGGTTCCATCCCGGCGGCTTTCAATTGTGCGCGCAGTTTGCGAATGACTTTCTTTAAATCGGCCATGCGCACCTCGCGGCCAGCCATGGCATTGACCAGGGTCTGTAAGTCTCTTGTGCGTCTGGCAACCCGATCTTCCAGTTCCGCAGTTAATTGTTCGAGGGCAAATTGGGCTTGTTTTCGATCTGTAATATCATCATACACGGCCACAACTTCTCCTGAAGGCAGTTTATACACATAATTCTCGCGCCATCCAACCAAACGCTCGTCCTGATATTGTGAGATGGGGTGAATTTCTGGCACGCCGGTCTGCCATACGCGTTGAAAAACAGCAAATAAACCAAAGTCTTTCACGCCTGGAAACGCTTGCTGGACGCTTTTTCCAATCAGGCCTTCTTTTTGCACATTATCAATCCGTTCACCGGCTTGATTGAAATCGACGAAAACGAAATCATCACCATCGTTAACTGCTTTGTAAACCGCGACCCCGCTGCTCATATTATTGAACAACTCACGGTAACGAATTTCACTTTGCGCAAGCGCGGCTTCGAATGCTTTGCGATCGGTTATATCCAGGTGGGCGCCCACCATGCGCACAGGCTTTCCCGCTGCATCCCATTCGACAACTCTGCCGCGATCCAGCACCCAAACCCAATCTCCCGATTTATGCTTCATGCGGGCTTCGCATTCATACACATCGGTTAAGCCTGAAAAATGATCGTCGAGAGCCGCATTCGATTTTTCCAGATCTTCCGGGTGAGCGTGTTGGAGCCAGGTTTCAATGCTGACGGGTTGAAGTTCCTCCAGCGTAAAACCAATTATCTCCGCCCAACGCTCATTAAAAACAGCGTCGCCAGTTTGCACGTGCCAATCCCACAGGCCAACCCCTGCGCCATCAATGGCAAATTGATGCTGTTCGTTCAAACGCATCAAATCGTCAATAGATACCTTCAGCGGATCCGGTGAAACATGGGAAGACATTTTTTCTTCCATTTTTTCTCCTCACCCCGATTTCAAGTACTCCCCCGTAGGGTATTGCTGGCAAAAAATAACCGCGGCAAGCGCAAAGGTCGTAGAGTTTTGTCACATAAAATGCTTTTCTCAGTGTTCTCGGCGCACTCTGCAGTAAATTTATGAGACGATTTTCCATAGCAACACTTAAGCGGGAGGCCATCTGATTTCAGAAATCAAAAAATATCGCTACCATAACAGCGCAGTAGGCCGCGCCGGTTAAGATTTATGATACCACTTGAATCTTGATTTTTTATAGTGAGTTTCGTATCATCTCAATATTTTGGGGTCAAAGGTGACAGTCACCTGGTTTTGAGCAAAACTTCGCCTTAAAATGACAGGTGACTGTCACCTTCTCCGTTTTTTTTGAGATGATACTGAATTTCATTCTGTCCCACATAGACCGCGCCGGGCGAAATGACATCAGGGTTCTTATCTCAAACTGATATTAGCCAGATAGCTTGACAACCAGGTCACTTATGGTATATTTAATTCAGTTTATACTAAACGTATTCAATATACAAAAAAAAGAGAACTATGAACACAACCCTATCACACGCCCGACAAAATTTCATCCAGGGCATGAGCCGCATCAGCCATTTTTGGGGTTTTCCGCGGGCGATGGGCGCGATTTTCGGGGCCATCTACCTCTCCCCGGAGGCGCTCTCGCTCGACGAATTGGTCGAACAGGCTGCTGTCAGCAAAGGAGCCATCAGCACCAACGTGCGCCAGCTCGAGCGCCTGGGAATGGTGCACAAACACATTCGCATCGGCGACCGCAAAGACTACTATACTGCCGAAACCGATTTTTGGAAGATAATCAAAGGCATCTTACGCGAACGCGAAAAGAACGAGTTCAATGCCGCTCTGAGAACCGTCGATGAAAGTCTGGCGCTATCACAAAGCGAAAATTCCACCCCCGAAGAAGCAGAGTTAGCAGCTTTCTACAAGACCCGTCTGGAAGCCATGCAACGCTTCTTCCACAATCTGGACAACCTGGTTGCAACTGTCATGGCGCTGGACGAATTACGCCAAACCACCATCCAGCGTTTATTCAGCAACACATCCGATCAATAACCCCCAACGATTAGAGGTATCCATGACCACACGATCTGCCGTCACTGGCGCATTTAGTTACACCGGCAAATATATCACCCGTTTGCTGCTCGAACAGGGGCAACACGTGATCACCCTGACCAGTCGTAAAAACGACCAAAATCTTTTCAACGGGCAAGTCCAGGCCTACCCCTTCCAGTTCGATAACCCCAAAGCGTTGGCTGAAACCCTGCACGGTGTGGATACGCTCTACAACACCTATTGGGTGCGCTTCGACCATCACCAAACCACATTTGGCAGCGCGGTAGAAAACACGCGCACCCTGATCCGCGCCGCAAAAAACGCCGGAGTGCGGCGCTTTGTTCACGTCAGCATTACTAACCCCACGCCCGACTCAAACCTGCCTTATTTCAGCGGCAAAGCTCAACTCGAAGGCGACCTAAAAGCTTCAGGGCTTTCGTATGCCATCCTACGACCCACGGTAATTTTCGGCGACGAAGATATTCTCATCAATAATATCGCCTATCTGCTGCGACGCTTCCCGCTCTTCGCCATCCCCGGCAAAGGCGACTATCAACTCCAGCCGATCTTTGCCGAAGATATGGCGCAACTGGCTGTGGATGCAGGCCAGCGGAAAGAAAACCTTACCTGGGATGCGGTTGGCCCGGAGATTTACACCTTTAGCGAGTTGGTGCAACTGACTCGCTCGGTAGTGGGTAGCCGCGCCGGATTGATAAACCTGCCCCCGAGCCTGGTGCTGACTCTCTCCCGCATGATCGGCTTCTTCGTCGAGGATGTCGTCCTGACCGAAGAAGAAATCCTGGGGCTGATGGCAAATCTGCTCATCTCGGCAGAAGTTCCCACTGGGCACACATCGCTGCGCGACTGGTTACACGCCAACGCCAATCAAGTAGGCCGCCGCTACGCATCGGAACTCAAACGCCACTATAACGCCTAAATGATGAAACCAAATTCACCCATCCTTTCTCCACGTTTCACGCAAGCCATCTGCATGGCTACAAAACTGCATGCCTCACAAACCCGAAAAGGCAGCAATACACCCTATATTGCGCATCTGATGAGCGTCAGCGCGCTGGTGCTCGAAGCCGGTGGCAGCGAAGATGAAGCCATTGCCGCGCTGTTGCACGATGCTGTCGAAGATCAGGGCGGGATCCCCACACTCGACAGAATTCGAGAGAACTTTGGAGAAAATGTTGCCAATATTGTGCAACAATGTACCGATGCCGATACTCTACCGAAACCTCCCTGGCGTCAACGCAAAGAAGAGTATATTTCCCATGTTCCCCAGGCCACGCCAGGAGCGCGTCTGGTTTCATTGGCTGATAAAGTGCATAATGCTCGTTCAATCTTGCGCGATCTCCAACGCGATGGCAATGCTATTTGGGAGAAATTTAACGGCGGCAAAGACGGCACGCTGTGGTATTATCGCAGCCTGCTCGACACATTTAAAATCCTGGAAGATAATTTCCTCATCCGAGAATTTGAGCGCGTCGTCGTTCAAATTGAAGCATTAGCCCAAAAATCATGAACCCACTCACACTGAATGAATATCAACAACTGGCGCAACGCACCGCCGGAGCGGGCGGCGACGGTGAACACAGGCTGATCGTTGCAGCCCTGGGCCTGGCTGGTGAAGCCGGAGAATTTGCCAATATCGTCAAAAAACACACCGCCCACGGACACAAGTTCGGCGCCGAGATTTTTGCCGATGAATTGGGTGATGTACTCTGGTATCTGGCCGAAGCCGCCAGCGCTGTGGGCATCTCGCTTGAGAAGATCGCCCAAGACAATGTCGAGAAATTACGCCAACGCTACCCCGAAGGCTTCAGCCAGGAACGCAGCATCAACCGCGAGAAATGAAAAAGTTCGGAGATGAAATGATGGCGCCAGACCCCGAAATCCACGCCTTTTTGCTAGAGCATCTGCAAAGCATCATGAAAAATGACATCGCTACCTATCACACCAGCACCAGCGCCGACCTGACGCTGTACGAGTGGTGGGTCACACCTCATCGTATTGACGGGTTGCCCTTTCATGATTTCATGATGGTCGAAAATGCGCGTCGCGGCAGTGTTTTCGGCGCTGAAGGCGATTCGGCTGCGACAACACCCAACTTCCGTTTTGATCTGGCAAACCTGCATATTCAACGCTATGACGATACCGCGATTGCCAGCTACACTCTGCTTCTCAGCAGCGGCCTGCCTGAGGGCGTTGTGGTTGCCTCACATAACGAAAGCCGGGTTATCGTAAAACTGGACGGGCGTTGGCAGGTGGTACATGTGCATAAATCTCCGGCCTGGGCTGCGCCACATATGCCGCCAATATTATGAAATTTTACGCCCTCGTGCTAATGATTTTTTGCCTGGCAAGCTGCGCCCCAACCCCGACAACAATAGCAAAATTCACCACAACTGTTGCCCCTGTTGAGCAGGCTACGCACCCCCCGCCATTGCCCCCTACACCTCACCCCAGCCCATTTGATTTTGGCTATACGCAAAATTCTCCGGACGGAAATCATCTGGCCCCTGGAATTGGCAATTTGCCCAATGCGACCTGGATTGACATCCCGCTGGGCGGGACGCCTGTGTGGCTGGCTGCTGTGCCCGATGGCGCCACCAGCCTTTGGGCAACCGTACTCACCGATGGGCGCGTGCAGGCTTTTCGCGTATCCGCCGAGGGGGCAGAACCCATCCCCATTATCCCGGATCAACTCAACCCATCCACGCCGCCGCTCCTGCGCTTTGATGGCAACCAGCTTCAATTACTCACCCCCGCCCCGGACAGCGCTTCCCCATACACCCATCCAATTCAAATTCGGGAAGAAATTGCTTTTATCGACTCATCTGGCAATCTGATAATCGGGGAGGAAATATTGCCTGTGAACGCGCTGCCCGATGCACGTTTGTTGCAGGACGAATTGGGTCGTATTCTGTTACTGAGCGGCCCTACCGCGATTTATTCCCACGGCGTACTCGGTGATGCGCTCGAAGCCACCCAAATGAGTCTTGTAGAGACTAATCCGGTACCACAGCTTAAACACGCATTTAAGATTCCAGAGGGGCAGGTGATTGAGGGCATCGCTCCTATTTGGACAGACCTGACTGGCGATGGGCGGCGAGATATGATTGTGACGCTTAGCGATGCAGCGCATGGCGCTCAGTTAGCCGTCTTTGATGAGACCGGCGCGCTGATTGCAAGCAGTGATGCGATTGGGCAAGGCTATCGCTGGCGGCATCAAATTGCGATAGCGCCTTTTGGCCCGCATGGAGAAATGGAGCTTGTAACAGTGTTGACGCCACACTTGGGGGGGATTGTAGAGTTCTATCAGTTGACCGGCGACCAACTCAGGCTCACCGCTCAATTAGGCGGCTACACGTCGCATGTGATTAATTCACGCAATCTGGATATGGCGCTGGCAGGTGATTTTGATGGCGATGGAAACCTGGAATTGCTGACCCCTAATCAGGCGCGCACCGAATTGGGCGCTATTCGGCGGGACGAAAATGGCGCCGCGTTGGTATGGAGTTTGCCGCTTCAGGGAGTGTTAAGCAGCAATCTGGCTTCGACTACTTCCGATGATGGGAAAATTTGGCTGGGCGCGGGGTTAGATGCAGGATTGCTACGCGTGTGGTTACCCGATCAATAGATCAACTATTCGCACGCACACAATTACGCCCAGCCTGTTTGGCTGTATATAATGCGGAATCGGCTCGATCGAGCAGTACTGCCAGGTCCGAAATATCTGCGGATAGTTCGGCCACACCCAAACTGATCGTCACAGATACTGTTTCAGTCTCTGTGAGATTAGCAAATACCTGCGCAACCGCCCATTGACGCAGGCGCTCGGCTGTAGCCAATGCTTCGGCCAGGTCTGTTGTGGGTAGTAAAACTGAAAATTCTTCGCCCCCATATCGCCCAATAATATCGAATTCGCGAATATTCTCGCGGCACCCCTGCGCTAGTTCATACAATACCTGGTCGCCCAAAGCATGCCCATAAGTATCGTTGATTTGTTTAAAATGATCTATGTCTATCATGATCGCTGAAATGGGATGTTGATAACGCCGCGCCCTTTCAATTTCAATGCGGCCGAGTTCGAAAAAACGTCGGCGGTTATTGATTTTGGTTAAACTATCCGTGGTAGCCAACCACTGGGCTTCCTTAAACAAACGCGCATTTTCCAGAATCAAAGCCGCTCTTTCCACAAAAATAGACAGCAAACGCTCATCGTTGACATTGAAAGCGTCTCGTTGTTCGCTCTGAATATCAAGAATGCCAATGATTCGCTTGCCAATTTTTAATGGAATCACCAGCTCAGAGTCAACGTCTTTCCAGCGTGGAATATACTCAGGCACATGCTGCACATCCGGCAAGCGAATTGACTTACCCAGGCGTATGGCAGCAGCAAAATGATTCGCTTCCAGCCGAACATCAGCCGCAGAAATTTCGGCCGCAAATGGCCCCAAACCAGCAATATGCTCCAACTCCTGGTCGTCATTGTGCAACATCCACAAACTACAATTCGAGTGACCAAATACGTCCAGCACAGTTTTCACAATTATCTGACCGATTTCATCAACCACAGGAACGCCGCTAAAAAAGAGCGTTTCTGAGGCGCGGAATAGCCGATTCAACTCCAAATTGCGTTCTTTCAGAGCAGCTTCTGAAGCGCGCAATGCTGTTGTCCGCTGGGCAATTCGACGATTCAGATCTTCGGCATGATCGTGAATTTGCTCGTACAGGCGTTCTTTTTCGATCGAGATCGCCGCGTAATTGGCTAACATGGCATACAAATCGCAATCTTCCTGAGTAAACGTGCCCTCTTTTTTATTGATAGCCGTTAATACACCAATGGTTTTACCATCTGTCGAAAGGGGCACCACGAGATAAGAATGTGTTTTCACGCCTGTTTTCAGATCAATTTCTGGAAAGTAATCCGCATCTTGTGAGACGTCCACAACAAATTCGGCTTGTCCGGCTTTTAGCACGCGCGAGACTACCCCCTTCCCTTGTGGAATACGCACACCAATCAGATCATCCACCGAGGCCATAAATATTAATTCGCCGGTTTCCCAATCGGGCATCAGCGCTGAACAACTCATGGCGCCCAGCAATCCAGTTGCCTGTCGCACAATAAACTGCAACAGATCGCCAACATCACGAGAAGAAGCAATTGAAATTCCAATCTGATGCAAAATTTCAAGTTGGGCAATTTTTTCGGCCAGCAACTCTCGGGCTGTGACTCTGGCCGTGATATCGCGCACTGAAGCAATCACAATCGGCCCTGTTTTCGTTTCAACGGGGTTAAGGGCAATATCGGCAAAAAAGCTACTGCCATCTTTTCGCAAACTTACAAAATCTTTCCCCAAGTTCATAGAACGAGCACGAGGCGCCAAAATAAATTCCTTCCGAAGTTCCTGATGTCGTTGCCGTTGGGAAATCGGGATCAGGTTCTCTATTGAAATACCAATCATTTCGTCAGCAGAATATCCGAACAATTCTCCCGCGTGGTAATTCGCAATCTGAATCAAACCTTGCTGATCCACAACGATCATGGCTTCAGACATGGCTTCGATAAAAGTTTTAGACAAGAATAGGTCGTTCAAAGAAAAGATCATCCCTTTTGTAGTTGGTAATTGAGATAATCTTACCACGACAAAAGCGCTGATAATAAAGCAATCTTCTGGGGTTTTGTAATAGTCAAGAGTACTTTCGATAATAGGAACTCAAGCTAGTTTTATTAAGTGATTGTTGGAAAGCAGCTTTAATATGGCTTCCGCCGCGCCGTAAGTAATTGCCG
>JACKQG010005302.1_pt1 | contig 14312 bp, 9 predicted proteins | sample 8237621 | NCBI WGS metagenome assembly JACKQG01 (sample SAMN15677084, study PRJNA649215) | marine metagenome | biome: marine; feature: Black Sea; material: saline water; isolation source: suspended particulate matter (SPM) from the Black Sea western gyre | collected 2013-06-09/2013-06-10 | depth...
AAAATAATATTTATTATTCTATCTTCGTGCCTTGGTGTCTTAGTGGCAATGAAAAAAGTTATGCCGCCAAATACACCAATTTTCAATTAAAGAAAGAAAATAGGAGTTGCCAATGCTTTTTCCCGATTACCGGCCAAGACGTTTGCGGCAGAATGAAGCCTTTCGGCGTATGATTCGAGAAACAAAGCTGTCGGTCGACGACTTGATCCTGCCGCTTTTTGCTATCAGCGGCAAAGGGGTTAAAAATCCCATTGAATCAATGCCCGGACACTATCAGCTATCTATTGACAATCTCGTCAAAACATCCCAGAGAGCGTTTGAACTTGGCATTCCGGCTGTCATCCTCTTTGGCATACCTGACAAGAAGGATCCGCTTGCAACCCGGGCGTATGCCAAGGACGGCATCGTTCAGAAGGCAACCAGGACTATCAAAGAAAAGCTGCCCGACCTGGCTGTTATCACCGACGTATGTTTATGCCAGTACACCGATCACGGCCATTGCGGCTTTGTCGACGGTCACATCATCGATAACGACGCCTCCCTTGACCTGCTTGCCAAAGCCGCCCTCTCGCACGCCGAAGCAGGCGCCGATATGGTGGCCCCTTCCGACATGATGGACGGCCGTGTTGCTGAAATTCGCAACACCCTCGATGAAAACAATTTTAGTCACATACCCATACTCTCATATGCAGCCAAATATTGCAGTGCATATTACGGACCGTTTCGTGCAGCCGCCGACTCCGCCCCGAAATTCGGCGATCGTCGGACATACCAGATGGATCCTGCCAACGCCCTGGAAGCCATTCGGGAAGTTTCCATGGATATTGAAGAAGGCGCCGATATCATCATGGTAAAACCCGCCCTTGCCTATCTTGACATCATCTGCCGGATACGGCAAGAAACAGATCTTCCGATTGCAGCCTATAATGTCAGCGGGGAATATGCCATGATAAAAGCCGCCGACAAAATGGGATGGCTGGACGGCAAAAGGGTTATGATGGAAACCCTCACCGCCATCAAACGCGCCGGGGCCGATCTGATCTTGACCTACTTTGCCATTGAAGCCGCCCAGGAACTGGGCGCTTGAAGATACAGATATGACCGCAGCACATCCTCATCATGACAAGCGCCCATCTAACGCCCGGGACGATAGCGGTAAAGGCTCTGGCCTGCGCCTGGTGGCCTGGGAAACCACGCGCAACTGCAATCTTGCCTGCGTGCACTGCCGGGCATCAGCCACCCGCGGCCCCTTCAACGGAGAACTCGACACCAGGGCCTCTTTTCGCCTCCTTGATCAGATTGCCGCAGTTGCAAAGCCTATTGTTATTTTAACCGGGGGAGAACCCCTGCTGCGACCGGATATCTTTGAAATCGCAACATACGGAACCGCTAAAGGCCTCCGGATGGTCATGGCGCCTAATGGAACCCTGATTACGAAAACGCTGGCCCAGAAAATGGCAAAGGCAGGGATTAAAAGGATAAGCGTCAGCCTGGATGGCGCCACTAAAGCGAGCCATGATAGATTCAGGGGAGTTGAGGGCGCCTTTGACGGCGCCGTCCGCGGCATCAGTATGGTAAAAGATGCCGGGATAGAATTTCAAATCAATACTACGATCACGAAAATAAACTTAAACGAGATTCCTCAAATCCAGAAACTGGCGATCGAACTGGGCGCAGTCGCCCATCACATTTTTCTTTTGGTACCCACAGGCCGCGGCAAATACATTGTCGACCAGGAAATAACTGCAGCCGAATACGAACGCACCTTAAACTGGTTTTACGATCAAAGGGACAAGACACCTCTGCAGCTCAAAGCAACCTGCGCTCCCCATTATTACCGCATACTGCGGCAACGAGCCAAGCAGGACGGCACGCCGGTAACGTTCAAAACACATGGTTTGGATGCAGTAACGCGAGGATGCTTGGGGGGCACAGGCTTTTGTTTCGTTTCCCACCGAGGCGTGGTGCAGCCGTGCGGATTCCTCGATGTAAATTGCGGCAACGTTACCCGGACATCTTTTGTCGATATCTGGCAGCGCTCCGATGTGTTTTTGTCTTTACGCAATTATAAAAAACTAAAAGGAAAATGCAGAAAATGTGAATTTGTAAACGTCTGCGGGGGCTGCAGAGCAAGAGCCTATGAGGCGACCGGTGATTTTTTGGCTGAAGAGCCGCTTTGCAGTTATCATCCGGTTTCACTCTAGTCATAAAATCGCTTCGCGATTTTAGGCAACGTCCCGCTTCCAGCGGGACTTGAAAGCGAAATGGATGACCAGATTTTAAATCGTGTATTGTTCCGATACCTAAGTTAGCCCGGATTTCTCAGGTTCGCGAGAAATTCGGGCTAATTCGTTGCAGCTACAACTTCGAATCCTTCCTTTTCAAGGGCTTTTTTGATAATGTCCGTATTGCACGTGGACAGGCGAAAGTAATATACCCGCTTGCCGGTCTGCTGGGCCGACATTCCTACATTGATGATATCGCCGCCGTTATCGCTGATAATCTGCAGGACCTGTTTAAACAAGCCCGGCTCGTCTGCGATCACCAGGTCAATTCGTGAACTGGTGGTCAAAAGACCCATCATGTCTATGAAAGCCCGCAGGATATCCGTTTCGGTGATGATGCCGACCAGCTTTTTGTTCTTGACTACCGGCAGGCCTCCGATTTTATGTCTATAGATGATCCGGGCCGCAATTTCGAGGTCATCATCCGGATTAACCACGATCGGGTTCCTTATCATCAAATCGGCCAGGGATACATCTGCAACCATTGATGGAATAAGTCCCTGCTTCAAGTCGGCCAAAGTAACGAAACCCTTCAGCTTGTTTCCTTTTGAAACTACCGGGAGGTGTCGGATAGCGTTCACTTTCATAAGCTCAATGGCTTCCGCGATGGAGGCGTTTTCCGTAATAGTTATTGGATCAGGGATCATCAAGGAACTGATTTTCATAATATATTCCTTTCTTCAATCGATACTGTCCTTCTGCTTCGCTGTAAGTCCCGTTACTCGATAGTTGAATTCATAGGCCAAGCTGCGACTCCAGGTTTCATCGAATATGGTTTTATACCGGGTGCCGTCCTGCGGCCCAACCGGCTTGCCATAGGTAAAAAACCAGTTCACGATAGGGCTGCCGGTGAATCCCAAAGCCACCCAGTAGCGACCAGGAGAGAGAATCACCGCAGCATTGGTAAAATCAAAGTCCACCCAGGCATAACCGGGCATAAATTTCATCCGGCCGAGGTCTTTGATGTCGCTCGTGGCAATAATGTCACCGGGTATTCCTCCATCGTCTTTAAAAAGTTCAAGCCAAAGCTGCCCCTCGGAATTAAATTTGTGCAGGGCAAGCCCGACCTGCTGTAATTGCATCGGTTGGGTTAGAATGAACGTCTGGGCATATTGATTCCCCTGTGTGGTCACATATTCGGCCGTCTCCACCAGAAAGTTTTTGCGCAGTTCCATTGTATTTTCAGAACTCTGTTCAGCCGGACCGCGTGCGGACAAAAAATCTATATTCTCCGGAAAATCCAGGTTTCCAAATACATACGGCACTGTAAAGCGCAGGCGTTTTAAAACTTCTTCCGGCACCCTTTGGGGCGGAGCAGGAGGAGGACCTGCGGTTATTTTTAAAAAAGCGGCTTCGACTTGCGGGCAGAGCAGCAGTCCCCGGGGACCATAGTTGGTTTTCCGGGCTGAAAGTTTGATGCGGTCGCTGGCGAATTCAGCGTCAATGCTCTCTTCAAACAGCGGCCGGCCGGAGGCGTTTGCGGCCTGGACCCAACGCATGAGCCCGTCCTGGCGGGTCTCGTTGTTATCCAAACCGGCCTCTACCCGGATAAAACGGTTGCTGACAAAAAGTTCGGTTCCCTGGGGGTCGAAAGGTACCCAACCCAGATCCGGAAAATACACTTCGATCCAGGAATGCCGTCCCTGGGCCATCTTCATGGTCAGTATCGAATCTTTTAGATCGATGTCATAGGGCTGTTTCAAGGTAATGCCGTTAACGATACGAACCGGAATTCCGGAAGCGCGCATTAAGGCTGCCGCCAAATGCGAGTAGTTCTGGCAGTTGCCCTTGCCGCTGTGAAAGGAGTACAACGCATCGTAGCTTTGGGGAATAAGAACATAGTGCATATGATCCACGACCCACGTTAGTATCGTTTGCACCGCATCAAATTCATTTCTGGCCGCACGTGTCAACTCGCGGGCTTTGGATTTAATCTGCTCATCGCCGGCCGGAACTTGATCGGTGGCCTTTAAATATTCCCTAACCTGTTGCGGCAGATCGCCGAGTGGAAATGGAGCGCGGGTCTGCAAGACCTGCAGCTTGGTGCTGTTGACTGCCGTAAGGCGGATCGTTGTTTTCACCGGCCCGGGCGGTGCTTTCCAGGTCACTTCGATCACTTTGTTCCCGCGCTGGTCGGTTCTGTCCTCGCGCGTTGACGGCGGAGGCGAAAAGTTGAAATCAAGCCCCGTAATCTTCTGATTGTAAGTCGGTGACAAAAAAGACTCCGGCACGACATAGCTGAGCACCAATTTTTTGATGCCCGCCGACGGCTGTATCTTCTGCATCATCTGATATCGGATCTGTGATTCCTGACCACCGTTTAAAAGATAATTTTCGCCAAACACCGGAACCGCGGCAATCATAACCCAAAAAATTATTAACAAGCGCCTCATCATAATATCATAGATTAATTTGAAGAATCCAAGGCATTCAATACCAGGGTGATCGGTCGGTCTTCTTCGCTTTTACCGGTAAATCGGATGGGACCCGGCCGTCTGTAATTGTCATCGCCCGGGGTGGCCGCCTGCCATCTCTCTCTGAATGCCTTTGCAACCTTGAATGCCGGGGAATCGATATCCACGATGCTCTTTTCCAGAACCAGCGTTAATTTGCCCTTTCTTTCCTCAAGGTGCATCAATGGCGCAATCGGAATTCCGATCGGCTCCCACTGGGCAAAGTCCTTCTCAAGATTCCTGATGGCAGCCATTTGGCCGGTGGCACCTTTGGCGATCAGGCTGAAAACCGTCAATCCCAGGTTATAAGTATACATACAGTCAAAACGGGTGGGATCATTGCCCCGGCCGTCATAGCCATAGAAATGGAGCTGAGTGCTGAATTTCGGAACAGACTTTTTAAAAATCTTCTCAATCGGCGCCGGAATTTTATCTGCTTCGGAAATTGCGCCTTCCTTTACCAGGGCCTGTTTGAGGGTTTTCACGGACATGATGGACGGTTTCATCAGCAGAAACTGGGCATCATCATAATTTTTAAACAGGATCGGTCCGAAGAAATCCGGATCAAGTCCGCCTTTGTTCAGCGTCTTCTGATAATAGGACCGCTCGATTCCCATCTTATAGGTTCCATTTTCCTTAAGAAAATCCAGATAGTCCGTAACCATTTCCATAATGACTTTATCGGTTTCAACTTGCGAAAACTGGAAATTTCCATGGCTGTCCCTTTCCGTCAGGAGGCCTTCTTGAAAAAATTCCGGGATATCATTAAAGAGATCATTGTCGCGCATGTTCCATATGGTGAAAGACGTATCTTCTTTGGATCGGGCGGCCAGTCTTCGCAAGTATTCCAGCTTGTCTTCCAGCACGGGAAAATCGGTGTGGAAATCGGTATCATGGGTTTGGTTGTATTCGGCGATAATTGTGTTGAGCTTTATGATAAACATCTGGATCTCATTGATAAATTCCAGAACCCCTTCCGGTATGACGATCACGCCGTAGTTTTTTCCCACCGCCGCTCTCCTGACAATGCCGTCACAAATCACCCGTGAAAGATGTCTTAAAGTCATCCCATAGGCTTGATAATTAATCGTTCCTTCTTTTACGGCTTTTTCAATTCTTTCCTGATCGACGTAATCGGCAAGATCCTCACCAATCAGAGTGATGTTCGCATGGGTCTGCAAAGCAACCTCGAGCGCCAGGTGACTGGCAACCCTTCCCATAACCTTGCAAATGTGCCAGTATTTGACATCCGAACTGCTGTCCGTGCAAAGGTTTCCGATCTCGGTGGCGAACGCTCGGGCGGCGGTATGAAAGCCAAAGGACATGGCACACAAAACATTTCCATTGGCATCTCTGACCTGGATATCGCCGTCGATGGTTTTGGGAACCCCGATAACCTGGATGCCGTCTGCAAGCATTTCTTGCGCCAGAAATGCTGCATTGGTGTTTGAATCATCACCGCCCACGATTACAAGGGCGTCCAAACCAAGCTGTTTGCAAGTCTCCTTTGATAATGCCATTTTCTCTTTGGTATCGATTTTGGCCCGGCCGGTTTTGATCATGGTAAACCCGCCCAGATTTCTATATTTGTCCACCATGCCGCCGGTGATCTCAATGGCTTCATTCTCAATAATTCCATCAGGCCCTAAAAGGAAACCGTAGATTCTGTTCTCCGGGTTGGCCTTTTGGGCGGCATCGAAGAGCCCTGCAATAACATTGTGTCCACCGGGGGCCGGTCCTCCGGAAAAAACGATTCCGATATTGCGCTTTTTATGGAATTTTTCTTTGAAAGATTCTTCAGGTGATTGAACCCCGACAATGGTTTGCACCTTATTATCGATAATTCCCGGCAAGTGCTTTCTGGCCTCGTTATCCACCTCAAACTCAAAATGAGGATTATCTTCCAGCATCGTATAAGCATAAGAAAACACGTTGCATACCGGAGGCTGATACTCCCTGCGCTCAACAGCTTCCTGATTGATATTGCCGGTTACCTTTTGAACCGCCGGGTGCTTCAGTATTTCTCCGACACTGATGGGTTCCCTTGCTTTCATCGATATCCTCCATTATTTGATATTTATTATGATAATACCCACCGGAAGTCAGAGCTGTCAAGCGTATTCGCCCTCGCCGGCCTCAAAGGACCCGGCTTTCATGGAGAATTACCTGCTCATAGTTTCTCAATACTGACGATACTGTTAAATTTTATGATAGTATCCAATTCTCTATTGACGGCAGTAAAATATTATATTTTAATCCAATATCTTATAAGGGTTTTTATCTACGAGAATGAACAATAACCAGAAAAATTAATGACTATCCATGTATAAAAAAGTCGGTTTGGCTTCTGTGATTATGATGGCTTCGGTTTTTTTAAGCCGTCTTACCGGTCTTGTCCGGGAGCAGGTCATTGCCTACATCGGCGGAATTGGCGGTGGGGTCGATGCCTATCAAGTTGCCTTTATCATCCCCGAAATTTTAAATCATATCGTTGCCAGCGGGTTCCTTTCGGTTACGTTTATCCCGATTTTTTCTAACTATCTGGTACGCAATCAAGAAGAGGAAGGCTGGCGGGTCTTTTCACTCATCTTCACCGGTTTCGGCAGCTTAATGCTCGTACTGATTACAATTGCCTGCGTTTTTGCAGGCGAGTTCATCAAGCTTTTCGCTCCGGGGCTTGATGATCCCATTTTAATGGAACGCGCCATTAAGATGACAAGGATTATCATGCCGGCCCAGTTTTTCTTTTTTTCCGGCGGTCTGTTTATGGCTGTTCAGTTCGCCAAGGAGAAATTTCTCATACCAGCGCTGTCTCCCCTTTTATATAATCTGGGAATTATCTGCGGAGGGGTATTGCTGGGGACCCGAATAGGCATGGAAGGTTTTTCCTGGGGAGTTCTGGCTGGAGCCTTTATCGGAAACTTTCTAGTCCAGTTGTGGGGTGCAAAGAAGGTCGGGATGCGGTTTACGATGGCTTTCGATTTCAGGCACCCGGAGCTGTTGACCTATCTTCGGGTGACTCTACCTTTGATGATCGGCCTGACCATGACCTTTTCAACGGAATTTTTATTTAGGTTTTTCGGTTCGTATCTGCCGCGTGGCAACATTGCCAGCCTTAATTACGGCCTGAGGACGATGTTTATGCTCGTGGGTTTCTTCGGCCAGGCGGTTGGGGTGGCTTCATTTCCGTTTATGGCGCGTCTGGCGGCGGAAAATAAGATACCGGAAATGAACCGGCTGATGAATGATACCTTGCGATATCTGTCTCTAGTGGTTCCGTTTTCCGTTCTGATTATGGTGCTCAGACAGGAAACGGTGGTAATCCTGTTTCAGCGCGGCCGGTTTGACGCCACCGCAACGGCCTTAACGTCCCAAGTACTGGTTTTTCTGATGATCGGGGCCTTCGCCTTTGCCGCTCAGACCATTGTGGTTCGGGGATATTATGCCATCCAGAACACTTTCTTCCCCGCATTGTACGGAACCGTGGCGGTTCTGCTGAGCATTCCCGTTTTCATAGCCGGAATGCTGAAAATGGGCACCGGAGGGGTGGCGCTGGCGATTTCACTTTCAGCTATTTTTCAAGTCGTCCTGTTATACGTTCTTTGGAACAAAAAGAGTGAAAACAAGGATAGTCACAGGGTTTATCGGTTTTATCTGGGGATGATCCTGTTGAGCATGCCATTGGGCCTCTTGCTGGAATGGTTCAAGGTAACCATCCTCTCGGGCTTCGATTCGGCCACGTTTGGTGGGAGCCTCGCGGTTTCAATTTTGACCGCGCTGGTGTTTGTCGTCGTCCTGATATCGGCTGGATACGTGCTGGACATACAGGAAATCAGAAAGATATGGAACCGCATTTTAGAAAAGATCAAAAAATATTCCGGGTACGGAGTCTGAAGCAACTTGCGATCTAAAGTTATTAACATATTGATATTATATTAATTTAATGCATTTTCCGACTTGTTTGATACAGGCTTTTATCGCCTAAAATCATATTGTTTTGTTGAAAAGTTAGCAATGAACGCATAAGATAAGCTATAAAATCAAAAAAACCCACCATATCTTGTATTTAGTCAACAATAATATACCTTACCTTGTGTTTTTTTGCTTTACAATCACGAAACTTCCTGCTATTGATATTAAGATTTAAACGGAATAATGAAAATAGGCCATAAACTGCAACGGGAGATTTCCTTGTATGAAAATTAAAAAACTGGAAATAAACGGATTTAAATCCTTTTATGAAAAAGCCAGTATTGAATTTCCTCCGGGCATTTCTGCGGTTGTAGGTCCAAATGGTTGCGGCAAAAGCAATATCGTCGATGCGCTCAGATGGGTAATGGGGGAACAAAGTGTCAAGCAGCTGCGCGGCAAGTCCATGGAAGACGTTATATTTGCGGGCACAAACGGTAAAACACCGCTGAGCTTGGCAGAAGTCACCTTAACCCTTCTAAATGACAACGGCTCCGCCCCTGAAGAACTTAATGACTTTACCGAAATCATGTTGACCCGGCGCCTTTACCGATCCGGAGAAAGCGCCTATTTTATCAATAAACAGCCCTGCCGTCTAAAAGATATCCATAACATATTTATGGGAAGCGGTTTAGCGTCAAAATCATATGCCGTGGTACAGCAGGGCAATATCGGTGCAATCACAGATGCCGGGCCGGAAGAAAGGCGATTTCTGATTGAAGAAGCTGCAGGGATTACAAGGTATAAGTCCCGTAAAACCGAAGCGCTCCGGAAATTGGAGGCCACCAATCAAAATCTTTTGCGTGTCAACGACATCATTATGGAAGTGCAGCGGCAGATGGCCGGTCTCAAGCGTCAGGCCAGAAAGGCCGAACGTTACAAAAAGTACCAGGATCGTATCAAATCGCTCGATATCGGCCTGGCTCTTCATTATTATGACGATTACACGCGCAAAATCAATGAAACCGACGCATTGTTAAAAGATCTCGAGGATACGGACATTGGGCATACATCCCAAATTAAAAAGCTTGATGCCGCGATTGAAGAGATCAAATTCCGGCGCTCACAGAAAAATCAAGAAATTTCAGAACAAAAGTCGCGCGTATTCGAAACTCAGCGGAATATTGACCGCATGGAGAATGATCTGGCTCACCTTCACAAGGATATAGAAAGGCTCGCGAATGAAATCGCTGGACTTGAATCCGCCCGGGAAGATCTTGAAAAAAAGGACAGGAATATAACCGCTGAAATTACCCAGGTTGAAGACCAGAACATCAGCATAAAATCCCAAATCACAGATGAAACCTCCGCCCTTAATCAGCAGCAGTCCGCCCTGCAACATATTAAAGATCAATTATCAGCATTACACCAGGAGCTTGAAACTGCAAAAACAAAAGTGATTGACCTGGTGGCCCGGGAAGCTCAATACAAAAACATTTGTCAAAACGCCACCAATAACAAGGAGAGCCTTAAAAGACGTCTTAAACAGATAGATGAAGAAGAAGCCAAAACCACTCAAAAGGTCACGGAATTCAAGCACAAGGTAGCCCGAGCCGAAGAAGAGTTTCAAAGATATCATGCGCAGATAGACGACCTGAACCAGCGTATTGCCGACATTAAGAATCGACTTGAAGAAAACATCAGCTTGCTCAGCGCGCAGGTTAAGCGCGTACAGACCTTGGAACTGGAACGGAACAAAGCCAAGTCAACATATACCACTTTAAAGAAAATGGAAGACAATTTTGAGTGGTACAGGGACGGCGTCCGGGCCATCATGAAAAAAGAAAGCTCCAAGGAAGATGAGCACCCGACCGCCAGCGTTCGTGGTCCTGAAAATAACGGTATTCTAGGCCTGATGGCCGACATTCTGGAACCGGAACCCACCTTTGAAACCGTGGTGGAAGCGGTGCTTGGAGAATCACTGCAATATATTCTCGTCAAGGATCAAGAGACCGGGATCGACTCCATAAACTATCTGCAAACAAGGCGAGCCGGACGCAGCGGTTTTATTCCGGTTTCATCCGTCAAGACCATTGAACACGAACATACCCGCAAGCCCGATCCTCAAAAAAAACTGTTGAATCATGTAGCAGTAAAACCGGGTTTTGAAAAGATTGCCGAAGCACTCCTGGGACATGTCGTTGTCGCCGCGGATATCCAGGAAGCCATCAAGATATATAACTCTAACGGTATCATGCAAACGGTGGTTACCAGGGACGGAGATATTATCTCCCATCAAGGGTTCATGATCGGCGGCAGTCAAGACAACCTGGCCGGCATTTTAACAAAAAAGCAGGAGCTTAAACGAATTGATCGCCATATTAACAAGTTAAACCAGAAGCTGGAATCAGCACGTCATGACCAGAAAGAACTGGAATCAAACGTCCGGATAGTTGAAAGCGAACTACAACAACTCATCGAACAAAAAAACAAAGTGGCCCAATCCGAAATCGAGGCGGAAAAAGATCTTTATAAAGCGACTGAAGACTTGAAGCACACCCTTCGCCATCTTGAAATCGTCAATCTGGAGCAGGAGCGGCTTCTGGGAGAGACAAGTGATATTGATGCCGAAATGAGCACTTACAATCAGGCGATTATCGACATCGAAAGCGCTGTTCAAGCGGCCCAGAACCAGGTCACAGAAAAACTGGAACAGATCAGTTCATTATCATCGGAACTGGATGATTTTAATCAAACGATCCTTGAGCACAAGCTTAATTTAACAGCTTTAAACGCCAAACTGGAAAACAGCAGCAACACCTTAAGGCGACTTAAAGAATACCAGAGCGACGGATTAAAACAGCTCGAACAGCTTTCAAACGACATCGCTCAAAAAAAACAAAAACAGACCGATTCAAAACAAACAATCTTAGAATTCGAACAGACGCTTTCCGGCAGGTATGACGCTTTGCAGCGACTTGAAGCGGCGCTTCAACACAATGAGACCGACTTTGCTGCCATTGATGCCAAACTGAAAGACCATGACGGTACAATATCAGAGATCCAGAACAAACGTGAAAAGACACTGCAAAAGATCCGTATGCTCGAACTCGAGCATTCCCAGCAACACATTCAGCGGGAAAATATTGCCAATCGTCTAGAAGAAAACTACCACGACACGATTGCTGCATTTCAATCAGAATTTGGTAATGCAGTAAACAACTTGGGAATGACCTTGGATAAAATTGAAGAGAAGCTTTCCCTTTGCCGGAAACGGATCGCCCTCATCGACGATGTCAATTTAGGTGCCATTAAAGAATATGAGCAATTGAAAGAACGCCATGACTTTCTATGTGAGCAGCGCGATGATCTGGTGCAAGCCGTGGAAGATCTTCACAAAGTAATTAAGAAAATAAACAAGATAACGCAGGAACGATTTCTGACGACGTTTGATGCCATTAACCAAAAATTGAATGAAGTTTTTCCCCGTCTTTTCGAGGGAGGGTCGGCCAAACTGGTCCTTACTGAACCGGACAAACCCCTTGATACCGGCGTAGAGTACATGATTCACCCGCAGGGAAAAAAGCTGACCAGAATGAGTCTTTTGTCCGGAGGAGAAAAAGCGCTGGCCGCCATTGCTCTGATTTTTTCTATCTTTTTAATTAAACCGGCATCTTTCTGTCTCATGGATGAAATTGACGCGACCCTTGACGAGGCCAATGTTTTTCGTTTTAATGACCTGCTGAAAATCATTGGAGAAAAGTCCCAAATCATTATGATAACCCACAATAAAAAAAGCATGGAATTTGCCGACACACTTTTCGGAATCACCATGGAAAACAAGGGGGTTTCCAAGGTTGTTACCGTAAACTTTGAACGCAATGCAGGTTAAAAACTCTACCCCGTAAAGGACATTGCCTTGAAGGTTAAAAAATGGCATTGAACTGGTTTAAAAAAAAACGAGCCAAAACGGACGAAAAAACGCCTCCAGCGCATACGGCAAGTGAAAAGATAAAAACATCCGGTGAAGATGATAATGCCGCTGAGCAAACTGCGGACATTTCTATTCGGCACACTGAAGCTGGAAAAAAAGTACCCGACTCCCAGGTCTGTACTGATCAAGAACCCCGGCAGGAAAAATCTGAAGAACCAAGAGGTTTTTTTAAACGCCTGAGGCTGGGTCTGTCCAAAACCCGCAAACTGCTTTCGACCGACATTGACGAACTTTTTTCAGGCAAACGCAAAATCGATGACGATCTGCTTAATGAACTTGAAGAGCTTTTGATCACAGCGGACATCGGCGTTCAGACCGCCATGGATCTTATCCAAAGCATTTCAAAGAAGTCCTCCATCATTACGGATGCTGATCAACTCAAAGACGTTCTGAAAGAAAAGATACTTTTACTGCTCGATACAAAAGCTCCGCCCCCGGCGCCGCTGGCTGCCAAACCGCACGTTATCATGGTAATCGGCGTTAACGGAGTCGGTAAAACCACCACTATCGGCAAATTGGCAGCCAACTACACGGCTGCGGGGAAAAAGGTCCTCATCGCCGCCGCTGACACGTTTAGAGCAGCAGCCATCGAACAGCTTGCGATATGGGCTCAGAGAGCAGGAGTAGATATCGTCAAGCATAAAGATAAGGCAGACCCCGCCGCTGTAGCCTATGACGGCATAGAAGCGGCTATAGCCAGGGATGCGGATATCGTTTTGGTTGATACGGCCGGCCGGCTTCACACCAGGGTAAACTTGATGGAAGAACTTAAAAAGATAAAACGAACCATCGCCAAAAAGATCCCGGATGCACCTCATGAAATTTTGTTGATCCTCGATGCCACAACCGGCCAAAATGCGCTGTCCCAGGCCAAAATGTTTAGCGATGCGCTCGGCGTCACCGCAATTGCCCTTACCAAGCTCGACGGAACCGCCAAGGGAGGAATCGTTGTCAGCATATGCAGTTCGCTGGAAATCCCATTAAAGTATGTCGGCATTGGAGAAAAAATTGAAGATCTGCAGGAGTTTGATCCTGTCAACTTTGTGAATGCACTCTTTTAGAAATTGACCGATACTGGATTTCGAGAGGCCGCTTCTTGCAAATTCAGCTATAAAGCACCTTGGCGGAATCAATTTCCTAAAAGTGTTGCCGGGTGCTGTTTTATGTTGACATGCAAAATAACCTGCTGTATGGAACGAAAATAACGCCGCTGCATAGGTATTAATTAAAACCAAAAGGGGGGAAACGCATTATGACAAAGGCAGAATTGGTAGAACAAATGGCTAAGGATGCAGGCATTTCAAAAGTTGCCGCTGCGGTCGCACTGAACTCTTTCATGGATGGTGTCACCAAGGCATTGAAGAAAAAGGATGGTAAGGTTACCTTGGTCGGATTCGGCACTTTTTCAAAAGGCCGCAGAAAAGCCCGCAAAGGACGTAATCCTCAAACCGGCGAACCGATCAAAATCAAGGCAAGTAATGTTGTCAAGTTCCGGGCCGGCAAAAAACTTAAAAACGCCTTATAATTTACCAGTTTCAGGCGGCTTATTTTGCTTTCAGCGAGCAGATAAGCCGCTTTTTTTTGCCCTAATCTCTCATGAAATTTTTGCGGTTTTTTAATACTACTCCGACAATTATCTTGCTTTTTGATCCGGGTTGTGCCATACTTGGC
>JACKQG010005304.1_pt1 | contig 14310 bp, 17 predicted proteins | sample 8237621 | NCBI WGS metagenome assembly JACKQG01 (sample SAMN15677084, study PRJNA649215) | marine metagenome | biome: marine; feature: Black Sea; material: saline water; isolation source: suspended particulate matter (SPM) from the Black Sea western gyre | collected 2013-06-09/2013-06-10 | depth...
CAATAACGAGCTTCCCACCGATGGATGAGCCACCCACTCCCGCGAACACGACTTTGTTGAATCGCTTGTGGGAGATGCCCTCTAGCGAGACTTTGTTAACTCGTTTTATTGCAGAGCGGCAATCCTCCGGAAACCTCTTCAGAACCAGTAGCATACCGGATTCATCCAGAGCCTTGATATGCCTGAGATCGTCGAGGGAGTTGTCCATCAGCTATGGTTAGGTCTTGATCGAGATAAAAACTCTTCATGCAGACTGGAGAACCGTAGATGGCAAAGATAAGCTCCAGCTTGGAATGGATATCGGTTAATCCTCGACCACTATCGACCCCGAGGGACATGTGGCCTCGCATGCCCGGCAGATGATGCACTGATTCGGCTCAACAACGGCGATCACGTCCCCCTGCTCCGCGAAAACTCCCATCGGGCAGGCCTTGAGGCAGTTCTGGCAGGCAGTGCATGTGTCGAGATTCAAGGTCACATAGGGCATTTTTTTCGCCTCGATGGAATCCTGTGTACTTTTGACCTACGATATTAAAAGATTGAGGTGACGGGTTTTCTCAGCCGCCCAGGGATTCAATGGCTTTCTCGATCTTCTTGATCGCGAGGCCTCTCCTGCGGATCCTGTCCCTCTTGCGCCTCTCGTAGTCTCTCCTAGAGACCCGTCGGGTTCTCAGCCTCACCTCTAGGTTCCGAAGGTCTGAAGCGATCCGGGTGAACTCCCCCTCCGCCTGCTTAATCTCCTTTAAGGGCTCGGAGAGCTCGGGCTCATCAGCGAGTTCTCTCTCTAACTGCTTAAGGGAGTCGGCGAGTTTGCTCACGCCTCGACTGTGCTCAGCCGCAAGCCTCTCGTATTGATCCTTCTCTATCTTCCCCTCCTCGAGCTCCTCCTCGAGGGACTCTAGCGCCTTAAGGTGGCCGATCCTTTCGCGCTGCTTCTCGATGAACTCTTTGAGGGTAGGAACCTCGGCTTCGAGGGTCAACTCCACCCTGGCGGGCTTTTTCCGTCGCCTCAGGAAGACTATAGCAGCGACGACCAACCCGAACGCCGCGACGATGGCGATTGGCCTTAGGGAAGGCATGATGGATCCGGATGGGATCTCGGCCTCGATGGCGGGCCTCTCCGATTGGAGCGTGGCACCATACGTGAGGCGGACGACATCGCTCTCAACCCTGCTGACTGTCGCCTCGAGGCCCCGGATGAAATGAGGCAGCTCGATGTTGGGGTAAGAGAGGTGAGATGAACCTCCTGCAGTCGAGACGTGCTCTCCGTTCTCCGTGGTGTACGTTACACTGAAGACCCATCTGTCTCCGGGCATAATGGGAGACCGAGGGAAAACAGCCACCTCTTTCGACTCATCTGACTCCGTGGCTATGGTCTCTAGTGTGCCAACCCCGTCTCTCGCCTTGATGTTGGATGCGTCTGGGGGGAGCTCGAGAGGGAACCCGAAGAGGATGGGTCCCTTGTTGGTGAGAGAGTAGGAGTCTTCGACGACTAGGATGCTTGACTTGACCGTGATGCTCCGAGACACATCATCTACTACCAACAGAAGCTCGTCGTCCGTCGAATGGGTGTACAGGATGCTTGCGTAAACCCCGGAGTCAGCGACGATATTCTCCCCCAGATATATCACATTCCAGTGATCGCCAACCTCGATTTGGGTCATGTTTATCGGGGAGATGACTTGGTCGAAAATGGCGCCGGGAGGTAGCTCCACCTCCAGCTGATACCGGGAGATATTGTAATCGATGACGGGGAAAACGGGCAAGATAGCAGCATAGGCAGTGCTAGTACCGCTTACGCTATCCAGAGAGAGATATGATGCCCTAAGTGTCAGGGACGTTCCGGCTCTCAAGGTTATCGGGACGGTGAACTCGATGCGGGAGCCCTGGATTCCCTGAATATCAAGGCCCGACGCATCTACCTGCCTCCAGCTATCAAACTCCCACACCTCGAAGATCGACCTCTCAGGGGTGAGGGTGTCAGAGAACCCCATCCAGAAATCTGTGACAATGGCTTCAGAGCCCTCGGGGGCGGAGAGGGTGAATGTATCATTCAGGAAAACGATGCCTCCTCTGACGATCTTCACACTCCTATCTATATCGACGAAAAGTTGCTCCGTTTCACCGCTGGCCATGTAAGCATAGGACGACAGCATTGAGGCACAGAGCAGAGCCATGAGAGTCAGCGTTTTAACCTTGGATATCTTCATCGAGGACATCATACCAGAGTAATGACACATATCCCAGATTTAAAAAGTGGGGCATGGTCCAGCCTGAACACCGTGATAAGCTAACATTATTAAAGAGGATAGGAAAGATGAATCGTGTTCAACAGGAGAAGCGAATAATGAACAAGCCTCATCCGTATATGCCCAACAGCGTCCCCGACATCAAGGAGAAGATGATAGAGGAGATGGGGATCAAGTCCATCGACGACCTCTACGTCGATATCCCAGTGGGCCTCAGATTCGAAAGAGAGCTGGATGTACCCGGACCATTCACCGAGGCCGAGGTGAAGAAGCACGTCTCGGGCCTCCTAGAGAGGAACTGGGGTTTTGCGGCCCCTCCCTTCCTCGGGGGAGGTGTCTGGCCCCACTACGTCCCGGCTGTAGTCGACGAGATCGTTCACAGGGCCGAGTTCCTTACCAGCTACACCCCTTACCAGCCCGAGATCAGCCAGGGTATACTCCAGTCTATCTTCGAGTACCAAAGCCTGATCTGCGAGCTCGTGGGCATGGATGTCGCCAACGCCTCGATGTATGACTGGGCCACCGCCCTCGGAGAAGCCTCCCGCATGGCTTGCCGCCTCACACGGAGGAGCAGGGTTCTGGTGCCCAGCATAATCAGCCCCCGCAGACTCTCCGTCCTCAGGTCATACACTGAGCCTGTGGACATCGAGATAACCCAGGTGGATTACGATAAGACAAGCGGTCAGCTTGACCTAGAAGACCTCAAAGAGAAGATCGGGAGCGATTCCGCATCCGTCTATATCGAGAATCCCTCCTACCTTGGCTTCGTCGAGGAAGGAGTCGAGGCGATAGCCGAGATTGCCCATGACTCCAAGGCCCTTTTCGTGGTCGGCGTGGACCCCATCTCCCTGGGCTTAATTAAGCCTCCAGGCGAGTACGGGGCCGATATAGTCATCGGCGAGGGTCAGCCCCTTGGCAATCACATGAATTTCGGGGGTCCCCTTCTCGGTATGTTTGCCTGCAAGAGTGATACCAAGGTCATCAGGCAGATGCCGGGGAGGCTAATCGGTGTGACCCAGACCCTCGAGGATGATAGACGGGCCTTCACGATGACCCTCCAGACAAGGGAGCAGCACATCAGGAGAGAGAAGGCGACTAGCAACATCTGCTCCAACCAGGCTCTCAATGCCCTAGCGAGCGCCGTGTACCTATCCCTAATGGGGCCCCAGGGGATCAAGGACCTGAGCGAGCTCGTGTCGGGAAGGGCACACTACGCCATAAGGCGACTGGGGGAGCTGCCCGGGGTCAGGGCTCCGGTGTTCAGCAGCTTCCACTTTAAGGAGTTCACAGTCCAGTTCAGGGATAAGACAGTCGAGGAGGTCAACCAGAGCCTCCTCGATAACAGGCTCCACGGTGGTAAGTCGATTGTAGGAGAGTTCCCCGATCTTGGGGAAACGGCGCTTTTCTGTGTCACAGAGAGCCATACGAAGGAGGATATTGACCGATTGGCATACGCCCTCGAGGAGGCACTGGAGGGATGACCATGAGGAAGTTCAGGCAGGCTCAATGGGAGGAGCCAATCATCTTCGAGCTTAGCCGAGAGGACCGGGTAGGCTTCAGCGTCCCTGCCTTGGAGCCCGAGATAGCAGATGCCATGGACGACATCGCGGGTCTAGTCCCCAACGGGATGCTGAGAGAGAAGCCCCCTGGGCTCCCTGAGGTCTCGGAGCTGGAGGTCCTCCGCCACTTCATCCACTTATCCCAGATGAACTACGGCGTGAACTCAGGCAGATTCTATCCCCTCGGCAGCTGCACCATGAAATACAACCCAGTCATCAACGAGGTCCTCGCAGGCCACCCTAAGGTCACGGGGATCCACCCCGACCAGGATGAGGCGTCTATCCAGGGGCTCCTCGCGATGCTCCACGAGCTAAAGCAGGGATATCTCGAGATAACGGGGATGGACGACGCGAGTCTCCAGCCCGCAGCGGGAGCCCACGGAGAGTACCTGGGAGTACTCTTGATAAGAGCATACCACGCAGACAGGGGCGACCTGGAAGGACGGACAGAGATCATCATCCCCGACTCGGCCCATGGCACCAATCCAGCGACAGCGATCATGGCGGGATTCAAAACCATCGAGGTTCCATCTAACGAGGACGGGGGCGTCGATCTGGAGGCCCTCGCGAGCGTCGCTGGCCCCCAGACCGCGGGTCTGATGCTCACCAACCCCAACACCCTGGGGATCTTCGACAGCAACATCTCCAAGATAGCTGGAATCGTCCACGACGTGGGGGGGCTCATGTACTACGACGGTGCGAACCTCAACGCCATCATGGGGAAGTGCCGCCCAGGGGACATGGGATTCGACGTGGTCCACGTCAATCTTCACAAGACCTTCAGCACACCCCACGGCGGTGGGGGCCCAGGATCCGGGCCGGTTGGCGTAAAGTCGTTCCTGGCGGACTATCTGCCAGTACCCGACATCGTCGAGAGCGCTGGAGTCTACAGCCTTGACTGGGATCGATCCAAGACCGTCGGGAAGATCCACGGATACCATGGGAACGTGGGCCCCATGCTCAGAGCATATACCTACATGGTAACCATGGGTGGGGAGGGCCTCAAGGAGGCCTCGGAGCTATCGGTGCTCAACTCGAATTACATCGCTGCGAAGCTCAAGGACGTCAAGGGTTATTCCCTGCCTTTCGCAGAGGGGAAGCCCAGGATGCACGAGGCTGTGCTGAGCGCCGAGAAGATGAGCGAGGAGACCGGTGTACGGGCCCTCAACGTCTCTAAGAAGCTCCTTGACTACGGGCTCCACGCTCCCACGACCTACTTCCCCCTCATCGTCCCCGAGGCCCTCATGATAGAGCCCACGGAGACGGAGCCCGTGGAGGTCCTCGACGAGTTCATCGAGGCGATGAAGGAGATCTCGGATTTGGCATACTCTGATCCGGACGACGTCCTCGGCGCCCCGAGGATGACCGTGGTAGGGAAGCTCGACGAGGCGCGTGCGGCCCACCCGAGGACCATCTGCCTGAGCTGGAAGACCTATTGTAGGATGATCCCCTAGCAGGGGCATCTTTTTATTTCATTGATGCGATTGAGGGCTGAAGGTAGCCAAATGTTGAGCGCGATCGGAAGTCTCGTATCCATGAACATCGATTTCCTGCAGCAGCCCCCCTGGGCCACATTGTTCATCCTGGTGCTCACTACAGCGATCAACTTGGTGATGAGCTACGCCAACAAGAGGTCTATGGATCTTGACGCCTACCGGAAGATGATGGTGGAATCCGCGAAAGCTCGCAAGGAGGTTATGGAGGCAATGAAGTCGGGGAACCAGAGGAGGATCTCCAAGGCGCAGAACAGGCAGAGCGAGCTCATGAAGGAGCAGAATAAAGCGTCCATGGGGAGGATGAAGCTCACAATGTACGTCTTTATCCCGTTCATACTCATCTGGCAGGTCCTCAACGGGTTCTTCGGACAGACCATTATCGCCTATATGCCATTCAACGCTCCCTTCTTCCCTGAGGAGCTCACCATCGGAAACTGGTATATCCTATGCTCCATCTCAGTGAACATCGTCCTCTCCAGGATTATAGGGCTCACCTTCGAGATCGACCCTGATGAAAGCGAATAACAGTGCTTCAATATGACGGGGAAACCCAAAAAATTCGAAGAACTCGTGATAACGGTCAGCGGATATCATGGCTCCGGGCGGTCAACTCACGCGATAAGGCTCGCCGAAACCTTCGGCCTGAGATACGTCTCATCGGGAACCATCTTCAGGCAGTTAGCCCAGGAAAGAGGCCTCAGCCTCGAGGAGATGTCCAAGCTCACCGAAGAGGACTCTGAGATCGACAGGATGATCGACGAGAGAGCAAAGGAGGAGTCCAAGAAGCCGGGGGTCGTGATCGACGCCACCCTTGCGGGGTGGATGGCCGAAGACCCTGACATACGCATATTCCTGTTGACCTCCTTCGAGGAGAGGATCAGGAGGATTGCGGACAGGGAGGATACCTCGTTCGAGGAAGCCGAGAAGGAGACCGTGGCGAGGGAGGAGAGCGAGAAAGAGAGGTTCCGTATATACTACAACGTCAAAATAGAGGACCTCTCGATATACGATGCGGTCCTCAACACCGAGCTCTTCGAGGAGGATGCGACGGCGCGAATCCTTAAAAGCGTTGTCGAGGAATACTGCTCGGCGAGGTAATTCTGTTGTCAGCAATGGACGTTGGTCGGATCTACGTGAAACTGAAAGGGCGCGAGGCGGGGAGCCGTTGCGTCATCGTGGACGTCGTCGACAGGAACTACGTGATCGTCACGGGGCCCCCCGAGGTCACGGGAGTTAGACGCAGGCGGGTGAATATGAGCCACCTGCAGCCCCTCGATGAGGTCGTTGAAATAAGCAGGAACGCCTCCGACGAAGAGATTGCCGAGTTATTGCCCTAGCTATAATTTATTTTTAATAAGCTGTTTAATATCTTATCGCTTTTGCTTTAAAATTCAGGTTCTCATCTCGATCTTGGGAGCTGCTCCGGAATCTTGGCCATTCATCAGGCTTGAGGTGATGAGGTGAAGGATGGAGAGGAGGTTCTCGTCGTCGGAGAATACCGCTGCCTCTAGGGGATCGTCCCCGTTGATGTCGGTGACCTTGGCCAGGATGAAGCTCTTGTGATCCGAGTCGACGAACAGGAGAGGGGAGGATATATCCACCTTTCTGACGTCGAAGAGGTAAGATAGCTCTCTGGCAAGAGGGTTCGCCTTGGGGTCGAGGGGGGAGAAGATCCTCACGTCAACCCCGATGTTTTGCATCTGATCGAGTAGATTCGGGGCTGAGTTGAAGAAGAGTGTGAGGCCGTCTGCGCTCGCTACGACCTCGAGGGTCTCCTTGGCCTGGCTCACAATCTCGTGGAACTTACCTATAATGTCGTCGTCGCTGTCGATGTACCACAATGTCTTCTGCTGGGGGGACGCCTCTTTCATGCTCGTTTCATGGGTATCCGTCAGGGATTCTAGGATCTGGGAGAAGTCGAGGGCTTTGTTGAGGTTTCTCTTCACGGTGGAGCCGAACGCATTCAATGGAGAGATGGGGGTGAAACATTTGGGGACCCCGGGAATCTCGATGACTAGACCGTATTCGATTAGTTTCTTCAGGGTTCCGTAGACCTTGGTCCTGGGAACTTTGCAGTTGATGCTGAGCTTCCTTGCTCTGGAGCTGCCGAGGCCGATCAGGCTTAGATATACCTTTGCCTCGTATTCTGAGAGGCCGGCGTATTCCACGATTTTAGGCCAGGTAATCTGTAGATCCGATATGTTCGGATCTTGTTTTCCACGCACTGTTTTAGATGTCTTGAAGGATCTTCGCTTGAAGTTGTTCTCCTTTTCTTTGAGAAAGAGTATACGGGTGTTGACGTTTTCAGCAGTCATGTGCAATCACTCATCGTAGGGGTTTCTTGTCGGTCGGTTGCGAGGTGTGTCCCAATTGTACCCCCGGACAAGATACATGCAGAGTTTAGATTTGCATTTTTTCGAATATGAAAACCGATCTTTGGATACTTGAAATGTTTGAAGATACAAATTGTACGTGCAAACCGTACCTGAAAATTGTTCTATTTAGTACCTTCAGAATATATTGTATCTTAAATATCCGATACTTCATTTACATAATATCAAGATTTCAGAGGGGAATGGATCATAGATGATATCCGAGGGCAGCTAAAGGCCCTATCTAAACGCCATTCATTGGAAATGATCAGCATACTCCTCGATGGGCCAAAGCACATAGCTCAACTCTCAAATGATCTCGGAATTCCTTACACAACCGCTCAGCAAAGAGTAGCGGAACTTAAGAGAGAAAAGCTGCTGAACGTCATCCCCGACGTCGATGATGCCTCGAACAGGGCAATTAAACGCGTGCACCTCACGAACTTCAGGGTGGAGCTCACACCGAGGACAATACGCAACATTGTCAGCAAAGAACAGGCCACGGGTACGTTTTCAGGCTAAGTCGTGTACTTTTTCTCGGAAAGATACCTGTCCCTGTTATCGGGGAGCACCGTGGCGACCCTTCTCCCGGGGCCCATCTCTGCGGCAACCTTCAGGGCATGATAGACGTTGGCGCCCGAGGAGATCCCGCAGAATAGCCCCTCCTCCTTGACCAGTCTGTCTGACATCTCGATCGCGTTCCGGTTGGTCACCTTGACGACCTCGTCCACGATGCCGCTCTCCATCATCTCCTCGATGATGCCCCCCGTGATCTCGTCGCTGAAACCCGGCATCCTATAGTGCCCCTCGCTGATGGGATAGTTGGCCGATGCGGGCTCGACGCCCACGATACGGACATCCGGATTCTCCCCTTTGAGGGCCTTGGCGACACCGTAGAGTGTGCCCCCGACTCCGATGGAAGCGACGAAGGCGTCCACCCTGCCCTCCATTTGATAGTAAATTTCCAGTCCGGTCTTGTAATGCGCTCTCGTGTTGGCGGGGTTACTGAACTGGCGGGCCCACCAGGTCTTAGGTCGGGTCCTCTCGAGTTCCAGACATCTCTGCCTCGTCCCGATCTCAACCTCGGCCCCCGCGACGCTCTCGTCCTCGGAGATGGACTCAAGCTCAAGCTGGTGGACCTCGGCGCCGTAGCACTCCATGAGGCGTATCCTCTCGAGGGTCATGCCTTCCGGCATGTAGATCTCCACCTTGTACCCCAGGTAGCCCCCCACAAAGCTCACCGCGGTCCCCGTGTTCCCGGTGCTCGCCTCGATGATCGTGTACCCGGGTTTCAGCTTCCCCTCCGCCTCGGCCTCCCTGATCATCTCGAGGACGATTCTGTCCTTCAGGCTCCCGCTGGGGTTTAGGTTCTCGCATTTGACGTAAACATCAGCCATTCCCTCATTTGTGACTCTGTTGAGCTTAACCATGGGCGTGTTCCCGATGAGATCCAGGACGCTGTCGACAACCCTCAAACCAGTTCCCAGCCCTAATATGTTGATGAGCGGATAATAGTTTCCACCTCTCGCAAGGATTATTACGGCCTGTATTGTAGTGGTTGAGAGGCATGAGCCAGGATGATGCCTGAAGGGAGCCCGAGCGAGTTCACCAAGACGCTGTACGGTTGCGAGCCAGAGGATATCTCGGAGGTCGTGATCCTGACACCATTTGATTCAACTCTTGAGGATCTCAAGGGGAAAGCGGATAATGTGAAGGAGTTCAGGGGGTTCATCGCGGGATTCACGGGGCAATTCAATGGCTCGCGGGGTACGGTGCTCAACTCTAGGATTGGGAGTCCTGCGGCCAGCGACTGCACATACTATCTCAGGTTCACCCCATGCAGGAGCATCATCTACACGGGTCTGATAGGGGCCTTCCAACCAGAGATCAGAGTGGGCGACATCATAGTCCCGACGGCCGCCATCAGAGGCGAGGGGGCGTCTAAATACTTTGTTGATGAAGCTTATCCAGCTGTCGCCGATTTCAGGCTCCTCAGGACCATCTCAGCCGTCCTCGAAAATGCTTTCAAGGCTACCGAAACGGGGCTACACTATGGCCCTATTTATACCACCGATGCCTTTGCAGCGGAGACGAAGGAGTTCCTCGAGGAGTGGAGTGCGAGAAGGCTGCTGGGTATCGAGATGGAGACCTCAGCGATCTACGTCCTCGCAAGCCTTTACGGGATTAAAGCTGCATCGATCCATATCGTAAGCGACAACCCCGTCGTGAAAAAGAGCTTCTTCGACAAGCTAGGTGAGGAGGACATCGAAAAACGTGAGAAGTGTTACGATCTTCTTCTTGATGTCCTGGTGGAGCTCGTTGCTAAAATAAGATAGCTAGTTCAGCTATTGAGTTTCTTCACTAGTCGTGCTACCCTGGCCCCGAGCTTCCTGCAGTTCTCCTTATCCTTCTCGTCGGGGGCTCCCACCGAAGCTGCACCATAATGGTTACTCCCAGATGTGCCCTGGACCACCATCCCGTGGATGAACAGGGCCTCGTTCAATGCGATTATCGTAGTCTCAGCTCCAGTGTGAGACCCACCAGCGCTAGCGAAGGCGCCCCCCACTTTACCGTCGAGTTTCCCGTGATATTTTACAGACTCGTCGATGTACTGTTTCATCTTCGCAGATGGAAGCCCATAGTACACTGGTGATCCGAGGATCACACCGTCGACCATCGGGAGATCGTCGATGGAGGCTTCATCCACTCTTTTAACCTCCACGTCGATCCCCTCGTCTTCGACGCCCTCCGAGACTGCATTCGCCATTGCTTCAGTGTTACCGGATTTCGAGTCGTAGACGATAAGAACCTTCAAACAGTCACCTCCGAGAAGATACCGAAATCAAGGAAGTTTGTCCTCTGCGTCTTTCGTAGCATAGACTCCCAGGATTTGCCCGAAGTAGAGGACGTGGTAGTCCCTGTTGGGATAGACGTCTTCCTCGATTTCGTCTGGGAGAGCTCCGGGCTTCACCTCGGTCTTGAATGCAATCTTACACTCGTAGTGCACTGGGCACTCCTCGATATAGGGCGCCTCAACCTGGAGACCCTTCTTAGCCGTGAGTCCGAGCTCTTTGAACTTATCGTAGTCTCTACCGGACTTTGTCCCGCAGAAATCTAGAGCTTCGGCCATCCCCTTCGAGGGGAGGCAGACGGTGAAGCTGTGGGACTCCTCCAAGAGCTTGTAGGTGTGCCTGGAGAGCCTGACCGCGACGATGAAGAAAGGCTTCCTCCACATGGTCCCGACGAGCCCCCAGCCGATGGTCATCGCGTTGACTGGCCCATCCTTCCCCTTTGCCACGAGGAATAGACCATCTCTCCGCATGAGGTCGTGGGTCTCGTCCCCGAACTGGAAGTCTCCAACTTTCTCTCTTGCCATTCAGATCGAGTTAGAATAGGATGATATCGTGTAAAACATTTTCCGGCTCAGATGCATCTTAAGCACGTAAATCCTCGATACTTGTTACTTCTACTTCCTCTTAACGGTCACAGAAGCAAAATCAGGTATCACCATGATTTCAGGCCGGAGTTCAGCGTGCCAAGGGACAATCAGTCTTCCGGTGAAATCAGCGAAATCGGCGATCTCGAAGATATTGACGGGAATACAGCGGATCATCCACGCTTCCATGAAAGTGTCATCGATAACAGGCGTGGCTCGGAGTTGAGCCTTCCTCTCTTTAGACGTCTACAACTAAAGTTGTTCGGGTACACTTACATCGGCCATCGTCGACAGCCCGGTTGGAAAGGACCTTTACCCTTCTATGCATTCAAATGCGGAGTCCACGGCCTCGTCGAAGATTACCCTCACGGATACAACAAGCGCCTCGATTGTCCATTATGCATTAGAGAGGACGAACTCATCAGAATCTTCGATGAAAGAGAATGAGAAACAAAAGTATTTGTTGGGATTCTCAGATGATGTAGCCGCTTTCGATTCTCTCGAAATCCCTGACCCGCTCCAGCTCCATCTCTTCTCCGATGGACTCGAAAGCCTCAGGGTTAAGGTTGACCCAGGGACCCGAGACTGAGGCGTCGGTGACGGGATGGTCGCTCCCGAAGTTGTCCATGCAGATCCGGTATGTTAGGCCCCGCACCCGTCTCTCATCCATGTAGCCCAGGGTGTGGAGGTATTCGTGGAGGAGGATTGAGAACGCGTATGCTTTCCACTTTGTCCTCGTGTCAGCGGCTGCCTTCAAGAGTTTACGGTTTAAGACGATGTCGTTGGTACCCATGGGGTGGAACGCCCCCACGTTCATGGGGAGGTTGCCCAGGTAGAGCATCAGGCCTACCCTGTGCTCTTTAAGCGTATTTTTCACGGCCTTTTTTACAAGGGAGAAGATATCCCCGTAGGATTTGGCCCTCTCGAGTTCGTTTATGAGCAGCATCGTGCCTGATTTCACTGGACTGACTCGACGGATTTGACTCCGGGCACCTTCTTCTTGAGGTAGTTCTCGATGCCCATTTTGAGGGTCATCTGGGACATTGGGCATCCGGCGCAGTGGCCTAAGAGCCTCACCTTGACAACCCCGTCCTCTATGTCGACGAGTTCGACGTCTCCTCCGTCTACCTGGAGGCTGGGGCGAACTTCCTCGAGTGCTTGAGAAACTTCGGTTTTCAAATATACACCTCTCTGAAAGGGATCGACTACAGTATATAAATGTTTAAACATCTTTTGTAAGTTTTTATGCCTTCTTTTGCTTTTTTACGGTGTTTATGATGTATTGTGCTTTACACGGGGTATTATGCTATATCGTGCATGATTTGTATATGAGTTGCTGGTGTGATTCAGATTGGTCTTCCTGCTCAGACTTGTGATATGGATCTCCCCGGCCTCAACAATAGATTGAAAAACGCGGACCCTGCTCACCGAACCGTATACATCCTCGATAAATGTCTATTTGGTAGAGCTTGAAATGATTGATAGGGGTAAACTAGCAGCCTCAGTCTCACCTAGATCTGTGATAGGAAAACTAATCAGACGTAGCTTAACTTTTAAGGGGAAGAGGCAGGAAACAAGTTTTCGTCCTCAGCGAAAGGGCCAGAAAGGCAATAAAACAAATATCCAATAGAGATACAGTTCACCAAAGTATACTTGGTGCATAGTCTATATTTTTTCCAAAAACATTTTAACTTGAATATATTGATCAGGTCTGATGAAACCGTGATGATGACTCACATAAAAGAAATTGATCCTGAAACTCATGATCTAATCCTACAGGAGCTCAACAGAATAGAGAACGGTGTTGAGCTTATACCCTCTGAAAACTTCGTATCCAGAGCAGTTCTGCAAGCCATGGGCTCTGTTTTCACCAATAAATACTCCGAAGGATACCCCAAGAGAAGGTATTATGGCGGACAGGAATTTGTGGACGCTATCGAAAAAATAGCTATCGACAGGGCAAAAAAACTGTTTGGAGCCGAGCACGTTAATGTGCAGCCCTACTCTGGTTCTCCGGCTAACCAGGCAGTTTTCTTCGCTCTCCTAAATTTGGGGGATAAATTCATGGGGTTGGATATGAGCTGTGGCGGACATCTGACCCATGGAAGCCCAGTCAATTTCTCGGGCATTCAATACAAGGCCATCCCATACGCTGTTGATAAAGACACAGAATTGATCGATATGGATGAGGTCCGAAAGATAGCCCTGAAAGAAAGACCAAAGATGATAATTTCCAGTCTCACAGCATATCCTAGAAAGTTATATTTTGAAGAGTTCCAGGAAATTTGTGAAGAGGTGGATGCGTATCATCTCTCTGACATAAGTCATATTGCGGGCTTGATAGTTGGAGGGGTTCACGATTCGCCCTTTCCTTTCACGGATGTCGTGACAACGACCTCTCATAAGACGCTTAGAGGGCCCAGAGGCGCCATCATCATGTGCAAGAAAGAGGACAGGCTTCATGATAAATATCACAGCCACACCGACAAGAACCTTGCACGATTAATCGACAGTGCGGTATTCCCTGGTCTCCAAGGAGGCCCCCATGACCATACGACGGCGGCGAAGGCAGTTGCCTTTGAAGAAGCTATGAAACCTGAATTCAAGGACTATGCAAATCAGATCGTGAAAAATGCGAAAGCCATGGCTGACGAGTTGATGGCCCAGGGGGTTAAGCTGGTGACGGATGGGACTGATAATCACTTGATGCTCATAGATCTGAGGCCTAAAGGACTCGGGGGTAAGGGAAAGCAGCTTCAGAGCGCCATGGATAAAGCCAATATCACATTGAATAAGAACTCCGTACCCTTCCAGGAGGCGAGTCCCTTCAACCCATCAGGATTGCGTCTAGGAACGCCAGCAGTTACTACGCGTGGCATGAAAGAAGATGAGATGAAATTTATCGCGCAGTGCATAGCTAAAGTCATTGATAACTATAAAGACAAGGCTATCCTGGAGAAAATTAGGAAAGAAATAATGGAGATGGTTGGAGCTTTCCCCATATATCCCGACTTTACCATGTTAGAGTGATTAAATTTCCTTATTTTTTTATTATCTAAGTTTTATTTTTAAATAAAGTAACTCCTCGTAAGCGGTGATGCGCCCCCCCCTCCGGAAAATCAGCGAACAGTGCCCTTACCCGTCGCGCGCAGGCCCTTTCAATAATTATAGGTTTTAGGGCCGATGAGATGCTTTTCA
>JACKQG010005221.1_pt2 | contig 14309 bp, 6 predicted proteins | sample 8237621 | NCBI WGS metagenome assembly JACKQG01 (sample SAMN15677084, study PRJNA649215) | marine metagenome | biome: marine; feature: Black Sea; material: saline water; isolation source: suspended particulate matter (SPM) from the Black Sea western gyre | collected 2013-06-09/2013-06-10 | depth...
GAGTTGATGCGGGTGTTGGCGCCCGGGGGTGTACTGCTGAAGATCTCGCCTGAAACCCGAAACCTGAAACCTGAAACCTTGCGCAAGCCGTGGCCGCCGGAGATGGACCAATGGACACATTACTTTCACAATGCCGACGGCAATCCCGTGTCGCAGGACGACATGGTCGGCCCGCCCACGCAGTTGCGTTGGATCGGCAGCCCCCGCTGGTCCCGCCATCACGATCACATGGCCAGCATGACTTCGTGCGTGTCCGCCGGCGGCCGGCTGTTCTACATTCTGGACGAAGGGGCGCGAGCGTCGATCCAGTTGCCTTCCGCCTGGCGGCTGATCGCCCGCGACGCTTTCAATGGAACGATCCTCTGGAAACGTGACATCGACCAGTGGAACACGCGGCAGTATCCGCTCAAGAGCGGTCCGGCCCACTTGCTGCGTCGATTGGTCGCCGTCGACGATCGCGTGTTTGTGACGTTGGGCATCGACGCACCGACCGTGGTCCTGGACGGAGCCACCGGCAAAACGTTGATGACTTTCGAAGGCAGCGAGTTCACTCGCGAGATCGTCGCTGACGACGGCATCGTGTACGCGGTGGCAGACAACACGCCATCGGCGCTGCCCAAGTGGCGTCGCGTATCGACTTACGTCTGGGAGAACACACGCACCGCGAATCCCGGCTGGGGCTGGAGCGGCGCATCAAGGAAGATCTTCGCTTTCCAAGTCGATTCCGGCCAGCGTCTGTGGGAGGCCGAAGCCCCGGTCTCTCCGTGTTCGCTGGCCGTCGCTGGCTCGAACGTCGTCTTTCATGATGGCGAGAAGTTGGTCTGCTTGGACCGTCAAAACGGCGAACGGTTGTGGGAGTCCGAACCATCGCCGACAGCAATCCCCGTCCAGACAAACACGGGCCCGCGAGTGCTGATTTACGACGATGTCGTTCTGCTGGCCGCCAACAACGGCAAAGTCTCCGGATGGTCGATCCAGGACGGCAGCAAGCTGTGGGAGCAACAACAAAAGCCCAGCGGCCACTTGTCTCTGAAAGACTTGTTGGTGGCCGACGGTCTGGTGTGGACCGGCGATATCGCGGGCAACGCCGGCAGTGGCGTGTTCACGGGGTACGACCCGCGCACCGGCGAGGTGAAACGCGAGTTCCCGCCGGATGTCCATGTTCACTGGTTCCATCACCGCTGCTACCCGGCCAAGGCTACAGACAAGTATCTGTTGACCGCACGGAACGGCACGGAATTTATCGATTTGAAGAGAGAGACCTGGCAGCCGAATCATTGGGTCCGCGGCGGTTGTATCTACGGTGTGATGCCATCGAACGGGCTGACCTACGCTTCGATGGACGCGTGCGGGTGCCAATTGGAGGCCAAGCTATCCGGCTTCAAGGCATTGGCCGCCGGCCCGGTGCCGCAACCGGGGAAGAACGGCATCGCCGCGGGCGAGCGGCTGCAAAAGGGCCCAGCCTTCGGCCAAATCGGAAATCGCAAATCGGAAATCGCAAATCCTGATGACTGGCCAACCTACCGTCACGATTCGGCTCGCAGCGGCGCCAGTCCGGTCGCTGTTCCTGCGGACGGTATCGGCCAGGTGTGGCAGGCCAAGATCGGCGGTCGCTTGAGCGCCCCCACCATCGCCGCCGGCAAGGTGTTTGTCGCCGCGGTAGATGCGCACCAAGTCGTCGCGTTGGATGCCAAGACCGGCGAGGTGGCTTGGTCGTTCACCACCGGCGGCCGCGTCGATTCGCCGCCGACGTACTATCAGGGACTTGTGCTGTTCGGTTCGACCGACGGTTACGTCTACGCTCTGGATGCCAAGGACGGAGCGTTGGCCTGGCGATTCCGCGGGGCACCCGTGGACCGTCGCATGATGGCTTGGGAGCAGTTGGAATCTGCCTGGCCCGTGCACGGCAGCGTGCTGGTTCACGACGATGTGTTGTACTGTACGGCCGGTCGCAACATGTTCCTGGACGGCGGGATTCACTTCCTTCGTCTGGACCCGAGAACCGGCGAGTTGCTGGGCGAAGTCGTTTGGGACAACATGGATCCTGAATCAGGCAAGGAGATGCATCTGGCCTATCTGGAGAAGACGCGAGGCAACAACATGCCGGTGGCCTTGTCGGATATCCTCAGTTGCGACGGACGTCACATTTGGATGCGGTCGCAGAAGATCGACTTCTCCGGGAAGCGGTCGGAGATCGGGCTGGAGGACTTGACCAAGCAGCCAGCGCAGGATTGCCACCTGTTCTGTCAGATCGGCTTCTTGGACGACGATTACTTCTTCCGATCCTACTGGACCTACGGCCGCCGCGTATCCGGCGGCTACGGGGCATGGCTCAAGGCTGGCCGCCTGGTCCCGTCCGGCCGAATTCTCTGCTTCGACGACGACAACGTGTACGGATTCGGGCGGCAGCCGGAGTACATGGTCAATGCCTCGGTCTTGGAGTACGAGCTGTTCTCCGTGGACAAGACCGTTACTGAGGAGGCGATCGCCCGCATCGGGAAAGCGGAAGCGGAAATCAACGCTCGTTCTTCGCTGAGAAACGCCAATTCGTCCGACTGGCTGCTGCGCCGGTTCTTCCCGCGCGATCAACTGACGGCGACCAACGCAAACTGGCTTCTCCAGAAACCTTCTGTAACAGCACGCGCCATGGCGTTGTGCAGGGACATCGTGCTGGTGGCGGGCCCGCCCAACATCATCAACGAACGCCAGATCTACCGCTTGCCCGACGCACCGGCCACGAAAGATGCTATCAAGCGTCAAGCGGAAGCCTTGGAAGGCAAGCACGGCGGAGTGCTGTGGGCATTGTCCAAAGCGGACGGCGAGCTGTTGGCTCGCTACGCCCTGGATACCATCCCCGTCTTCGACGGCCTAGCCGCGGCTGGAAACGCACTGTTCCTGAGCACGGTCGACGGGCGACTGCTCTGCCTCTCGGGCGACGCAGCCACTCCGCTGCCGGCCTCGGACGACCTGCCAGTGCAAATCGACTGGGAGCAGGTGGAAGATCCGAACTACCTGCTGCCACTGCCGGTCTCGAAAGACGAGGATTTTGACCGCGTGACGCGTTGCCAAGTTTTCGAAGCAGATCTGGGCTACCGCCTGAAGCCCAAGGGCAAGGGCGAGGTGGCATTGGCATTGAAGAAGTTGGAGAACCCGCTGAAGGGTACCGCCACATTCAAGACCCGCATGGTCGTCCCGGCCGATGCCAGAGGCACGCTCCGCAACGGATTTCTCGTATTCGGCGACGGCGGCCAGGACGAGCAACTGATCAAGTGTGGCATGAGATTGAAGATGAATCGAGCGGTGTTGGTTCAAGGGCCGCTGAGCGGTGGCCAAACAACCGGGGCACCGGTGGAACTAAGTGGCAACCAGCCGATCGACATTGTGGTGATCGTCGACTTGGACAGCCAGCAAGTGGCCTACACGGCCAACGGCGTGGAAGTGAAGGCCAAACTGAAACGGCCGCTCAAGTCGATTACGCACATCGGCTATGCGATGGATAACGCCGTCGTGGATTTCGCCCCGCTGGACGTTCAGCAAGACTAGGGCGAGCGGCGGTTGGTTCCGTACCGTGGCGTAAGCTTCTAGCTTGCGAATCTCCTGCAACAGGCAAGCTGGAAGCTCGCCCCACGGGCAGATTCCCATCTGCTGCTCGCCTGGACGAGTTTTTCTCGAACCAAGTTCAGGGTTTGCAGGGAACCCCGCAAGGTGTGCTACTTGAGATTCTCCCACAATCTCAGTGATCACCTGAGATCTGCTTTGCGACCAGCGAGAACACGTCGTGTACCAAGCGATCGGACAGGGGCAAATTGAGTAGCCCAAACCACGCATAGACAACCTTGCCGCCTTTGGGCTCGCTGGCCTTGTGCTCCACAAACACCACAGCGTCTCCGTAGTGCGTGCCCTGTTCGTCTCGCAGTTCGACGAGCGGTATGACCACGTCGCCCGGCGCCATTTGACTGCGAACGAACGGTCGCCAGCGGAGATCGCCGGTTTCTGGGAACGGAAACCGCTTTGCCAAGTGGGGTAGCCGGTTCTGGTCTTGGGTGAACCACAGGGTCTTGCCTTGAGGCGGCTGTTCCCAACCGCCAATTTCGCCGCCTACGGAAATGGGCAAACCGAAACGGCCGCAACTGTTTACGGCTTCGCCTTTTTCGTTGTAGTGGAACGGCGCAGGGGCGCTGGGCAGCACCACAAGGCATCCGCCCGCGTTCAGATAACGCACCAGCCCCGCATCCACGTCGCCGGGCTTGTTCACGGTCTGACGGTATGTTTCCGCCGAGGCGTAGACTAGCACGGGCAACTCCTTGGCTGTCGACGGTTCGAAAGCAGCCACCTGCTGCCAGGTTAGCAGCGCCGGCTCCAGGCCGATATCCAGCAATGGCCAAAGCGCCGACAAGTCGGCGTCCGGCAGAAGGCCGATACGAGTCCCGCTCAAACTGGCGCGCAGGCGTTCTTGTTCTTCCTTTGAGATGCCGGTCTCTTTTGGCGGTATCGTACGCTCCTTGCGTTCGCCTTTAGCTCTGAAGCGAGCACTGAATTCGGCTGTGATCTTCAGGTATTCGTCTCCGTATTCCACCGATGGTTCGATATCGCTTCCTTCGTGCCATTCGTTCCACGACGTGATCAGCACCCAATGCGGATCAGCGTCAATGGCGGCTTGCCATTGTGCGCGGTAGGAAGCTCCATCGAACCGTTCCACGCGCAGACCGGGCTTGCGGATCTTGGTGTCGTCGTAACCAGGGATGATGGTGATCGTGCTGATACGTCCGAAACGGTCTGCCGTGTCGACCGCGTTTGGATACGCCGTCTTGGTCCACGACTCCAATTGCGGCAGGCTTCTTTCTCGTAGTGCTCCGGCCGTGTTGTAGGTGTGAATACCATCGAAGATCCGAGCCGCCGTGCGGTCAATTCGGTCACCCATGAGAATGGCACCACCGGGGTAGGCGCGATTGATTTGAGTGAGGGCAGCACACCAGCCTGCGAGACCGAGTTGTTCCACGGCCCGGACATAGACAAAAACTACGGGCATTCCGCCGACTTTGAGCCACGCCGGGTGATCGGCGAAATTGCGCAGCGCGTCAAGCACGTCACGGGCGGCGGATTCGGCGGTCTTCGGCCCTGGCACGTTTTCGTAGTAGATCGTGGCGCTGAGTCCCGCCCGTTGGCATCCATCCAAAACGCGCTTCATCGCCCGGTCCTCGAACGAGCCCTTTCCCCACCAACTGATTATGAAACCGTCAACACCTGCCTGCTTGGCCCATTGGCACTGCCGGGCAATGGTCTCCGGATCGTGCGAATCATACGGGCCCAGTTCTGGGTAGTTGGTGCTGCTGGCGATTTGCTGTCGCTGTTGGTCAACGCCGCTCCAGTGGGACCATCTGCCGCTGCCGCCTTCCACGTCCGGGTTGCCGTACCATGGATAGTAAAACGCGAGGACCTGACGTGGGACACCGCTGTGTTTCACCTGCGAACGCTGGGCCAAGGACGCAAGATCGAACTCGGCTGCCGAACACGTTCCGAATGAAACGACGATCGCGGCGAAGGACAATATTGATATCAACCTTTTCATATTCATCTCCTTAGCCGCCTTTTGTAACCTTTTTCCGGAGGCCGGATCAGTAGGGGTAAGTGTTATGCCTCCGGCTTCGGGTTAAACGAAAACACGAGAAACCCAACAGACATGAGGTCCTAACCATGCAGACTTGGTTTCGCAAGAATTCACAACTGATCGGCATCGTTGGTGTGCTGGCTCTGGTTGCGGGATTCCCGCTCGGCAAGCGGGACCTACTAAACGGGGGCTTTCTCTGGATTTCTTGCGGTTTTCGTTTCATGTTGCACTGCGCATGACGCACAATAGAGTGGAATGTTAGCCTCCTCGCGATCGGAATTCGCGTATAGCGCCATCGGGCTTCCTGTTTTCCCCTCTGTCTACCGCGAGAAGACTCGACCATGGGCGAAGCGCTCGGCGTCCTGTGTGGTATTGGGATCGTAGTGACCTTTGTCACTCTGCTCGGTCACGGTCTGTGGGTGGTGATCGCGCTGTTCTTTCGTTGGCTGTCTGGTAGCGGTGTCGCAGGTGCCAGCGCCGGATACCGCTGTCCGCAATGCGGCGCCGCGCTGACCACAGGTGACCGCCGATGCACCACATGTGGCTTCGTGCGTACGCAGCGTCGAGCCTCAACCATGGCGGACGACGTCGAGGCGACCATCCGGCAATTGAATCGGATGCGCAGCTACGGGCTGCTCGGGCCCGAGCAGCACGCAGGGTTGATGCGTGTCCTGCGAGATAGCGAAAGCGGGCCGGCGCCAGGGGATCGCCCCGTGGAACCGGCACCGGTCGACGGCCCAGCCGCTACTGCCCCACCGACAGAGCCAACTTCCTCCGCGGAACCGCCCGTCGAAGAAATCGAAATCATCGACGCGGTCCTCGTAGACGAAGTCGCGGAACCGGCCGACATCGAAGATGCGCCGGAACCCGTAGCGCCCGACGTCTGGATGGGCCCAGTTTCGCAGCGTCCCGATCATGCGCCACCGCGCGAGGCGCCGAAGCCGGAATCCCCCTTCGCACCAGCACCGCAACCTTCGCGCGCACCGGCCTCACACGCGCTAGAACGCGAGTACTCCAAGACGCCGCCGGCCCCGCCCGTGGTCCGCCAAACGTTGGCGGATATGCTGAAAGCGTTCATGGCCGAGAAGAACATCCGCTGGGGCGAACTGATCAGCGGCATGTTGATCGTCGGCTCGGCCGTAGGTCTAGTGATCAGTCTGCGTGCTACGCTCAGCATGATTCCGTATTTTACCGCCCTCGGCCTGATGGCGATCACGCTGGGGATCCACGGAGCCGGTCTCTATACACTGCGTCGTTGGGACTTGCAGGCCACCAGCCGCGGGCTGTTGATAATTGCTCTGTTGCTGACCCCATTGGTTTTCGTCGCAGCAATCTTCAGTTCGGGGCCTGGCGAACGGCCAGTGACCGACCCCATATACATGGCAGCCGTAGCTGTGGGCGTGCTTTCGGTCGGCTGGATTACGTTCTCGGCCGGGCGTGCATTGCTGCTGGAAGGCTGGTGGCGTTTGACCGCTGCCATGCTGGCTACGTGTGTGGGGCAACTGATCGTCGACCGGGCGACGCCGGACGATCCGTCGTTGATGCAGACTTTTCTGCTGGTCGCTCTACCCGTGGGCGGGTATTTAATTGCCACGCTCACGCTGGTCTATCGAGCTACTGCCTGGCGCCGTTTTTCAGCCCGGCGAGTCGAACAGATTTTCGTCGTGCTGGGCATATCGACCTTCGCTTTGTTGCCACCGCTGGGTTTGTTTGTCTCGCAGTGCGGTTCAATCCGTGAAGCACTGGCGCGATTAACTCCATCGGCCAGCCTGTGCGCGGCGGCTGTTCTGGCAACAGGTTTGCTTATACATCGTCGGGCGCTGACAAAGCAACTTGTCGCGCTGCGCACTGCGGGTACGGGACTTGCCATCTTCGGTACCATGCTGATGGGTGCCGCCGTCGTGCTGGCGTGGCCGCAACCGGATCTGCTGATTGCCGTCGGCTTGGCCAATTTCGTGGTGCTCGTCATCCTGGCGCTCGCGGGAAGACTGCCGCTATTGCACGTCGCCGCGGTTGGCTGCTTGGCTCTTACCGCATTGGTAGGTTTCCACGTTCTGCAGGGCAGTTTGGAGGACGGTGTCGATAGGTTTGGCCTTCGATTGGTCAAGCTGTTTGCTGCCGGGCGCAGCGGCATTGTTCTGTCCGCTTTGGCAATCGCCAGCGGCGGCGTGTCGCTTGCGCTCAGTCGCCTGGGGCGACCGCGCGACGCCATCGCCTACTTGCAGGGCTGCGGCGCACTGGCAGCGGTCAGCGTCCTTGTCGCCGCGTTCGCCGGATTCGGTCCGGGCGACGATACCGCGCTAGCCACGCCCGTCTTGGCGTTCTACGCCGTCGGTGCCCTGGCAGCAGCGATAGTCGTGGCGAGTAAAAAGGGGACAGGTCCAATTTACCGGAACGGCCCGGAGGGTGCTTCGCATAAATTGGACCTGTCCCCTTTTTACTCGCAGGTCCTCTCGTGGACCGGCATCGGGTTGCTGTTGGCCACGCTGGTTCAGGCGCTCTGGCTGAACGAGCCACTGGTCCAGTGGCTGGCTGGTCGCGGGTTGGCTCCCCAGCGGCCTGTGCTGACGGCCATGCTTCTACACGCCAATCTTTGCGCGCTAATGGCATTGGCCGTTTCATGGGCCAAACTGCACACGCCTGTTGGCGAGCGCAATACGTCCTTGTGGCAGAACCTAGTCAATCCGCTGGGCTGGTCCGCACTGGTGATCTCGACGCTTGCGCTGCCGTGGGCAATCTGGGGCCGTGACCAGATGTTCGCTGTTCACGCCGTCTATATGTTCGGAATAGCGTTGGCGTGGTTGATCGTAGCAATCGTGCTGCGGTTGCAGATGGCCGCGTCTGTCGTGCAAGGGCTGACCACCGTAGGCGTCGCCTATGTGGTTGCTGCCGTGTGCCAGGGCCAGGAATGGGGCGAGCGATGGTGGATTGACCCGCGGCACGTTCAAGCTCAATTGGGCGTGCTAGCAGCGTGGTGTGCCGGATGGAGCGCGACGCGCCGACTGATCCGACGTTGGCCGATCGCCGACGGGCTCGCTCGCCCAGAATGGCCGACCGTGGATCAAGTGGTCCTAGGGGGCCTGTTGGCCATCCTCTTGATTCTCTCGATCGCAGGCTGCTGTCCCGGCCTTCTCGTGGAATTGGGCATGGCCGATGCGTTGCCGACCGAAAGTGTCCATCAGTCCGCTTTCGGTGTCGGTTCATGGATCGCACTGGGGCTGGTCGTGCTGGCTCTGCTCGTGTCGCTGTGGGAAGAGTTTACCGATTGGGCTCTGGGTGGCGTGCTGCTCGCGGCTGCGGCAGTACCGCTTCTGGTCTCCGCGCCATTCGAAGCGTCCGGGGCGACCGCGACCGCCATGCGATGGTCGTTTGCCATCTATGCACTTATCACCGCTGCAACCGTCTGGCTGCGCGGGCCGATCAGCCAAAGCGTCCGTCGCTTGTCCTGGCTCGGATGGAACGAATTCCCGAGCCTCACGGATAACGTGGCGAGGGGTACGGCGCTTCTGGTCGGCGGCCTACCGGTCGTAGTACTGACGACGATCGTTGCTTGCCGTAGGGCGGCCGGTCTGTCGTTGGGGCGGCTGGACCCCGAATCGTTGTTTGGAAGCATGGACGCAACGGTTTCCTATGCCGGCCCCTTGCTGATGCTGGTTGCGGTGTTCGTTGGTCATGCACTGCGCGAACGTTCGGCAGCCTATGCGTTGGCCGGTTCGGGGCTGTTACAGTATGTGGTCTCGCTGGCCTACTTGCTGAGCCCCTCATCCGAAAGCCCAGAGCTTTTCTGGGCAGGCTTCCTGCAGTGGAATGCTACGGCACTGGCAGGTTACGCACTGGTATGGTTGGCGTTGGATTTCAGGATCCAACGCCCGGGTGCGCAACGAATGCCGCTGGAGATTCAAATGTGGGCGGCCGCTGGGGCGATCGCGGTCTTGACGGTCTGGTGCGCGTGCAGCGTATTTGCGACGCCCAGCGGGGCGACCGGCTACGAGGAGCCGCTCGGTGGAGTGTTGAGCTACGTCGCGTGGGGACTGGCGCTGGTGGCCGCGATCTGGTTCTGCTTCCGCCAGGAGATCTTTACGCGGAATGAAGATGAACCGGCTCTGCACGGCTTTGTTGGACGCGAGCAGGTGGCAGACCTGGTGCGACTGGCATGCTGGTTCGCCGCGGCGCTGGTCGCCTTGATCGCGACGACCGTCGATCATCCGGGAAATGTCCCGCGCGATTGGCTCGCGTACCATGTACTGACATTCGGATGGCTGGTTGTGGCGGCGGCCCTTACGGTAGCCGCCTGGCGCTGGCAGCGACTGTGGCGCGAGGCCGCGTTGATGACGGGATTGGTTGCTGTGCTGGCAGTGCGCGGGTGTTGGTCTGATCCTCACTGGCTGGCGCCGTGGTGGTCGGTGTGTGCAGCGGCAGCGGCGGCCGTATTGGCCGGGAGTATCTCGCTACGATTGCGAAGCCAGTCGTTTGCTTACGCCTCGGTAGTCCTGGTCGGTCTGGCGTCGACGTTCTTCTGGATCGGGCCGTTCCTTGGCCGTTGGGTACGCGACGAAGCTCAAGCGTTCGCCGATTTGGTGCAGGCCGATCTGGTGGCCGTTGTGCTGGCTGCCGGTTTTTGGCTGGCGGTCGAGATATGGTACCAGCGCAAGGAAAGGCAGAACGCGTTTTCGCCGAAATTCTACTTCGCGCGCGTCCACGTTCTTGTCGCGATTGCGGCAACCGTGGTGTCGGCCATGTTGTTGGTCGGATCGTTCGGCATCAACGTCATCGCTCGCGAGGCGTCCGGAACGACGGCCATCGAGATTGCCCGTACCGGCGGCGTACTGGTGCTGGGGACGTTGGGATTGCTACTGGCCGGATCGTTGTGGGATCGGCGAGGCTACTTTGCGATTCCGATGCTGTACGTCTGGGGCGCGCTGGTTGTGACGCTGGTGCTGGATCGGCTGGAATTGGGCCTGAAAGAGGCCTTTTTCGCGGTGGGAGTGTCGATCGCCGGATACGTGGCGCTGACGGGACTGATCTGGCGTCAGGGGGCGTGGTGTGCGTCGGTTGCCGAACGTTGGGGCATTACCGACGCGATCGGGAGTCTGAAGCGGACGGCCACGTGGTTGCCAGTGATCAATATGCTGCTGGCCACAGCGTCGATGTTGATCGGCCTGGTGGTGGTTCTGTTTTTCGAGGAACGATGGATGCGAATCAGCAGCGGCTTCGCACCGGTGCTGCTGGCTGTGGGTTTGGGCGCGCTCGCACAAAAGGAGCGGCGGACACTTCTTCAATTCATGTCGCTGCTGATGACGGGCGCAGCGGCGGTCTATTTGAGCTGGGCTGATTTGAAGCCCGAGTGGGACAAAACGATCGTGTTGGATTTCGCCATCCGTTTGCTGATCGTCTTGTCCGGTTTGACATTCATCTACAGTGTATTGGTTGCCCGTCGCATCTCGCCAGACGGTGATTGGATGGCAGCCGTGCGCAGGATTGCTGTGACGTTCGGGATCGCCGCGATCGTCGCATTGGTCGGTGTGCTATGTCTGGAAGCGGTTTACTACGACTCCGTCGACGGAGCACCGGTCGGTGCGGTCGAAATTGCGGCCGTCGGCGTCGTGTTGGTGGCCTTGATCGCAGGTTTGATTTCGCTGGCCTTGCTGCCGGGTCGTGATCCATTGGCGCTGACCGAGAAGGGCCGGATGGGCTACGTGTACGCGGCCGAAGTGGTCGGCACATTGCTGTTCGTTCACATCTACCTGTGCATCCCCGAACTGTTCAGCGGTCGGATTCGACCCTACTGGCCCTACATCATCTGGGTCATTGCATTGGTGGGGGCGGGCCTTGGCGAATGGCTTCACCGTAGTAAGGTGCGCGTGCTGGCCGAACCGCTTCATCGGACCGGGGCCTTCCTGCCATTAGTGGCGGCTTTAGGCATGCCGCTAGTCGAGGCCTTAGATGTGTTTTCGGTGATTGCTCCATACGGGACGCACTATCCGACGTTGCTGTTCCTGGTCGGGCTGATGTATATGATCTTGAGCATCTTGCGGCGGTCGGTGGCCTGTGGCCTGGCAGCAGCAGTTGCCGCGAACGTTGCCTTATGGTCGCTGTTTACGGAGCAAGATTTGCTGCTGTGGCGCAATCCGCAATTCTGGTTGATCCCGCCTGCGGCGTCGGTTTTGATCGCCGCCCACATCAATCGGCGTCGGCTGACTTCCGCACAGTTGACCGCCGTGCGTTACGCGAGCATCCTTGTGATCTATCTCAGTTCGACCAGCGAAATCTTCATCCGCGACATGGGCAAATACCTGTGGCCGCCGATGATCCTGGCGGGGTTATCAATCGCGGGCGTTTTCTTGGGCATGATACTACGAGTACGCGCGTTCATCTATCTTGGGTCCAGCTTCGTTTTGCTGTCGATCGTCGGCATGGTCTGGCACGCCCAAAAGATGGTTTTTCAGCACAGTTGGCCATGGTGGGCCTTCGGAATCGGCTCGGGTATCTCGATCCTGGTTTTGTTTGGCGTATTCGAGAAGAAACGCCCCGAGATCACGCGATGGATCGAGCGATTGCAGGAGTGGGAGAAGTGAGTGGTGCAGGAAAGCCTATAGCAGCGAAAACAGCAGCAACATCAGCACGCCGTTGTTCGTTGCGTGCATGGTTATGGGCGCCAACAAGGAGCCTCGCCATTCGCGGGCCAACGACAGCCCTGCGGCGACCGCCATCAGCGCCGGCGCGGCGATGAGGCCCTGCGGGTGAATAACGGCGAAGATCAAGCTGTTGAAACCTACGCTGAAAGCGACGCTTGAGCCCGTTCGCCACTTTGCCGTGCCTTCGCGCAAATGGCGATAAAGGATGCCTCGAAAGACGGTCTCCTCGATGATCGGCGCGATCAAGCAGGCCAACAGAAAAATGTGTGTCCTCCCGATCCACCCGGCGTCGCGTGCCCATTCGATAACAGGGTGCGTCGGGGCGTCGACGGGATCCAAGCCGACGGGACCACCGGCAACGGCGCTGTAAATCGCCAGTAACGCCAACGTCGCCAGCAAACCGATCGCCAGGACGGGGAGATTCGATACGTAACAGACCACGCCCCAGAGGATTTCACGGAAGGGTTTTCTTCCCAGGTAGAATCCAGTGTCATGCCGGACCTGGCTCCACGGAACGCCGCGCAGGACCGGCCATATCAGCGCCCCCAGACTCAAAATCGACGCCACGGAACTGACCAGGAGTTGGCTGTCCGGATGGTTCCGTACGATGAAAGCGGCGGCCAATGTGAGTGCGAGGAACAGGAGCATCCAGACGGCAAACGTTTCCGCATAGATGGCCGAATTCCCAGAACCGGTGAGGATGGCTGACCGCATCTTGCGTCTTACGACGAGCACCAAGAAGGTGATGGCCCCACCCAGTCCGGCAACGCCCACACCCAGCATGATAAGCGTGGCCAGGATCACAACGGCGAAAGTCCGCCAGGCCGCAGCCAGTACTCTCTCTCGCCCCGGATCGGCGCCGGCCGACTCGGCATCTTTCGCTGTCGGTCGGTTCGGCGACAAGGCCAGCGCGCCGAACCAGCCAAGTTCGTCTCTCAGTAACTTGTGTTCGTCGGCTTCAAGAGACGGAGCGTCCCATTGGCCTTCTTGATAGTCCGAGTACAGCCTGTGTAACGCAGTCACGACGCGTTCATCCGTCTCGGACTCCCGTACCTTCTGCTTGAGCATCTCCTTCTGGGCGGCGTCCGCCTGCTTGATCGCCTCGTCCGGCCCTACCAGTTCGCCCGCCAGCACAACGAAGCGGAGACGCATGAACAGCGGGCCGGTACCCAGCGTCTTGGCGCTCTCGTAGAGTTGACTCTTCTGTACACCGGGCACTTGCGAAGCAGCGACCAGGTACTGGCCCTGGACGTCGAGCACACTTTGCTGAACCGCGTTTTGGGACTCGCCGCCTTCCTCTTGGTTTCGACGGCCCTGCAGGAATATCGAGGCAAGCACCAAGATCGCAACTACGGTCCAGGCCGTTTTCGCAAAACCTCGGCGGGACGCCTGCCCCGCCTGCGGCTCGTCTAGAAACTCTTGGTGTTCTTCCTGCGACACAAACCGGTCCTCGACGTTCGTTAGCAAATCAGAAGCGCGGTCGCCAGATCACGAATTCCCAGATCGACGCTTACAACGACCAACTCCGGGAGGCTTCATGATCGCAGAAGAGGAAATCGCCGCCAAGTCCTCGCAGATGCATGACCGAGTGCGTTTGACACCAGATCACGGTTGCTTGATCAGCTCTGTCAGTGAATCCTTGCTGATCAATCCGCCGCGTCGGGCCGCCGGTTTGCCGTCCTTGAACAAGATCAAGGTAGGAATCGAATTGACGGAGTATTCCGCGGCCAATTCGGGACTGCGATCGGTGTTGACCTTTACGATTCTCACACCTGACGCCTCTTGAGCCCGCTTGTCAAGTACGGGAGACAGCTTCTTGCAGGGACCGCACCAGTCGGCGTAGAAGTCCACAAGCACTGCTTCGTCAGAATCGAGAACCGCAAATGCGGGTTTGGTTACAAAAGGAGACAGGAGAGCATCCGCGGGATTCGTGATGAGAATCGACGCATAGATCGAGTTCAGCGCGTATTGGACGGCTTTAGAAATCCACCGCCGTAAACATGTTTGAGTGAGATTTCAGCCCCGTTCTTACGGGGCTTCTCCGCGCAGCGGTACTAGGCCCGCCG
>JACKQG010005305.1_pt1 | contig 14309 bp, 11 predicted proteins | sample 8237621 | NCBI WGS metagenome assembly JACKQG01 (sample SAMN15677084, study PRJNA649215) | marine metagenome | biome: marine; feature: Black Sea; material: saline water; isolation source: suspended particulate matter (SPM) from the Black Sea western gyre | collected 2013-06-09/2013-06-10 | depth...
AAAACCACTCCTCCAACTAACGCATAGTGGAAGTGAGCAACCACGAAGTATGTTTCATGCAAATGGGTGTTCATTGAAATTGCTGGGAAGAACATTCCAGAAATACCACCCAATGTGAAGGTGATTAAAAATCCGAGCGCCCATAGCGTGTGAGTACGGTAAACTAGGGAACCTCCGTGCATTGTTTTGAGCCAATTGAAGATTTTAATTCCTGTAGGAACAGCCACAGCCATTGTTGTAAGCATCATTACGAAACGCAGAGCAGGAGACATTCCACTGGTCAACATGTGGTGACCGTATACGATGAATGATACAAATCCAATTCCCGCGAGCGCGTAAACCATTGAGCGATAGCCGAAGATCGCTCTTCTTGCACTAGTCGCTAATACTTCAGAAACGATACCGAAAGCAGGTAAAATAACCACATAAACTTCGGGATGTCCAAAGTACCAGAATAAGTGACTCCAAAGAACAGGGTCACCCCCTGCTGAGACATTGAAGAACGCCGTCGCTACCGTACGATCGAGAAGTGCTTCAATCAAACCAATTCCAAAGGCTGGGATTGATATGAATAGGCACATGATAGAAACTAGAATTGACCAAGTGAAAAGAGGCATTTGCATCCAACCCATACCAGGTGCTCGCATACATGCAATGGTTGTGATGAAATTGATTCCAGCAAGAGTTGACGATGCTACTAGCATAATTTGGCCAGCAACCCAAAAGGTGGCTCCTGTATGGGTTCCAACCCACCCTGTAATTGGTTGGTATCCAGTCCAACCAACATCAGCAGCGTTACTTGAGAAGATCCCACTCATGATGAGAACTGATGCAACCGGATTAAGCCAAAATGCCATAGCATTGATTCTTGGGAAGGCTAAATCCTTAGCACCAATTTGTAGCGGGACAATCCAATTAGCAAATCCATTAATCATTGGCATTGCCGCTAAGAAAATCATAATTGTTCCATGTAAGGTGAAGAATTGATTGTATTCATCTTTGGTTAAGAAATCGCTACCGGGAACTGCTAACTGAGTACGCATCAACAGGGCAAGAACTCCGCCAACTACGAAGTAAAAGAGTCCAGCTACGAAGTAAAGAGTTCCAATCTTCTTGTGGTCTGTGCTAGTCAACCATTCAGCAAGCCAAGGTGCAAAAGCAGCCCAACTGAAGCCTTCAGGATTCATTCGGTAGAATACGTAAACTATGGCAACAAACAGTAATAGCGTTACTAAAATAATTGCAGAGAATAGGACTACGAGTCCATCAGCATCCTCCAAAGGCTCGGCCCCTCCACCCATTGAACTCATAGTGAAGGTTGACTGGGCCCAGTGGTCATCAGCACTAGCGTCTCCATCTCCATTAACTGAGTTAGCAGTCAAGGTAAAACTTGATGTTCCACTCGCAGGTGAAGTCCATTCAATTGTCCAAGATGTTTGGTCATTACCTGAATCAGTGTGGGTTAACTGTCCTGCCATTAATTGGGTTGAGTCGTCAGTTGATGCAAGGGTTCCTTTTGATGCAACAAGATTGAATCCACCCATGTTATCTTGAGTTTCAGCAGCCACATCTCCGGGACCACCAGTAAAACCAACTAAGAATGAATAAGTTTCAGCGGCGTTGTATGTTTCGGGTAGTGCACTACCGTTTGCTAATGTCATGAAAACTGACACATCACCACTAGGGCTTCCAGCGTGGCAAGAACATCCTGTTTCTACATTAGAGATACCAGTTGGCCTCGCTTGCATACTAGGTGCTAACAACATTGCAACTAGTACTATTGAGAAGATTGCGATAAATTTCTTATTTACTTGCACAATAAACACCTCACTCGTGAACCTCAAGAATCGCAGTCATGTATGCATGGTCATCGCCACAAAATTCTGCACAATCAATGAAAAATTTACCAGTTAAATCAATTGGAAGCCAAATTGCAGTCTGCAGTCCAGGTACGGCATCTTCCTTTGCACCCCATTGAACGAAGTAAGGTGAATGAGTAACATCCCCAGAAGTTAAATCAATTCGATACATGGTATTATTTTTCAGAATTAGCGTGGTTAACCCAGTATCTGAATCAACTCCCACATCGCAAAGGTCTGTACTTAATTCTCTACAATCAAATTCCCAGTACCATTGATAGCCAGTAACTCCAACTTCAAAGTAATCAACACCCTCAACTCCAATTGCATCAGGATCTTCCCACACATCGGATGTTGGTCCAATGATGATAATTGTGAGATAAATAATAAGGATAGATGGAGCAATAATCCATGCAGCTTCCAACTTTCCATTGTGATAATGTAGCGGAAATTCTCCAACTTTGAGATTATCAATATTCGGCACTTCTCCGTCCTTTGCGCGGTAGAAGAATGAATGGTGTAATTGCCATCCAAAAACTATGACGCCTACAAAGATAGACCAGTTCCAAAATATCTCAAACAACTCATTGTATGAAGCGCCACCTACAGCCATGGAAAACCCTCTTGCTTCGGCCGTAAAGCGGTCCGTAGTTAAGCATTGGCAACACCTCACATATACTGTTAACAAAGTTTGAGCGATATTTTCAATCTAACACACACGGCGCAGTGCCCCATTGACACATCCGATAGTTGAGATTCAAGTCCCTTTTCATGGTCATTATGACATGCTTTTTTCACAAGATACGATTTCGCAAAGGTTGAATTGGTAGGGCTGTATGGCTCCGCCTATGAGTGTGCGGGCGTTGGTGGTTGAGGACAACCAAGTTAACGTACGTTTATTGCTTGCTTTGCTCAAAGGAAAGGGCATTACAGAGATTGAAATTGCAGAGGATGCTAACCAAGCATTTACTGCTCTCCAAACCGGCGCTTTTGATTTAATTTTCATGGATATTCAATTACCATGGACAGATGGTTTACAATTGACAAAAGCAATTCGTGACCATCCACTCGTACGAAAAAGTAGGATTATTGCGGTAACAGCGTTCTCAACTCCAGAAGATCGCCGTAAGGCGGCAACAGCGGGATGTGATGCATTTGTTCCAAAGCCGGTTCGTCGCGAAGAGTTGTATCGAGTAATTGATGAACAGTTAGCCGAGGCTGGCAACTGAATCGTTTTATTCAAATGCCGTTCATTGTAGAAAGTTAACCGCTTTATTTTCATGCTTGACCACAATTCAAGGTACACGGGGTGATAGTCATGGCCGGCATTAGTGATGTTGTTACCCTGTCATCATCTGGAGAAGTTTCAATTGCCATTGAACTTCAACCTTCATCTTCAAGTTCAGAAATTTTGGGAATCAATGAATGGCGTCAACGATTGCAAGTTAAAGTCACTTCACCAGCTTTGAAGGGGGCGGCAAATCAAGCCCTCATTGATTTGATGGCAGATTTTTTTGGCTTATCTAATTCATCAGTAAAATTGGATTCTGGAGCCAAAGATATACGTAAACGCATATTACTTTCAGATATATCATTGGAAATAGTGGTAGAGAAACTTGAACATTATTTAGAGAAATAATACATCAGCACGGGAGGGAATGAATGAATCGTAAAAGCGCCGGTGGGAACCCCACTCAAGATGTACGGTTTGAGAGTGCAGGTCGTGCATTGGCATTAGCCCGTGAAAGAAACCGAGATGTTGAGCAAGGTGGTTCCTCTTGCCCAGTATTAATTGAGGGAATTAAAGATGTCAAGGCATTAAGGAAATTAGGCTTCACCGGAGTCATAGAACAACTGAATAGAGGTTGGGACCGTAGTCGTTTAGTGGCATATTTATTTGAAAAATATGGTTGTAATAATCCAAATGATGGCGGCCCAGCCATCATATTATTGATGGATTGGGATCGCACTGGTGGACGCATTCAAAATGACATGAGCATGCGTCTTAGGGCAATGGATGTTTCATTAGACGAAGAGACACGAATCGAATTAGTAAGGGCCATGAAGCCAGAAGGAAAGACAATTGAATCATTGGCCCCTTTTGCTAGCGAATTACGTGAAAAAATGAGTCATCATGACCCTGATGGTTCAGATGGAGAGGAGTAATCCTCTAGTTGAATGATAATTCGAGCGCTGAGTTCTGCTTGGACCCCCTCACGGATTTTTTCAAGGTGAAGGATTCGTTCATCAAGTTCTCTGGTTAGCCTTGTTATCAATCCGTTTTTCATTCGTCTCCAACGATCATCCACAGCCGCACCACCTTGTTGCTGGCGATAGACTGCAGCACGAATTTGTTCTCGCTCCCGTTCTATTCTTTCCATCCACGAGCGTTGGACATTATGGCGCAACTCATCCAATAGAGGGGCAAGCCTTGCCCTTTCATCTTCTAAGAGCCAGCCATGAATTCTATCAAGAGCGCCCTCAATAATTTCTTCATCGTTTTCTTCTAACATTACCCGCTCAACTTCCTCAAAGGATTTCCATGGGTAGAGTGGTTGGTTGGGTATTGGCATGCCATGTTTATCAAGTACAAGCCATCTTCGAACAGCGTGATTTGATAACCCAGCAACAATCCAATCAAGGCAGATTAGCATACACCCTTCCTCATCCCAATTCTTTGGTCTCATTGCTTTGAGTTGAGTAACGGGGGCGATTCCAGCGACTTTCCATCCGCTGATGGTGGCATCAGGGTTTGGTTCACCACCAATCGGTTCACGCAACCATTGGATAATTGGATGCCATGGGGCAAGTTGGACAAGGTCTGTTCTGTCCTTTGCCTCATCTCTGTCAATCGCAACTCCAATTATGTGTGGTCCTGCAGATCCTGCTAACATTTCAATGTGCTTTTGCCATCCACTAGTCAACCAATCAGAAAGAGATTTATCATCACATCTTAGTGCTAATTCATCAACGCTATATTGACTTAATTTCAAGTGCCAATAGCCATCAACTTTGTACACACTTGAATTTCGGTCTCGTTGCTTTAATCTTGCTTTCACCCAGGCAATTAATTGAACCGGATCAATACCAAGTTCCATGTTGATAGCGTCTTCTCTCAACGTTCGTATACCCGGGTCATTACCAAGCCATTCACGTTCTTCAGTCGCTCGTTCTGTTAGCCACCGCTCACGTTTTTCAAGTAAAGTGTCAAGGCCGCCATCAACGTTGGCAACTTCATCAGCATTAACTAGACTGTACCCACTGTGGCCTAAACGCTTGGCACGAGGATTGTTTAGTTCGGTTTGAGCAACAAGCCGCATGGCTTTGCCAAGTAGTGGGTCAAGCATTCCAATTGAATCTTCAAATAATCTTATTCGGTGGAATAAACGGCCTAGAATTGCAGCGTCTATTGTTCCTTCAACTGCTAAGTTGAGAATAGTAATCACATCTGCTTCTTGACCAAATCTATCAAGTCGGCCAATACGCTGTTCAATCCTCATTGGATTCCATGGTAAATCATAGTTGACAAGCCGATGGCAATGCTGTTGATCTAATCCTTCACTCCCCACTTCACTTGAGAGAAGTACATCGATTTCGCCATTAGCAAATTGATTACGCAAAACCTCTCTCTGGAGCATTGGTGTTTGCCCACTTAGAACCTTACAATTGACACCTTCTTCGGTTAATCTCCGATGTAAATAAGCAAGTGTTCCTCGGAAATGACTGAACAAAAGTATGCCTCCAACACGGTCTTCTTCAAGGGAGTTCAACATCCACAGTTTCATCGCTTCAAACTTTGAGTCTTCATCTCCCAGTTCTTCTGCTGCATCAATCAATTCGTCAAGGTCACCAAAGCGACTCAGAAGCCGATGTTCGGCTTCTCGGATTGTACCATCATCTGCTTCATCTTGACCTTCGGTTCCGAAATCAAAAGCAGCTCTTGCTGTTTGTCGTAATTGAGTCTGTACATGAGTAGCGAATGCTTGTAGGCAACTACTGGCCATTCTCTCAGGTACGACCAGTGCCCAATCAAATCTATCTGAATCAGGGTTTCTCAATTGCATCAATCGCCAAGTCCAGCGTCTAGCAGCCTCATACAGTCTCCACTCAGCAGCACTCAATTCAACATCCAATGTGATGGCTTCACGGGTTGCTAGATGGAGGTCTAAATCCCGACGTCTTGTTCTAACAATTAGTTCATTGAGTGGTCTGAGTTGACGAATCAAATCAGCAACTTCTAAGCGATTTCTTTGCAAATATTCATCTCTCCAACCAAGGGGGTCGGAGCAGATTTCAATGGCTTGAGTCAAACGTGGATCGTTTGTGAACCCAGGTGTCATATTCAATATCTGTAGCGCACCCAAAGCCCCCTCAAGGTCTGGTATAGTTTGCGCTGTTGCATCCAAAGCAGTATTCAACATCTGCATAGGTCTCATGGTTGCTTGGAAGGAAATAAAATCAGGCCATCTATCAGGTGCTAGAAGTGAAAGTTGCACCCATAATTCTTCATTTGAGAGATTGACAGGGGTAGCTGTTAGGAACAGCGTTTGCCTACTATGTAATGAAAGAATCTGGATGGCATCATGTAATCGACTACGGGGATTTCTGCAATGATGCGACTCATCAACAATTGTCAGAAGTAGGTCTGGAACCCCCTCTTCCATCAGTTCTCTCAACAATTTTGATTGTCTGAAAATTCCATGGCTAGTGACAACAACGAGTGACTCCCCATCACGAATTCTGTCTAAAGCATGATGCAATTTCTTACCAGTATTTGCTTCAAATCCATCAAGGTCACAACGGTGAAACATTTCTTGCAACCATTTCAATCTTAATCCACCGGGGCAAATGATGAGAATGCCGCCAGTTTCACCCATCGCGTGAAGGCGGCGTAAAACATGCAATGCCGACACAGTCTTTCCTAATCCGACTTCATCAGCAATTAGTAATCCATCCCAATTACTGGAAGTCAGCCTTGCTGCTGGAAGGTGCTGATGTGGCTGGTCCAGCCAGCGACCAAAATTTAGTAATGGGCATAAATCAGATGGTGGGAATCTAATATCTAAATCGGCGCGAATTAGATTCCACTCATGGGCACCTAACTTTGCGCCGCTGGCGCCTTCATTTCTACTACCTAAATCGCTCAACAGTGCCCTACCGCAGAGCGACCGTTCTTGAAGATGCGCGAATCAACACCATGAAATAGCCAAAAAACGCCATTTTCCATAAACCGGCACTTCAGTAATAATTACTAAAAATTAACCAAATGATAACCCATTAACTGGGCTTACTTCGGTAATTTCACACCTTGTTCTTTTACTGTGTTTAACACTACCATTGTAGTAGAACGTTCAACTCCTTCAGTAGATAGAACGGTTTTGGTGAAGTCATCTAAGTCATCCCTATCACTTACCCGCGCAAACACCAAACTATCCATTTCGCCTGTCACATCATAAACTGCGAAAACCCGAGGGTCGTCTGCAATCAAGCGCTGTACAGGTAGTAATTCTCCTTTGACAATTCGCAACCCGACAACGACGCTCATTTCCCAGCCAACTTTGTCAGCATCTAGGGTGACAGTATAGCCAGTGATGACTCCATTTTCTTCTAATTTCCCAAGTCGATTTGACACTGTTCCTAGAGCGACACCTACCATGTCAGCTAGCGCTCTCATTGAGAGTCTACCATCTTCTTGAAGTGCTTCAATCAGTTGCTTGTCAGTTTCATCCAAGTCCATTTTCCCACGTCCGGAGTTTTCTCGCTTCGCGGGGGGCTTTTGAACGTTGTTGGCAATTTACTGCTATTTTTTGGTCAGATGAGCATCAAACTACGATAAAAACCGAAATTACCACAACATCACATGAGGTAAGAGAGTTTCATTCAATTTTATGAACAGGTAATTTGAGATCAAGAACCCAACCACCTAATTCTTCAACTTCAACTTCCCAATGAGTTTCTGCCTCATTGATTTCTTCTGTACTCCTCAGTTTTACAGAAAAATTCCGACTTGTTCCTGCTGGAACCAATTGCTGCTTCGGTATCCTTGACATCTTCCAAGGCAATGTTGCAGATGCGCCTTTAATTGTCAAGTCGTATTTACCTGCAGTTACCTTTACTTCAGCAATCCATTCTTTCTTGATGTAACGCAATGTACCTGTTAGAAGTGGTAGCCCAACTTCTCTTTGGTAATCTTGGCGTACAATAATAACGAGTCCAGCAACGATTGCAATCGCTAAGAGAATGACTGGAAACATACCTGCAATATTTGGGATTCTATCGAGGGTTTGAACCTGAGTATGGTCTATTCCAGAAATCGTTGCATTAAGGTCATCGACTAACATCACAGTCACTTCTAATCTCCACAAATCATTGATAGTGAATGGGATTCCATCTTCTGCTAGGCGTTGGGAATCAATTACCTGAGTCCAGTTCGTGGTATTCCCTGCTTGGTGGTAAAATGAGGATGACCAACCATAGTGGAGAACCACATCATCAGCAGTTCCATTTCCAACAGGAGTGTGGTCCACGGTAACATACCAGCGCAAATTTAGTGATTCCGCTAAATCCACTAATGGTTCAATTTCAACCTCTAGTAATAGCCCAGCAGATTGAGTAATATCTGTTGTAGTTGTTTCATCATTCTCTTCTGTGGCGACAACATCAACACTGAGCGTCAATTTTGCAAGTGATGAAATCGTGGTAGCATTCTCAAATGACTCCCCATTTCTCCATTGTGAGCAGGAATCTGCACCGAGTTTTTCTGCTCGCTGCTGTCCTGCTAAACTGCTTCCTTCACCATGAATCCAGTTTAGTGAAACATCGCTATCTAGTTTCTCAACTGTGTCAAATTCTTCATCGCACATACTGTCATCAATAAAGGATTCAAAGACTGAAATTTCAGATTCAACAGCCTCCCCGCTAACATCATCTAAGTACTCAGAAAACACAATAAAAGTTAGATTTATCAACATAAATGTGGCGAATATTACTGCTGGCAATCGATTCACAGCGCCACCTCAAGTCCTAGTGCATAGGTTAGGAGAGTGCGTTCGCAATCGGGCAACATCAGAGTCAACTTGCCTCCTAACCATGCAGGTAGCCACCACGTCACTCCTTCATGATTGAACCGCAGAACTACTCCTCCTGAGGTTTCGTCTCTAATGGTAGATATGGTTTCAGCGGCATCTTCCTTATCGGGACCACCTTTTAGCAAAATTTCCTTCAGGAGGTCGGCTTCTATTTCGTGTACACGATTAGATAATTTTACTGCTGTAATATGCATTCCTTTGGAGGTTGGTCTCTGTAAAATCCCTTTTCGTATTTCCCATGTAGGCAGTCCTGCTTGAATTACTTGGAATGGATGCCAATGGCAGCCAGGAAGTTTCCCACCGCGTCTGAGCATTCTTTCACCAGCCCAAAACCAATCGTGAATCTCATTGCTAATGGTGTAGATTTTACTTCCCCGAGTAAACATTTTTTCATAGTTAGCCCCCCATTCCTCAGAAATAGCCTCTAGCAAATCAGGGGCGGCGGGTAGTTCGTGGTTTTTTGTTGGTGGAGGTGGTTCACTAACCGGCCTTTCTGCCATTTCACTAGTTGGCATTAATGCTTGAGCTACTTCGCCGTCACCCACATGCTTGAAAGATGCCACAAAGAATCCCCCCGAATCATTTTCATCACTCCAAATTCGTTGGCAAAGAGGCAAAGCGGTAGCGATTTCAGTTTCTTCAGGCGGTAACAATGCCCTTTCGTCTTCATCACTTTTTTGATTGAGTTGTGGCCAAGTGGACATACCATCACGGCTAACTATCCCTGGACATTTTTCATCAATTTCAGTATCAACTAATGTCAAAAATTCACAAGTACGAAGAATCTCAGCAACTACGGCTTCATTTTCAATAGGGTCCATTGAACAAGTCGAGTAGACCATTCTACCACCTGGTGCTAGTAGCATTGCGCCCTTTCGGACTAAAGCAACCTGCAACGGATTCAATTTCCGTCCAGCCCGTTCAGTCCATTTTTCCCATAGTTCAGGATTCTTTCGGGTTGTCCCGCTACCTGAACAAGGTGCATCAACCAATATTCTATCAAAGCCAGGATTTGGACACCGAGGGAGATGCCGCCCATCATGGCGAATAATTACCATAGATGTAAGTCCAACTCTCTTAGAATTCGATACCAATAAATTTGCTCGTCCGGGATTTGATTCGTTAGCAACAACAACTCCCTCATCATCAATTGCTTCACACAATTGAGTCGATTTACTCCCCGGTGCCGCACACATATCCAATATGTGATGGCCAGCCTTGCAATCAAGCAGTTTTACAGGAATCATGCTAACCGCTTCTTGTCGAGTTATTCGACCTGAATCATGTAGGGCACAAAGCAGTATTTTTGCATCGTTTGATGGCCACTTCCCTCTTGGCCAAGGCATTACCCAACCTTGGCCACCACCACCTTCGGTTAACCAATCAATAGGCTTGCCACCTAGCGAATGAAGAATCCCTCTAACCCATTCCTGATCATCGCGTAAGGGGTTTACACGCAAGGTTTCACTAAGTCTTGATTCAGCAGTTTCAATCCATGATTCGGAATCATTACGCCAACCTGTCACAGCCTTCCACAGGTCGCTTTTTGAAGGGACTCCAAAGCCGAGTTTGCCCATTCATACGACCCCCATAACCGTTTGCACAAATCTTCGTGCCGGTCCCCATCCCTCAAGGGTTGTGGATACGCTAACCCAATGAGCCATGCCCATTGTCGGCTACCACATGGCGGTTGGTGGTGGCGTTGCTTTCAGCTTTCCCGCCACTCTGTTAACCGTCATTTTACTGTGGTCATTTTTACAGTGGTCTGCACCTTTATGGCTACCGGGGATGTCTGAAAAATATTCAGATAAGGCAAAATTTTTGCGCAATTTTGACCGCAGTTTAACAATCCTGCCAGTGGTATTGGTTTTGCTTGTAGTCCTCGCTTTATTTAGGGCGCATTTTGTTCAAGATTTCACCCATGGTCATGTAATAAATTTTGGAATTGATAATTCATCATCATGGCAAAGAATGTTACATGGTCCAGTAAACACTGTTGGCTCACCATGGTTAGGAATCATCATTTTATTTGCTATTACTACTTTAGTTAAGGAGTGTTTTGGTAACTCTGATTATTCATTATTTGATGAACATACAGCAGACCTTCGTGCCCGCGTATTAAGATGGCATGGATTCCTATGGCCATTGATGCTGATTGGATTTATTCCTTCTGACGCCTTTTCAGTGTACTCAGAACCACAAACTTTCATTGGCTCACAAATCGCTCCACTACAGACTTCAATTACTCTGATATTTGCTGGAATCGGTATGGTTATCTGGCCATATGCTGTAGCAAATTATTCACAATCAGGTGATATGAAAAAAGGTGACAATTTTCTTTTAGCGAGTATAACTGCTGTACTAGCATTATTTTTCCTTGCAATGGAAAACCTATCTTCACAACGAGTAGATGAATTTGATGAACTAATTGCTTTGGGACAAATGACCGAACTCGCTCTCACTATGTCGATGGTTGTTCTGTTATTGGGGTGGCCAATTTTCTTGATGCTATTGAGTAAAGTCCACGAAAAAAGAGGTATTGCCAAAGAAAGGCGTTGGCTTGGCTTAACTCGTACTTTATCTCATACACTAATTTTGATTTGGTTGACAGGTGTAGTAATACTTGAATCTCTTCCACATATTGATGGTTGGTATAATTCATTTTGGCTGTCTTTGACTTTGATGCTCCCACTAGCAATCTTTGGAGTTGCTGGGACATTACTTCCTATTGTGGGCTTAGATTCTAGACCACGACCAGAAGTTTGGGGCTTTTTCTTAGTGATGAGTTTGGCCATTCCGTTCTTGACAATTAGGGAACCACTCACTGTAGTATTGATGCCAGGCCTATTCATCTCAATGACAACATTGCCTCTGTTAGCAACCCACCCAGAATTACGTCCGAACCTGCCTATTCAAAATCGAGTAATTGAATCAGGTGTATTAATTGGATTAACAATTACAGCATTGTGGGGATTTCACCACATGTTTACAGGCGATTCACTCGCCATTTCTTTGGGTATTGGAATAACTTTGATATTACCTTTGATTTCAATTCTCTTACTTAACCGAAAAATAGCTGTTTCTTGAACAAAAGTGCCTAATTATAATAGAAAATTCGGTGTTAAGGATTACCCTATCAAAACCACCTTTTCAAGGAGTTTTTCACCTGCAACGGTTATAGCACCGACAGTGCGCCTGCATTTCAGTTGACTGCGTTTAGTAGTCATCTAGATGGGATGCGAAATGACTGAAGAGAGTGAGCCAGCAGTAAAGCGACAAAAGAGGATTAGTCCGTTAGCCAAAGCCAACAAACAGGCTTTCAAAGCGGCTAGAGCCCGAGCCGAAAAAACATCACAACAAATTGACGAAGCGAAAGAACTCAGGACCCAGTTCAAGGATATTCACGAGCGTGCGGTAGAGAGCCAAGTGGATCAAGGTCCGCTAGTTCCTGTTGAGGCACAGATGGAGATTGAAGATGATGATTGGGTTTACCAGTCTGTTGACGAAGATACACTTCGTGAATTGAGTCACCGAGTAGTTCTGCAAACTAGTGCGGGTAAGCGCAAAGTCCTGTTTGAAACTCAAAATCTCAATGAAGCAATGGATTGCGCGGCACGAATCGTAGAGTTTAGTGATGGCTGTGTTTTAGTAGAATCAGTTGACCCTTGAGCATAATTTAGCATTCGTCGCGTTCAAATAGGCAAGGCAGGTCGGGCGTTTTACATGGCAGTCAAGAAGGACAAGAAATCGAAGGGGCCAAACATCCAGCAAGCTGCTGGGTTAATTCGCTACTTCGACGAGGAGTCAGATGATGCTTGGCAGATTTCAAAAGGTATGATTTACACTGTCTGTATCTTATTCTCGGTTGGCGTTTACTTGGCTAACCAACCAAACCAGTGGGATAACACTTGGATGTGGATGTGGGACAACCTGTTTGGTTGAATCATCATCAGAGATTATTCTTCGGAATCCGTTAGGTCAATGAAAGGGATATCCCCACCAGATTCCTCTGTGATATCACCAAGCAAATCATCTGCTGAGACATCGCTGGTTTTTGTTGCTACTTCATCAGGAGTGATTCTATCCACTTCATCAGGAAGTTCCTCATGGACTAGAATATGCTCTTGATATTCTTCTTCTTTGATTTCCAATGAATCATCTAGTAGCAAATCATCTGCTTCTTGGAATACAGTACGCGTAATTTCTGTTGTTGGATCAGCCTCTATCATTGAGGCTTCAGCTCTTGCCAATGCCCGCTCAAATCCAGCCGCATTTTTGTCATGTAGTGCTGCCAAAGCGATATCAATGTGGCCACTTGCTTCTTCCAAGGAATTTTCAGCAACGCCTCGCTGCCAGTTTTCATAATCCATTTCTTCAAATTCGTCAAGTCTCTTTGTTAGTGTTGTGAGTTTCTCTTTGTATTTGTGAGCCTCTTCATTCATTTCTTCCCTTGCATATTGAATTAGTCCTTCCCACGCCTCGCGGTGGTCATTTGAATTAGTTCCAGTAGCTCTTTTCCACATTAATCCAAAAGTTGGTTCCCATGGATTACGCCCTAGAGTTGCTACCAAATCAAAAATAAGTCGAGCGCGGTTTTCTAACGGCCCTTCAATTACAAGTTCGTTAAGAAAACACGAATCAAACAGCCCGAATCCCCAATATGAGCGACTGGTGATTTCAATACGTAACAGCGAATCATTCGTTACCATCTTCCAAGTTTGTTGGTCAAACCCTGGGGGGGATGTCAAAGTAGGGGGTTCATGTGCCCCGAAACATCTCAGCAGTGCATCACAGATATCACCTAGGTAGAGGCTAGTTTTGCCTTCTGGCCAATTCAGGTGACGCAATCGGTTCTCATCATCAACCTTCATCTCCGGTTTGCCGTGTTTTACCTGACACCAAAGATGGCTGTGAGTTGCGTCGATTCCGACCACCTCATCTTGCACCATAGCCCACCCTCACTAGGTCGTGGGCGCGGCTGTTGCATCATTGTTACTTCGCTTTGATAGGGTGTGTTGGATGGCATAATTTACTGTAATAGATTAATTATTGAGGTGATTTCTATCGTAAGGCTGAATAAAAGACCCGTCCCGTAGCGCTCCCATGGCGAAGAAGAAGGGCTCAGCAAACAATCGTTCCGCAGCCGCGAAGAAGGCCGCAGCAACTCGTAAGAAGAATGCTGCTGCGAAAGCAAAAGCAGAGGCTGAAGCAGCAGCGGCGGCCAAGAAAGCAGCAACCGCGAAGAAGGCTGCAGCAACTCGGAAGAAGAACGCTGCCGCTAAGAAGAAAGCAGAAGCTGCCGCTAAGGCCGCAGCAACTCGGAAGAAAAATGCCGCTGCGAAAGCAAAAGCAGAGGCAGAAG
>JACKQG010005306.1_pt1 | contig 14307 bp, 11 predicted proteins | sample 8237621 | NCBI WGS metagenome assembly JACKQG01 (sample SAMN15677084, study PRJNA649215) | marine metagenome | biome: marine; feature: Black Sea; material: saline water; isolation source: suspended particulate matter (SPM) from the Black Sea western gyre | collected 2013-06-09/2013-06-10 | depth...
ACAGCATTTTCAACATTGATAAGCCCGGGTATTCCCAAAACAATATTTTTAATAGTTTCTTCAGGCGTTACAAAATCGAATTCATAGAATTCATTTTTAAGCCTGATGTTATCAGCGAAAAAATCAGTTTGTTCATCAAGAGCGTATTCAAATATCCGGCAGTCCGGCACTTGTCCTAAATTTATCTCAACACCTTTTTTAATAATAATGGTTCCGTCTTTACGGATTTGAGCAGCAAATTTTCCAAAAGAATTCTTCAGGTTGTTAATATTGCTGTAAATATCCAAATGATCGGCATCAGCTGAGGTGATCACTTCTATTAAAGGATGAAGCTGCAGGAATGATTTGTCGAACTCATCGGCTTCCACTACCATCCAGTCCGACTTTTCCGAGATAAGAAAATTTGAATCATAATTTTTTGCAATCCCACCCAAAAGGGCATTGCAATCTACTTCGGATTGCTTCAATAAATAGGCAATTAATGTTGATACAGTGGTTTTACCATGTGTGCCTGCAACGGCAATAGCCTTTTTATTTTGCGTTAGTTTTCCGAGAACCTCCGAACGTTTTTTTATTTTTATGCCTGATTTTTTAATGTGCCTGAATTCATTTAATTCAACGGGAATGGCAGGTGTATATATTACCAAATCAATATCATCAGGTATTTTAGTTATGTCATCCTCAAAATGTATATCAATACCTTCCGACTGAAGCCGGTTGGTAAGCGCTGTCGGAGTTTTGTCGTAACCGCTAACCTTAACTCCTTTGGCGTGGAAATACCTTGCAAGGGAGCTCATACCTATGCCGCCAATGCCTAAGAAATAAATTCTATGTAAATCGCTCAAAAACAAATTATAATTTCGTTAAACAAAAAATTTCATCAACAATTCTTTCCGATGCGTTTTTTATAGCCAATTTACTTAGATTCCGGCTGAATTCATTTTGCTTATCTTCGTCTTTTATCAGATCAATCACCATACTTCCCAGTTTATCAGACGCTTCATGATTGAGTATCATCAGCGCTGCATTTTTATCAACCAAAGCCTGTGCATTTTTTCTCTGATGGTCTTCGGCAGCAAAAGGCAACGGAACAAAAACGGTTGGTTTTTGCACGGCACAAATCTCGGAAATAGCTATGGCACCGGCTCTTGAAACAATCACATCAGCAGCAGCATAAGCATAATCCATCCTGTCGATGAACTCAACTGCTTTTATTCCTTTTTCTACCGTTTCATTTGTGGCTTCACAAGCTTCTTCAAAATACAATTTACCGGTTTGCCAAATTATCTGTACATTATTATCCATAAATAATTCGAGGAATTTATGAATATTTTTATTTATTGAAACGGCTCCCTGGCTTCCACCAACTACCAACAGCGTTTTCTTTTTATCATCAAGGTTAAAAAATCGCAGGGCTTCTTCTTTTTTACCTTTAATATCAATTACATCCTGCCTGATCGGATTTCCTGTTTTTACAATTTTATTTTCAGGAAAATATTTTTCCATCCCATCGTAAGCCACGCAGATTTTATCAACATTTTTTGCTAACAATTTATTGGTAATGCCGGGATAGGAGTTCTGCTCCTGTATCAAGGTAGGGATACCTTTTTTCGATGCCACACGTAGCGTAGGTCCGCTGGCATATCCGCCTACACCTACAACTGCATCCGGCATAAACTCATTTATTATTTTTTTTGCTCTAATAAGACTATAGATAACTTTAAAAGGAAACAAAAGATTTTTCAGAGTTAATTTGCGTTGCAAGCCGCTTATCCAAAGACCTTCGATAGGATATCCGGCAGCGGGTACTTTTTCCATCTCCATTTTACCTTTGGCTCCTACAAAAAGTATTTCTACATTTTCATTTATTTTTTTCAGGGTGTTGGCAATAGCAATAGCAGGGAAGATGTGACCTCCTGTTCCGCCACCGCTGATGATGAACTTAAGCCTGCGCTGTTTGTAAGCTTCCTGCATTTTCCTGTTTATTTTCAATTTCTTTACTTACGCTTAATATTATGCCTATTGAGATACTCGTAAACCAGAGCGATGTTCCACCCATGCTTATTAGTGGTAATGTTTGACCGGTAACGGGTAATAAGTTTACCGCCACAGCCATGTTGATCATTGCCTGGAAAACCAGGCTGAATGCAACCCCAATGGTAAGGAACGCCCCGAAATTTCTGGGGCATTTGGTAACTATCTTTACAGCTCTGAAAAGTAAGATCATGTATAAAAAAATTATCAGTATGCCTCCAATCAGTCCGTATTCTTCAATAATAATTGCAAAAATAAAATCGGAGTATGGATGTGGTAAAAAATTTCTCTGATCGCTGTTGCCAGGCATCTTACCGATAATTCCACCGGATGCAATGGCAATTTTAGCCTGGTCAACCTGGTAGTTATCTTCACTGTTGCCATTTTTAAAATTTTCAATTCTGCTGATCCATGTATCGACCCGCGGCAGCAGGTCAGGGTATGCTTTAGCTATCATCACCATAATAAGTATGGCTACTACTCCAAGTCCTATCATTGCAAAAATATGCTTCAGACTTACCCGCCCGATAAACATCAAAACCAGGCTTGTAGTAAAAAGAATAGCAGCCGTTGAAAAATTAGCAGGCAGGATAAGGAGGCATATAACCAAAACAGGGATAACAACAGGAAGAAATGCGGATTTAAAATCTTTAATCACTTCCTGTCTTTTCGTAAGCATCCTGGCTAAATACATTATGAGTGTCAGCTTAGCAAGGTCGGAAGTCTGGAAAGTAAGCCCGAAAGGCAGGGGCAGCACTCTTCTCGCTTCATTTAGGTTTATCCCGAAAAAAAGTGTTAATAGAAGTAATGGAACTGCGATATAAAGAGCAATCTGAAAAATTCTCGAAAAATAAGTGTACTTGATTAAATGAGCAAGGTACATCAATAAAAAACCGAAAACAAGGATAATGAAATGCTTGATCATATAATATTCCGTATTTCCGCCCTGGTATTTATAAGCCAGTGTTCCGGTAGAGCTGTAAACCGCCAGTAATGAAAACACTGAGAGTAAAATCACAATAAGCCAGATTATCTTATCGCCTTTTATTTTATTTAGCAGAAAATGCATATATATTAAATTAAAAAAATATTTATTTATACTTTTAACTCATTAACCTGAAACCTGAATCATGAAACATGAAACATTATAATTCTTACAGGTTTGAAACAGCTTTCTTAAATTCATTTCCCCTTTCCTCAAAATTTTCAAAAAGATCGAAGCTGGCACAGCTTGGCGAAAGCAACACAGTATCGTCTTTACTTGCAAGGAATGATGCATATTTAACCGCATCTTCCATTGAAGTGGTCTCAATAATATCTTCCATAACATCCTCAAAGGCATTGAATAGTTTCTTATTGTCTTTACCGAGGCATATAAGTGCTTTAACCTTTTCTTTTACCACATCGTTCAATATGGAATAGTCATTTCCTTTGTCGATTCCACCGGCGATCCATATCACCGGATTATGAATGCTTTCAAGAGCATACCAGGTTGAGTTAACATTTGTAGCTTTTGAATCATTTATAAAATCTACTCCATGAATACAGGCTACAAACTCAAGCCTGTGCTCTACATTCTGAAAATCGGAAAGACTTTCTTTGATAATATCTTTCCTGATATTTAAAATCCTGGAAGCAATGCCTGCCGCCATTGAATTGTAAATATTGTGTTTCCCCTGTAATGCTAAATTTTCTATTGTCATTTTTAAAAAATTTGGTTTTATGTTGATCAGCATTTCATTTCCTTGCAGAAAGGCTCCTTCACCTGAAATTTTTCGTTTTATTGAGAAAGGATATAATCCGGATTTGATTTCCCTTTTTTGTATTTCTTTTAGAACCACAGGATCATCGGCACAATAAACAAATGCATCATTTTCCGACTGATTCTGTGCGATCCTGAATTTTGAGTCAATATAATTTTGGAAGTCATCCGCGTACCTGTCTAAGTGGTCCGGTGTTATGTTCATCAAAACCGCAATATCAGCTTTAAAATCAAACATACCGTCTAACTGAAAACTACTGATTTCAAGCACATAATACTCGAAATCTTTTTCAGCCACCTGCATTGCAAAGCTTTGACCTACATTTCCTGCCAGTCCTGCATTTAATCCCGCCTTTTTAAGGATATGGTGAGTAAGCAAGGTTGTGGTTGTCTTTCCGTTACTTCCCGTGATGCATATCTTTTTTGCGGAAGTGTATCTGCCTGCAAATTCAATCTCCGAAATAACTTTGATACCGGTTTTTTTTACTTTTCTAACCAACTCTGTTTCGTCAGGTATTCCAGGACTTTTAACCACCTCATCTGCTTTCAGGATCAGGCTTTCAGTATGTTTCCCTTCCTCATATTTTATTTCAAACTGTGAAAGAACGTTTTTATATTTTTCTTTTATTTTACCAAAATCAGAAATAAAAACCCCGAATCCTTTTTTCATTGCTAAAACTGCGGCTCCCACACCGCTTTCTCCTGCTCCTAATATGACAATCTTTTTTTTCAAGACACATTATCTTAGTTTTAATGTTATTATCGTAAACACTGCAAGCATTATCCCTACGATAAAGAATCTTTGTACTATCTTAGGTTCGGAATAGCCTTTCACCTGGTAATGATGATGCAAAGGCGACATTTTAAAAATTCTTCTTCCCGCCCCGAATTTGCGCTTTGTATATTTAAAATAACTTACCTGCATGATCACCGAAAGGCTTTCCATCAAAAATATCCCGCAAAGAATTGGGATAAGGAGTTCTTTCCTGATAAGAATAGCAAAAACAGCGATAATACCTCCCATTGACAAGCTGCCGGTGTCGCCCATAAAAACCTGTGCAGGATATGAGTTATACCATAAAAATCCGATGCAGGCGCCCACAAAAGCGCTGACGTATATTGTAAGTTCGCCTGTATGGGGCAGGTACATAATGTTCAGGTAATCGGCAAATACAATGTTACCCGACACCCAGGCAAGAATACCCAGGGTTGCACCGATGATGGCAGAAGTGCCTGTTGCCAGGCCATCCATTCCGTCGGTTAAGTTTGCGCCGTTCGATACGGCAGCGATTATCAGGATAACAATGGGTATAAATATCAGGAATGCCCATTTTTCATATCCTTCGCCTAAGAAAGTTAGTATTTTAGAGTAATCTGCCTCGTTATTTTTAAAGAACGGAATTGTTGTTTTTGTTGATTTTACAGTCTCCCCTGAGAATCTCCCAGATGGATCGGATATATTTACAATCTCTCCATTTTCAGTTGTTTGAATAAATTCTTCAGCGTTAATTTTTTCTTTTATTACTACATTCTCGTTGAAATACATAGTTAATCCTACTACCAACCCAAGAATCACCTGTCCGAAAATTTTGAATTTTCCTGCAAGTCCCTTTTTATTCTTTTTAAACACTTTAATATAATCATCAATAAACCCTATTAAACCGAGCCATGCTGTTGTGAACAGCATCAGGATGATGTATATATTATCAAGTTTTGCAAAGAGAAGTGTTGGTATAAGGATAGCTCCGAGAATGATCAATCCGCCCATCGTTGGTGTCCCCTGTTTTTCTGCTTGCCCTTCGAGACCCAGGTCGCGGATAGACTCGCCCACCTGTTTCCTGACAAGCAGGCTTATCAGTCGTTTGCCTAACAGCAATGAAATTATTAAAGATGTGATAACAGCAGCAGCAGCACGGAAAGAAATGTACTGAAACACTCCTGCGCCCGGTAAATCAAATGCCCTGTCTAAATATTCGAATAAGTAATAAAACATACTAAATACTTTTTATCAGTTTGTGTTCTTAATAATACTTAGAGTTGTTAAAAATTCTCTTAAAACTTCTTTATCATCAAAGGGATATTTCACGCCCTTGATTTCCTGATATTTTTCGTGCCCTTTACCAGCCACCAGGATGATATCACCGGGTTTTGCAAACGAACATGCCGCTTTTATAGCTTCTCTGCGGTTGGTAATTGAAATCACCTTTTTGTAATTTATCGGTTCAACGCCTTTTTCAATGTCTTTAATAACCTGCTCAGGTTCTTCCGAACGGGGATTATCGGAAGTAAGGATAACTTTATTACTTTTCCGACTGACTATTTGTCCCATTAACGAACGCTTATTCTTATCCCTGTCGCCACCGGCTCCGACAATGGTAATCAGGGTTTCATTTTTTGTCCTGATTGAATGAATTGTGTCTAATACATTTTTCAAAGCATCCGGCGAATGTGCATAATCTACAATCCCTGTAATATTGTTTTGTGACCTGATAACATCGAACCTGCCTTCAACCGCTTCAATCATGCTGAGAGCAGTGAGCACTTTTGATTTTTCTTCACTAAGTAAAATCGCTGCAGCATACACGGCAAGCAGGTTATATGCATTGAAGCTGCCGATAAGCCTGCACCAGAATTCCTGACCGTCAATGTTTAATTCCAATCCTTCAAACTGGTTCTCGATTATCTTGCATTTAAAATCAGAAAGGCTTTTCAGGCTGTATGTTTTTTTCAATGCTTTTGTGTTCTGAAGTATTACCCTGCCGTTTTTATCGTCAATGTTGCTTAGGGCAAAGGCATAGTCAGGAAGTTCATCAAAGAATTTTTTCTTTACCTTGAGATAATTATCAAATGTTTTGTGATAATCGAGATGGTCGTGGGTAATATTTGTAAAAATACCTCCTTCAAAAATCAGTCCGGCAATCCTGTCCTGATCAATGGCGTGTGAACTTACTTCCATGAAACAATGGGTACAACCGGCATGTACCATACGGCTAAGGAGTTTATTGATTTGAACCGGATCGGGAGTAGTATGTGTAGCGCCAATAATTTCATCACCAATTTTGTTTTGAATGGTTGACAGAAGTCCGGTTTTATATCCCAGTTTTTTGAAAAGATCGTAAAGCAGGCTGACAACAGTAGTTTTGCCGTTTGTTCCGGTTACGCCAATAAGCATTAATTTTGAAGATGGGTTCCCGTAAAAGTTGGAAGCTAAAATTCCCAGCGATTTGCTGCTGTTTTTAACTATCAGATAAGTAATGTTTTCAGAAAGTTTTTCAAGAAGTGTCTCACAAACGATGATTTTAGCTCCGGCTTCAATAGCCCTGGGAATAAATATATGTCCGTCAACCTGTGTTCCTTTTACTGCAACAAAAACAGAATCAGGTTCAACTTTACGTGAATCGAACTCTATAGAACTAACTTCAACATCAGTTGAGCCAATTACTTTTGTAATCTCAATGTTTTTTAATATGTCGTTTAAAATTTTCAATGCTACAATGGTTCAATGATTTAATGCTTAAATGCTATAATGCTTAAATAATTTAATGCTATAATAATTCAATAATTCAGCAATTCAATAATTGTATATTTTAAACTGCAAGTTTTAGCGTAATCATATTTCCTTTTTTCACTCTCGAACCTGGCGACAAAGACTGTTCCCTGACAAAACCTCTTCCGTGAATTTTAACTTTTAATCCGAGATTCTCCAGGACATACACAGCATCTTTTGCTCCCATTCCTTTTACATTAGGCACTAACCCTTCTTTAATGATCCTGGTTTCAAGCCTTACAGTGCTATCTGCTTTCAGGGCTATTGCCCATTCGGCATTAGTGCTTAATGAATCGAGAGGTATATCAAGGGTTTGATAAACATATTTTAATTCTTCCTGGTAACCCGTTGCATAAACAGGATATGCGGCATCTGCCGGTTCGGTTTCTTTATGTTGATGTATTTCGAGGTCGGTGGCATATACCTTATCAGCAATTTCCTTAAAAACAGGAACAGCTACCGAGCTTGCATAATACCTGCCGGTTGAGGGCTTGCTTACTACTACTATACAAGAATATTTCGGGTTATCAGCAGGGAAATATCCAACAAAAGAGGCATTGTAATTTGTTTTGTCGTAACCTTTGTTCAAATCTGCTATTTGTGCAGTACCCGTTTTCCCTGCAATTTTATATACTGATTTGTTCAGGCTTTGAGCAGTCCCGCTTTCAACAACGCCTTCTAAAAGTTCATGTGCTTTTTCAATTGTAGCATCCGAACAAATAGATTTATTGATGACTTCCGTATCAAATATTTTAATAGTTTTTCCTGCTTGTCTTATTTCTTTCACGAACATGGGTTTTACCATTTTTCCGTTGTTGGCAACAGCATTGTAAAAAGTAAGAAGCTGCATGGGAGTCATTCTGAGTTCATATCCAATCGACATAAAGGGAAGAGAAACTTTGGACCAACTTCTGTTTTTTGTATTTTTTATTAAAGGTTCTCCTTCGCCCGGTATGTTGATTCCACTTTTTTGATTGATGGACATGTCGTACAAACGGTTAATATATTTTTGAGGATTGGTTAAATAGGCATTATAAACAAGCCTGGAAACACCTGTATTTAACGACAGTGTAAAAACTTCCTTTTTCGAAACCCGCCCATCCCTAACGCCATGTACATCTTTTATCGTCAGACCATGATACACAGTATAACCTTTGCCAATATCTATTGTATCCTCCAGGTTAATTTTATCGTCTTCTAATAAAACAAGCATAGAGGCTAATTTAAAAGTTGAGCCGGGTTCAATGCTTGTCCCAACTGCATAATTATAGGTTTCCTTATATGAGTTCGATTTTGGATCTTTCGTCAGGTTGGCAATAGCTTTAATTTGTCCTGTTTCAACTTCCATTAACACAGCACAGCCCCATTCTGCCTGGTGTTCAATCAAATGATTATAAAGCGCTGATTCGGCAACATCCTGAACGTTAAGGTCAATAGTGGTAATTATATCATTACCGTTTTCGGGTTCCACTTCGTTCTCATCAAATACAGGAACCCAGTCTCCGTTGTTTATCCTTCTTCTAAGTTGTTTGCCGTTCCTGCCGCTGAGGTATTCGCTAAAAGCTCCTTCAACACCAACATACAGATTTTCATTTTTATTTTCATAACCAATTGTTCTTTCTGCCAGAAGCCCGAAAGGTTTTTTTCGTTTGGTTTTTGGAATTATTATTAGCCCGCCGCGGTATTTTCCCCTGATAAAAATCGGGAAGTCCCTTAGTTTTTTTAATTGTTCATAAGTAACATTTCTTTTGATTAGATAGTAACGGTTTCCATTTTTTCGTTCCAGCAACAGGCTTTTTTTGTATTGGTATTTCGATTTATCATTAAAAAGTTTTGAAAGTTCTCTTGTAAGGGCGTCGATGTGGTTTTGAAAATAAGCATTGGAGATGAGTGTTGACGCCACGTCCATCCTGATATCGAAAATGGGGACAGAAGTAGCGAGCAGGCTTCCATCGGCGGCACAGATGTTTCCGCGCACTGCCTCAATATTAAAATATCTTAGTGATTGCTCTTCGGCTTTTTGCTTTAGTTCTTTGCCCTCAACAAACTGAATGTACACAACTTTGATAATTATTGCTGCGCCGAAAACCAACATAACCAGGTAAACAAGGAATACTCTCCATAATATGTCGGTCTTAATGTTTTTCAATGGTTTGTTGATTATAAATAGTTATAAGTTATATGTTATATGTTATTTGTTATAAGTTCCTTCTATTCTTTAACAAAAATCTTCTCCGGTGGAACCGTTGATTCTTTTACCCCTTTTTTTGTAAGGCTTTTGGCAATTTTAGATTGCCGGCTGCTGTGCATTAATTTCGATTTTGTAGTAATATATTCATACCTGAGTTCCTTTAGCTTTTTTTGGGTTCTTTCGATATGTCTGATATTTTTTTCGGCATAATAGGAGTTACCAATATAAATAACCGCCAATAGCGCAAGGAAAAATAAAAACGGCAGATGTTTTACTGTGCGTTCTTTAGTCAGAAAATATCCACCGAGAATGCTTCGGAGCGATTTTGCCGCAACATTGCCACTTTTCACTTTTTTTTGCTGCTTGTTGTTATCCTTTTCCATCTGTTTAAATTATTGTAACATGTTGACTATTTGCCACTCACATTTAATCATCCCCTTGTGTGTCTCAATATAAAAAACATGAGTGTTCCATCAGATTTTTTCTGCTATTCTCAGTTTTGCGCTTCTGGCTCTTTTGTTTCTTTGTATCTCTTCATCACACGGAACAACCGGTTTTTTATTTATCAGCCTGAAGCGTATTTCCGGGTTCCCGTAAAAGTCCTTTTTTATTATTCCCTCAAAATTCCCTGCTTTTAAAAAATTTTTCACCAGCCTGTCTTCTAACGAGTGATATGATATTATCACCAACCTCCCTCCCCTACTCAGCAACTCCACCGATTGTGTTAATAATTCTTTTAATGCACCGAGTTCGTCATTCACTTCTATGCGTAAAGCCTGAAATACCTTTGCGAAAAATTTATTTTCCAATCCTTTTGGTGCGCATTTCCCGATAGCCTCCTGCAATTGTTTTGTGGTTTTAATATCATTTTTTGTTCGAGCACTTTCTATTAAATCCGCTATTTTAGATGAATTCCTTAGTTCGCCGTAGTTATAGAAAATATCTTTCAGTTTATTTATCGAATATTCATTTACAATTTGTTTTGCCGTAAGGCTTTTTCGCCGGTTCATCCTTAAATCCAGCTCGGCTTCAAACCGTAAAGAAAACCCTCTTGCCGGTTCATCAATCTGATGTGATGAAACTCCGATATCGGCAAGGATGCCGTCAACCGGTACTGCTTTATACAACTTGAGGAAATTCCGCATATACCTGAAATTCTGATTGATTAGAATCAGCCTGTCATCGTCTGCTTTGTTTTTCAGGGCATCATCATCCTGGTCGAATGCTATCAAAGAACCTTTTCCGATGTTTTTTAAGATTTCAAGTGAATGTCCACCTCCGCCATAAGTTGCATCTACATATATACCGCCTTCTTTTATATTTAATCCTTCAATGCTTTCTGTTAATAAAACCGGCTCGTGGTACATTTTTTAAGTCATTTGCTTCGTTGTCATTTGCTTCGCGTCATTTGTTGTCATTTGCTTCGCTGTCATTCATGGTCTGCTTTTATTTAATTCGTGTCAATCTTAGTTAGCGATTTGCACTTTATTTGATCAATAACTACAAACAATTTAAAAACAACCATTGAACCAATGACCATCGAATGACTACTGAATGACTATTAATGGCTATGTTCTGCATTATCTTTCCCTCCCATAACATCTTCAGCAAGGGTTCCGAAATCTATTTCTTTATCACCAATAACTTTTTCATAGCTGTCTTTGTCCCAAATTTCTATTTTGTTTATTTGTGATGTCAGCACGATATTTTTTTCAATTTTAGCATATCCCATCAAGTCTTTCGGGATAAGCAGTCTTCCATTGCCGTCAAGAACAACCGGTTTTACTCCTGCCATGAATCTCCTGATGAAATCAATATTTTTCTTTACAAACCTGTTCAGTTTATCAATACCTGCCATTTCCTCTACCCATTCAGCATTCGGATACAGTTCAAGGCAACGGTAAAAAACACTTTTTTTAATAACAAACCCATCATTCAAAACAGGCAGTAGTTCCTTTTTTAATCCTGCCGGAAGCATCACTCTGCCTTTTGAATCGGCTTTACATTCATAAGTATAAGTCAGGTTAGTCATACGAAAAAAAATTTCAAGGTGTAAAACTATAAAAAAATTCCCACATTTTACCACCTGTTAACAACTTTTTCCACTTTTTCCCACATAGTATTGAAATAACTCCTTTTTTACAGATTTGTTATACGATTCAGGGATTAAATTTTATTAACAAATTATAGCGAGAGGAGAATTAAAGGTAAGAGTATATTCACCAGAGAATTAGATGTTATTCGATGAATATGGTTAAATATGAAAAGGGAACAAATAATTGATGAAAATTCGATTGGCGAATACCCGATTATCGTATGTGTATTTGTTCAGTGTCGGTTTAAAATCCCTATTAAAAAACAATAGTGGTTTTTGCACAGACTGCCATTAATAATGCTTATTCAGGATATTGGATGTATAATACGAAATGCTTATATAATAAACTGCGAAAGTTGAGTTTAAGTCTTTCTCATGCGTATATCTGGTCCCTGGAGAATCTGAAAACTTTGTTTATTACCAAAACATCCACTTCCGAATTAACTTTCATTATAAAACCAGTTAGTTTATTTTCACCAAGATATACTTTACAAACTTCACCCACTCTCAAATTTTTTCTTTTATTTTCGGTTCTTAAAATATTTACAATAATAAAGCCTGCGTAGAATAATAATACAATTAAGATAATTGCTATTATCATAATATTTAGTTTTCGGTATTAGAAGTTTGATTTAAAAAACTGTAAATGTACAAAAATAAATTAATATAAAGACAAAAAATAAATTAATTTTACGCTGTATAACAGATTTTTATGTTTTAAATACCTTTTTGACCCATGAAAAAAATTGATAAGCTTAAAAAACAACGTTATGATATTTCGATGAAGATAATAGAACTGGAGACAAAACAAGAGCGAAGCAAGTTGTCGAAAAATGAAGAAAAAGAACTAATAATTCTGAAAAATAAAGAGAAAGAATTAAATAATAGAATTGATAGTCAAACATAACCCGGATAAACCGTACCGAAATATTCGGCACAAAAACCAATTTTTTTGAAAAGTGGGAGTTATGGTATTTATTTTTTTGATTTTACAAGTTGCTATCATTATACATTAATATAATAGACAGACACTATTCGAATGAAACAATAGAACAACGACCGAAGGAAGTCCGTATGGATAGAACAATAACATCAATATTTTTATTGTATTTCTACGGAATTTCATTTTTCCTTAAAATCTTCCTCTATAAACACATTAGCTTCATAAATATAGACATCGGCATCCTTCCATCCTTCCCATCCAATTCCGGCTTTATCTCTTGCACAATGCCCTAAGAACTCTTCTAAATTCCACCCCGTTTCAGTGGCAACCTGTGGAAGGAAAGTCCCTGACCTGTATCCTTTTTTAATATAAATCCCATGTTTACCCAACTCAATTTCGTTAATCGATTCGATTTTTATCATGGGGGTCAGAACAGAAATCTCAATTTCAATGTCGTTAATTTCCTCTTTCTTTACCGGCAGGAAACGTGTATCTTGTGTAGAAGATGCAACAGCCATCTGCTGAATAACTTTATACAAAGGCTCATCGGCTATAAACCTTCCGATACACCCGCGCAAGCTGTGGTTTTTATTCAAAGTTACAAAAGCGCCGCAATGCACTTTAAGGTTATCGGAGTAATCGCCGGAATTTAGTTTCGGAACTTCATTGTTTGAAATGTATTCAACAATAGTTGTCCGTGCAATTTCGAGCAAATCTTTTTTGTCTTTATCAGTAAGCCGGAATTCAGTATTTTCAACGGAACCTTTCTTTTCACTAACTACAATTGAATTATAACCTACTACCCTGCTTTTATCACCAAAATCCATATCACCCGAATTCATGTATTGAATAAAGGCATATTCAACATCCAGATTGTTTTCGGTTATATATAATAATGTAAGCACGGAGGTCCAGCCGCAGGCACGTGTTGATAAATCCGGAACCCTGGCATTTTTCTTATCATTTATAACTTTAATAAACTCGTCAGGATTATTTAATATAATTGCTTCGGCAGTTTCTATATCCAGTTTATTGGCATCTTCATAAGGCGGATAATGCGAAAAATCAGAACTTATCACAAAAAGGTTATTCTTTTTAAAATAAGGTTTCAGTATTTCAGCCATTTCCCTGCAAACCTTCTGCGATTGCGTTCCTATAACGATTGGCACAATCTGAAAATCCTTTTTCATTTTGTATTGTAACATCGGAAGTTGAACTTCGATGCTGTGTTCAGATATATGGGCTTTGGGCACATAAGAAAAAACCTTATTTTTTTCGGCAAGTTGTTTTGCAAGGTCAATATTAACTTTAACCTCTCCAAGCGGAGTAATATAATTTCCGAGGTAATAAATCGAAGCTCCTTCGTAATATGCTCTGTGGCTCGAAGCAATCACAAAAATATTTTCATAAGATTTTTCCGGGTCAATCTGGTTTAAACCTGAAGCAGCAACCTCACCCGAAAACACATAGCCTGCATGAGGCGAAATAACGGCAAGCACATTTTCTTTCTTTTTTGTTTCAGCTTGCGAAAACAGATTGCCCAGCATTTTTTCCAATTCATTCTTATCAGCAGGATAAAACTGTCCGGCAACGGCAGGCTGGCGGTTATAGATCTGCTGGTTTGACTGGCTTTTTTCTTTGCTCTCCTGTGCCGAACAATCTGTACATAATAAAGCCAGGAAAACAATCACGGAAAGGATACATTTTTTCATGCTCATAATTTGATTAATTTCGT
>JACKQG010005307.1_pt1 | contig 14304 bp, 1 predicted proteins | sample 8237621 | NCBI WGS metagenome assembly JACKQG01 (sample SAMN15677084, study PRJNA649215) | marine metagenome | biome: marine; feature: Black Sea; material: saline water; isolation source: suspended particulate matter (SPM) from the Black Sea western gyre | collected 2013-06-09/2013-06-10 | depth...
AAAAACCCAAAAAACCCAAAAAACCCAAAAAACCCAAAAAACCCAAAAAACCCAAAAAACCCAAAAAACCCAAAAAACCCAAAAAACCCAAAAAACCCAAAAAACCCAAAAAACCCAATCACAAATGATTGTGGGCACCATCAATCATAAAGCCATCACTAAAAGTCAATTCGAAAGTTATTTGAAATTTAAACGGATTGCCATCCGGGATACCGTGCAGCACGATGAAGTTTTAAAACAATATCTGGAACGTGAAGCCATTGCCGATAAAATTGAAACCGAAGGCAAGCTGGATAGTGCTTTATCTCAGGCTGAAATCAATGAATTTAGAAAAGAAATGCTGATTGGGCGTTATTTTCAGCATTTTCTCAAACAACAAGTGAGTGATGAAGCCGTGCAAAATTATTATACCGCTAACATTCAATCCTATGAACAGAAAAAAGCCCATGCAGCCCATGTTCTAGTCAGAACCCATCAGAAAATGAGCGAAATTGAACGTCAGGCAAAATTAACCACCGCACATAGCCTCTATTCAAAATTAAAAAAAGGCAGTAATTTTACCGAACTGGCAAAGTCCTATTCAGAAGATTTAAACTCCGGAAAAAAAGGTGGCGATCTGGGTTGGATCAAACAAGGCGCGATTAGCCCCGGTTTTACAGAGAAAGTATTCGCCATGAAAAAAGGTGAACTCTCCGTCCCTTTTGAAACCCCATTTGGCTTCCATATCGTGAAGTTAATGGATGGCCCAATGGTCGTCAGACAACCCTTGGAAGCCGTGAAAGGCAATATCCGGCACCAGTTACGGGGCAAAGCCAAAGCAGCCGAATTGAAACGCCTGGTGACAGCAGCAAAAATTCAATTGGAAAAGTAATTCCCGTGGTTTCTAATCAAAATGAAAAAATATGAAAAATATGAAAGATTATGAAAAATTATGAAAAAACAGTGGCACTGTGAAATGAATATGAGCGGACTTAAATACCGATTGATGCTTCTTGCAGTGATATTAAATCTATCACTGTTTCAGCCAGTTTGCGCAGCAGATAATAGTCGCTATCAAGTGGATGCCGTGATGCCCGATGTCCAATTGCAAGCCACCATCAAAGTCCATCAACCGCCCTGGTATCGCCGCGTATATTGGGCCGCCCGAGGACTGCGTTATTGTGCCACCTTAACCGTGAGCAATAACGGCCAGCATTATGCCGAAAATTGGCAAGTGCAATTTGATATTGGTCCCAACAAATTAGTTAAATCTCGCACCACCAAACGTTTCAAACAAAGCGGCGGTCAAGTCACCCTCAAAGGCACTCGCAGGCAAGATCGGATTAAAAGAAAAGGCCGTAAAAACTATTATTTTTGTACGAAAGGCAAGGACAAAGGTTACGTTCCCAATAGTTTGCAAGCCACCATGCCCTATTTAGTTAAACCCAATCTGGTGCTGCAGGATAGAAAACTCAAACCCAGAAAATATAAAAGATGGCGTAAATCAGCCGTACTATTGCAATGCCATATCCTAACCCTCAGAAATCAAGGAAAATCGACCGCATACAATTGGCAGATCGGATTTGATATCGGTTCTAATAAACTGGTTAAAGTGAGTGGCGCAAACGTCACAAAAAATGCCACCAACGTGACCTTAACCCCTAAATCCCGCAAAAAAAGAATCCGCCCCAAACAGAAAAAAAGAATCCGCTTTTGCGAACTCATAGAAAGCCCAGATACCCCCACTCCCATCCCCACCGATACCGATAAGGATGGGATCCCTGATGCGACAGATTCAGATATCGATAACGATGGTTTCAGCAATGAAATTGAAACCCAACTAGGCACCGACCCCAAAAACCCCGCCAGTAAACCCGCTGATCTCGATAAAGATGGCATCGCCGATGCCCTGGACACTGATCGAGATGGTGATGGCGTCCTCAATACCAGTGATGTCTTCCCCGATAATCCAACCGAAAGCCGGGATTTAGACAAAGATGGCATTGGTGATAACAGTGATCCCGACCGAGATGGTGATGGTGTCCTCAATACCCATGACACCTTTCCCAATGATCCTAATGAACAAACCGATCTTGATGGTGATGGTGTCGGAGATAATTCAGATACTGATCGAGATGGCGATGGTGTTAATAATACCGAAGATGTCTTCCCCAATAACCCAGCAGAAAGCCTGGATCTAGATAATGATGGCATCGGTGACAATAGCGACCCAGATCGAGATGGCGATTCAGTTAATAATGAAAAAGATGCTTTTCCGAATGATCCCGCAGAGCAAACCGATTTAGATGGCGATGGAATAGGTGACAACTCAGATACCGATCGAGATGGTGATGATGTAAATAATGACAAAGATGCCTTCCCAAATGATCCAAAAGAAAGCAACGATATCGATAAAGATGGTGTCGGTGACAATAGTGATAAAGACCGGGACGGTGATGGAATTAATAATGATATCGAAATCCAAGTCTCAACAGATCCCAATGATCCAACTAGTGTTCCTGCCGATATGGACAAAGATGGCATCCCAGATCAACTCGATCCAGATAAAGATGGTGATGGCGTCACCAATGAAGACGATAAATTTCCAGAAGACCCAACAGAAACCTTTGATCTTGATAATGATGGCATAGGTGACAATAGTGACACCGACCGTGATGGCGATTCAGTTAATAACGATCAAGATGCCTTCCCGAATGATCCAACCGAACAATCAGACCTCGATGCTGATGGCATAGGCGATAACTCAGACACTGACCGAGATGGTGACAGTATCAACAATACCGAAGATATCTACCCTGAAGACGCTACCCGTTTTCAGTTACCCGCAGTAACCCAGCTAACCTCTACCTTACAAGTCTCAGAATTAAGATTACAATGGGCTGCTATTCGGGAAAATAAATTACAAGGTTACCATCTCTACCGAGCTGAAGCGGGTGTTGAAATCTTCACCAGACTTAACAATGAAATCATTAAAACCGTACAATATCAAGATTCCAAAATTGAAAATGGCAAAGGCTACCGATATCGTGTCGTCGCTGTGGATAGTGCTGACCGTGAAGGTGCTTTACATGTACCTTTAGCCGTATTCGTGGCTTATAATGCCAACGTAATTGAAGATCTGAAGGGTGCATGGTCAGGATCACAAATAAAACTGACCTGGATTGAACAAACCTGGACTGAACAAACCCAACTTAAGTATCAAATCCATCGAGGTCAACATGGCACATTAGAAAAACGGGATTTAGTCACCGGAGCCAATTATGACGATGCAACCGTCAACTGGCAACCAGCCTATCAATATGCCGTGAGTACAGTGGCCGAATTTCAAAATCCTTTTACCCAAGAAACAATCGCCCTTGAAGGTGCCAAGAGTCAGATTGTTGAAATTCCACCATTGTCACCCATAGCGATTTCAATTCAAGATGCCAAAAAAGTTGCGCCAACCCAATATGAAACTGTCTCTGATTCAGCTAACCAAATTGTAATCAATGGTCAATGCCAAAATGTTGCCACAGAAATTGAACTCAGCGTTCAATCTGATCAGGCAAAACAAGCCCAGCCAAAACTAGAAACCAATGGCACATTCAGATTCATTGTACCCGCACAACTTGCAATATGGACCATTCAATGTCAGGATAAAGCCTGGCCGGATCACAATCAAACGATTCAGTTAAAAGTCCAGACAGATCAAACTCCACCCCAGATTGACTTGACCAATCTTCCAAATAGTACGATCACCGAAGATGATGTCGCCCTATCTGGCAAAGTGAGTGATGATTTTTCCAAGTTAATTAAAATCAGCATTCAATCGGATCGTTTTCCCGATAACCAGTTTGAAATCTTACAACTTGAAGAAGGCGGCTTCCAAGCTGAAATATTATTGGATTATGGTGATAATCAAATCATCGTAACCGCCACAGATCAAGCCGGAAATACTGCGCTGAAAACCTTGACATTAACCCGGTCATCATCACAACGACCTGAAATCAGAATAAACCCGTACCCAGCTACCATCACAACCGATGTGATGCAACTGGAAGGTTTGGTGTATTCAACCTTAGCCAGTGAAAAAATCCGCCTTAATTTTAATAATCGGTTACAATTTCCACAGCCTACTGATAAACCAGGGCAATATCAATTTCGTTTTGAACAAGTGAAGTTAAACCCTGGATTTAACACTTTAACCATTATTGCAGAGAGTTATTTAGGCAATGATAGCAGTACATTAAACATCAATTACCAACCGATAACACAAGTCTCAAATGAAGCTTCGCCAGTGATTACCGTTAACACCACTGATAAAGATGGCTATCTCCAAACCCCCGTGGTCACCATTCAGGGTCGAGTAGAAAGTAGCAATGGCCTAAAAAGCCTGACCATTGCAGCCAAACCTGTCGCAATGAGTGAGTGGGATAAACAAGCCGTCAATTTTAGTGAAGTGATTCAATTGACGGAATTGTTTAATAACGATCAAGTGGCTGAGGTGACAATCATCGCCATAGATATAGCAGACCATCAAACGATTAAAAAACTGCACTTTCAATATGACAACGCTGCGCCTCAGATACAATTTGTTAATGCTGTTTTGCAGCCATCCCCCGCGATTAATCAAGTGACTGAAAATCCCTATTCGCTAAAATTACAAATCATTGATAACGATCTTTCTTTTGTCACCATGAATCAAGCACTGATAGACCTGAACAATACAGCCGATCCTCAAAGTTATATATTGAGTCAATCACTCAACCTAAATGATCAAAATGAATTTACGATTGAAGCCTGGGACAAAGCAGGTAATCATCAGTCACTGTCTTTGATATTCGAGTATATCTCCAATGTGACCTTACAAATTGCAACCCCTGCAGAATCTGTTGATCTCATTCAGAGTAGCGAACCCGCCATTTTACCCGTCACGGTTTATTATAATGGCCTACCAGAAAATGGCACGATCACCGTTCAGGTTAATGCTCAGGATGCCGTCACGATGAAGCAAGATAGCGGGGCTGCATCAGCCACAATGACATTTCAGACTGGAGAAAACCAAATCATTGTAGCCGCGTTGGATGCAGATCAAACTATACTCGCAAGAACGACTAAGACCATCGCCTTGAACCTTGAAGAAATCTCAAAAGCCTTGTTGACGGGATATGAGCCCACTAATAACCAAGATAACGTGAAACCCAATCAAGCGCTCATTTTTGATTTTAGCCAAAAAATCAATTCTAATTTATTACAAATCGAAGTAAAACAGACTGTGCATGGTAAAACCTACCAAACGAATAAACAGGCCAGTCTGTTGCCGAAAATGCCAAAAATTGTTGATACCCATAAAGATCTTGAATCGGTTAACGGAAAACTGTCAATCTTGCCTTATGGACATCAGGTGTCATTTCAGCCCGAAGTTGAATTTGAATACAATGCAACCGTCTACGTAAAAGTGACCTATGATGGCCAGGAGTTAACCCGTTTTATCTTTAATACCCGACCTTTACCCACCCTTGTCGGTGGATTTTTAAAAGATCAGTTAAATGCGGGCGTTGCCGGGGTTACCGTGCGCATTCCGGAATTAAATGCCGAAACCCTGAGTGGTAATGATGGGCGTTTTAATTTTAATCTAAATATAAACGCCGATGAGGATGTTCATTTTGGCAAATACACCATCACTTATAATGGGGGTCAAAATAATCCCAGGTATTCAGCTGTGGAGCAGCTGATATTTCTAGAACGGGAAAGATTAACCCAAATAGGCGTGGTGCGAATACCCTTGAGAAACCCGGATGAACCCTATCGCCATATCTATAGCGGCCAAGCCGAGGCCATATTACAGAATAATCATTTGCAGTTGGATTTATCTGAGGCTGAATTATTATTTCCCGATAACCGCAGCCAAGGCTCAATTCATGTTCAGTTCCTAAGTTATCGGGATATTCCCAATCCTTACCCGATGGTCTTAAGCCCTCATTGGATCTATTCTATTCAGCCCGCAGTGAGTGTGTATGGAAGCATTGGCATCAAAATAAAAATACCCCAAACCAGTGACAGTGTAAATTATAAACAGCCCGATGGAACCTATGCGGTGCTTCTGGGTTACAATGAACAGATAAAATACATCCAACCCATCGGTATCGGTGAAATTCAACAGGATTACATCGTGAGTGTGAATAAAATCCCCTTGAAGCGACTGGATTATATCGGTTATGCCTTGATAGAAAATAAAGCCCAGGATGCCCTGAGGAAAATAGTCATTGGAGAAATGGACATTAGTGCCATTATTAATGTACTGGAGTTATTATACCAATGAGATACCTTAAAATAATCCATTTCATGGTGCTGGTTTTTTTAATCATCCCCTTCGCGCAAGCTGCCTGGACTCCGGGAAGAACCGAAGTTTTCATGGGCGGTGGCTGGCGGATGCAACATGGTGATGTGCTGATCAGAGATCTGGTCAAAGGTGAAAACAACCAACCGATCTTTGCTGAATTTGATAAAAAAGGTCAAGTTGTCCGTATTATTGGCGAAGCGATCGGTGATCTTGAGCATGCCAGAGTGTTGTCTGGCAATACCTATCGCCAGTGGATGCAACGTTACCAACAATTGTTACAAACCGAGGCAGGTCAAGACGCCATCACCTATAGTAAAAGCCGCTATCAGACAGCAGAAAACTTAGGCATGGTCACCATCGCGGTTCAAAAAGAAGATACGATTGAAGAGCAGCAGTTCCCCATTCCTAAACCGAACATATCTCCCACAACCCATGCCGTGATGGTGCGTAATCCCCAGCAGATTATCGATCCCCGCTTGCTCACCGGACGTGATCCCATCCTGTTGGAAATGCCCTTTGATCCGAGTAGTCCAATTCCCGGCGAAGATGCTAAAGCATTACTCATAGACAAAACGGGCCAGATTATCACCACCTCAGCCGTTAATATTGGCTATCGGAGCGCCTTTTTAAAACCCAAAGGAGATTTCAAAAAAGAATTTGATTATTTAAATGATGCCTCCAGAGATGACGATGTTTTCTTTAAACCTTGGCAGGTTGAGCCTTGGAAACCCGTTGTTGGCGCCAAAGTTCAGACCTACAATTTTTATCCCAATGAAATCACCGCCACGAATGACAAAGGGGAATATTCCCTGAATTTCTGGTTGCCCATGTGCCCCGGTTTTTATAAACGCTATACCTATTTTATAGATGCAACGCTGCTTTACCGCAATTTTAATCCACGCGACAGTGAGATGGCTTTTTTCACTGCCAGCGACATATCCGCCATAGATTGTTTTGGCATGGGCGCTGGATCTGAAGAAGCGCCCTCGATAGGAATATATGAAGTAGGCTCAACCCAAGCCGCCGCAACTGAATACATGCATATCACGGTGGATGCTCACATGCTCAGTGGCATTGGCTGGTTAAGTAATGATGGCGATGATCAAATACCCATTACCGATAAAACCGAATATGAATACAGTCCTTTTGTGTTACCTGATGAGGCCGCCAAAGTCATCCCCGATTTTAGAGATCAAGGTCTGATTAAAACCATCAGTGGTGAAGACTTTGCAAAAACTGATCTCTATATTTACCGGGTCTCTAATGGCCAGATGTTGTCTGAACGCCAAGGCTTAAGAACGGACGAATATATCCGGAATGAACAGAATGATTATGATGAAAAAAGCAGCCTTTTTTATTACAACATGCTGTTCAGAGGCAACAATACCGGAACCCCCCAGGGTTCACTGCTTGAATTCCAGGAACAAAGCCACCTCAATAAAGAACTCCACGGTCACGAAGCCGACCACCTGAGAACCGGAGAACAAATTCAAATTATTGCCATCAACCGTCCCACCGGTTACATCGCCAGCGTCATCACCACCCTGAAAAATAGCGCTGAATCCGGTATCATGGATTTTGAAATCCCCCCATTGGTCTTACGCCCCCCCAATCTTAAAGTATCCGTCAAACGCCAATATAAAGTTGACGCGGGACTCACCAAAGATCAACAACGAGAATATCTGGTCGGGTTTGAAGGCAGTGGTTTAAGCAGCGATCAAATTATTACACTGACTACCGAATGGTATAACCATGATGACACGCTATTACCTAATAGCTTGCCAGGTTACACGGGACAATTTGCCAAAGTTGTTGGTCAATATGAAGTGGGTCGCTCAGGTGATCTTTCCTGGTTCAGCATTAAACCTGGTAAAAACATCCAGGTGGTCAGACTCCCTCAAGAAAAACACACCAATGACCATTTTTATCTCTGGGTCAATGGCGAACCCAAATCACGATATCCCAACTTTAGTACAAACAATGACGCGCTCGGCCCGTTAAAATACCGACCCAAACAATATGTCCCGGTTAAAGTTGCTTTTTTTGATGAGCGACGCACTCAAGCTGATGCTGTCACTAGAATTAACAATATTCGCAATAAATGGACCCCGGCTAACCCCCTCGTATTAGATAAAATCAAACCCGCCTATCGCTGGTTTTTTCGTCCTGAAATGCAATACTCATTATGGGATTTTAAACTTCAGGACGTAAAAATCGAAAATATTTATGATAGTGCCCAAAAAATACACAACAGTAAAACGGATATTCGCTACGACCTGAATGTGGGTAGCCTTGATCCCTTACCTAGATTTGGTGGTGAGCGACGGCTGCGACTTGGCTTTGGTGTCGATGATCTGATCGCCAACCCTGGTGCAGACCTGGTGGTTTCATATAACGACATAATCCACCAATATACCAATTCCCCAGCGGTACAACTTGAATACCTGCCGGATGCAAATGATCGCTTAGAGCCTGAAGATTATCTCGCTGTCCAGTTTTACCAGGAAGATGACTTTACCAATTTATTATTTGAATACGTTGGATTACCTATTATCAACGTCTCAACCAACCAGAAACTGGATTTAAAACGCCACCATCAACTTGGTTCTTTTGACTATCATTTGCAAAATGCCGGAGAAATGGAAATTACGGATACCTATGCTCTGGTCAGGTTTGTTGTCATTCAATCTTCCAAAGTCAAAATTCAAGTGCTGAATACACTCAAAATCCCAGTTTCGAATTTGATTGACGAGCAATTCCTCCCGCCTGGCGAATATTATTTTGTCCTCACCTACCAGGAAATGAAGGAAGCTGGGATTTATAACGCCCACGGACCTGACTTTTATATCAATGTCATGGCCAAAGACCCCAAACTGCCTGGCCCGGATGATCAATACAACCACATCACAGAACTTCCCGGAGAATTGATTGATGACTATGAAGGGAATATGCTAGGGCAAACCATGGTTCACAATACCCTCATCCAGGATGGCTCGATTCATTTACAACGAAATGATATCGCTTTCCCCGGTCGCACACCAAATTTAAGTTTCAGCCGCACCTACAGCAATTTAGATCGCAGTCATGAAAGTATTTTAGGCCAGGGTTGGAGCCACAACCTGGACATACACCTAACCGCCATGGCCTATGGTGAAGACGTCACTGCCTATAATTTACCGGACTGGGTGGTAAAAAACCGAAAACGTTACCTTAAAGCCAGCGAAATCCCAGAGACCGATCCACCATTGCGCATGATCTCTGTTTCTAACGGTGGATTGTTTAAAAAGAAAGACGGCCAATGGCATCCACAACGGGGTCGCCATGGCACGCTGATTGAACAAGACGGAAAGATGGTTTTTACCAGTAAAGATGGCACCCGCTATACTTATGATATACCCAGGCGCGGTATTACCAAGATACTTGGTCAGGGTCCACAGTCCACGCATATCAGCACCACTGATACTTTATACAAACGCCTGGGTTTAAGTGGTTCCGAAATTTTCCAGATGGCTGAACCCGCACAAAAAAGACAAGTCACCATTGGCAATAACACAACAACATCGATTAATACCATAGAAGATCGCAATAACAATCGCATGAACTTTCACTATAAAGATGATTTGCTGACCAAAGTGGATCAAGATAACGGTCGTAACCTGATCTTTAATTACAAGAAAGTCAACGGACTTGACCGCTTACATAGCGTCATAGCCAGCGGTAATATTGTTCTTAATTTCCAATATGACAAAGCCGGATTGCTGAAAAAATATAGTCGTGGTCGTCATCATGAAAATTATGACTATCAATTAGAACAGACCCATGATGACTTTAATCTCATTAAGACAACAGATCCTAATGGCAACAGCACCCAATACCAATGGCTGGGTAGAGATCAGCTTCCTGGCGGTTTATTAACTTTTGTCAAAGCCTTACACAGCGAAGATGTGATAGCCGCAATCGAGTATGCCGATGGCGCACAGGTTAGCTTTGGTTATCAGGTTCAAGGCAAAAATGAACGTACCGTCACCGATGATAAAGGCAGTACCCGCTACGAACTCAATTTTCATGGCAATCCCGATGCCATACATGAACCATTAGGTCGCACTACAAAAATGAAATGGTCACTGGATGCAGGTCTGGATGATAATGTCATGATCAGTCGCACCGATGCCAAAGGCAATCTCACCACTTACCAATATGACAGCAAAGGTAACATCACCTTACAAACCGATGCCGATAACAAAACCACCAACACATTATGGGATCTAAAATTCAGTATTCCCACCAGTAGGACCGACCGTAATGGCAGCACCACCACTTTTCAATATGACAGTAAAGGCAATCTCACCACGCAAACCATGCCATTGGGTCAGGCAACCAGCCACCGTTACAATAGCCAAGGCGACCGTACCAGCACCACTGATGCCAAAGGCTTTAGCACCCAGTTTGGCTATGATAAATATGGTCAAGTTGAGAAAATCACCCCACCCAGAAGTCATGCCATCAGCATTACCTATGATGACCGTGGTCGCAAAACCAGGCAGCAGGAAGGGGAACACATAACCACTTATGGTTATGATAATCTCGATAACCTGACCAGCGAAACAGATCCCCAAAAAAATACGCTGCGTTATATCTATGATGACAACAATAATAAAACGAGTGAAACCAGTAAGCGCGGATTACGGCTCAGCTATGTCTATGACCAACGCGATCGGGTCAAAAACATCAGCCGAAGTGATAGCGCCAGTCGCCAATTTCAATATGATAAAAACGGCAATCTGACCAATGAAACAGATTGGCTTGGAAATGCCACCCGTCATATTTATAACGCCCTGAATCAACGCCACCAGAGCACCGATCCCGAAGCTGGGAAAACCAGCTTTGGTTATGACCTGGTGGGCAATCAGAACAGCATCACCAATGCCGAAGGTAACACCACCACCACCGATTATGATGTTGTCAACAGACCCATCACCATTCTCGACCCATTAAACAATAAAATTGTCAAACAATATGATGGCAATGGTAACCTGACAGATATTACCGACCCACGCGGTGCCACCACCCACCACGAATATGATGCCAATAACCGTAAAGTCAAAACCACCGACGCCAAAAACAACCCCACCGTTTTAGATTATGATGACAACAATAACCTGATCAAAATCACCGACGCCAAAGGCAACATCACCACCCATGAATATGATGAACAAAACCGGAAAACCAAATCCATCAATGCGTTAAATCACAGCACCCAGATGATTTACGACAATTATAACAACCTCATCCAAACGATCGACGCCAAAGGCAACATCACCAACACCGAACATGACGTATTAAATCGGCCCATTAAAATCACCGATGCCCAGAGCTATACCACCACCCTTCAATATGATGCCGATAGCAACAAAATCCAGGAAACCGATGCGAATGACAACAGTCGCACTTGGCAATATGACACACTGAACCAGTTAATCTTAAGTAAAAATGCCTTAAATGGAGTCATCACCCGAGATTATGATTTTAATGGCAACCTGGAAAAAATCACCGATGCAAAAGGCAACAGCAGCGTGATCGAATACGACAAAAACAACCTTCCAATCAAAACCACTGAAGCATTTGGAACCCTCACCGTCCGAAGCACCGAAAAACATTATGACAAAGTCGGCAATGTTGTTGATTTTATTGATGCCAGAGGCAATCTTACCCATACCGAATATGATAAACGCAACCTGCCGCGATTCGTCACTGACAGCTTAGGCTACATCAGCGAAAACCAATATGATCAAAATGGCAACTTAAAAGTCAGTATTGATAAACGCAAACAAAGCACCATCCATGAATATAATGAACTGAACCAGAAAATTAAAACCATTGACGCCAAAAACCAGATCCTAATCTTTGATTATGACCCAGTCGGTAATTTAAATCTCGAAATTGATAAACGCGGCACTTCAACCCAACACAATCATGACAAACTCAATCGGTTGCACACCACAACAAAAGCAGGCATCACCCTCATCACCAATGATTATGATGCAAACAACAACCCGACCCACCAAACCGATGCCAACGGCAATACCATTACAACCCAATACAACGCCCGTAATCTGGCCGTTAAAACCATCAACCCAGATACTACCTTCACTCAAACAGAATACGATGGCAATGGTAACGTCATTAAAACCATAGATGAGCAAAACCAAACCCAGACTATTGAATACGACAAAGAAAACCAAGTCATTGCCCAAACCAATGGGCAAGGTGAGACAACAAAGTTTCAATATGATCCCAACGGTAATAAGATAAAAACCACCCAGCCTAAGGGCAATAGTCAATCTATGGCCTATGATGCCTTAGACCGGTTGATTAAAGTCACCGATGGCCTGGGCCATATCACCCAGTATCAGCACGATTCAAACGATAATCTGATTAAAATCACCGATGCTGTGGGTAACATTGTTGATTATCAATATGACAAACTCAATCGTAGGACAGGCCATCTTCAACACCTTGATGGTCAGGTGATTACCACCAAAACCGAATTTGATGAAAATGGGAATATCAAACAATTACTGGATCCCAATGGTCAAGTCATCACTTATCAATACAATGAAATCAACCAGGAGATCAAACGCCAATACCCCAATCAGACCACAGCCTACAATGCCCCCCTCAGTATTGAAACTTTATATGATCCCAATAACAACCCAATCCAAGTCACCGAGACCAAAAAAGACAAAAACGGCCAAGCCTTCATCGAAACCACCACATTCCAATATGATCCATTCGACCGCCTGACCCAGAAGACTGAACGGGAACACCCCATCAGCTATACCTATGATCCCAATGGCAACCGAACCCAAGTCACCACCGAAGGCCAAAGCACCGATTATACCTTCAACCCCAGAAACCAGATAAAAACCGCCACTACCGATACCTTACAAACCACCTATGAATATTATCCTGACACCCTGCTTAAAAACATCCTCTATCCCAACGGCACCAATGGCGCCTATACCTACGATAAAGCCAAACGGATCACTACCATTAAAAACAACGGAAAAGACCTGTTATCCGCCTACCTTTATGAATTTGATAAAAACGGTAACCGAATAAAACAAACCGAAACCCAAAACAACAAAACCGATGTCACTACCTATCAATACGACAAGGCCGACCGCCTGACCCAGTTTCAGCTCACCAAAGCTGACAACAGCATCGAAACCACCGAATATACCTTAGATGCCGTCAGCAATAGACTCAGCGAAAAAGTCACCCTCAATAGCTTGGTCATCACCGATAAAACCAATACCTATAACAGCCTGAACCAGGTCACCAAAATCATTGATAACCTGTTCAAGGCCAATATCGAGTATACCTATGATAAAAACGGCAACACCTTACAGAAGATCGACAATACCCAAACCCCGCCCGTCGTCACCCAGTTTGAATATGATTCCCGAGATCAGTTAGTCAAAGTCGCCCGAGGCCCACCAGGAAACCTAGAAACCATCAGCCTGTTTGGTTATAACTTCCTTGGCCAAAGAATCAGATACCTCCTGTCATCACGTGGAGATGTTGAGTATTTTTATGATGGCCAGAGCGTTATTTTTGAAAAGAATATCACCACTGGCAATCCCATTGCCCGTTATATCTTTGGTTCCCAATTGCTCAGCCTGACCACCCCAGAAGGTATCCAGTATTATCATTTTGATGGGTTGAATAGTACCGTTAATCTGACTGATGAGTTTGGTAATAATAAGGTCAGCTATAATCTTGATCCTTGGGGGCATATTAAGGAGCAGGTTGGGGAGAGTGTTAATCGGCAGATCTTTACGGGACAGGAGCATGATAGTAAAACTGGGCTGATTTACTTCGGTGCAAGGTACTACGATCCGGATGTACCTAACTTTATTACCCAGGATAGTTATCTTGGTGAGATTGCTAATCCGCCTAGTCTGCATCGCTATTTGTAT
>JACKQG010005308.1_pt1 | contig 14302 bp, 16 predicted proteins | sample 8237621 | NCBI WGS metagenome assembly JACKQG01 (sample SAMN15677084, study PRJNA649215) | marine metagenome | biome: marine; feature: Black Sea; material: saline water; isolation source: suspended particulate matter (SPM) from the Black Sea western gyre | collected 2013-06-09/2013-06-10 | depth...
GATAAACCGTTAAACCATTTAAAATATGCGTTGGCATCTTAATAGCACAACGCGTCAGAATTAATAAAAATGGGCATATTACTGGATAACGGCTTGAGTGAAAACTTCAAACTAAGGGCATTAAAGAATGGCGTATCCGGGAAACCTCCAAGAATAGCAGCCTCAAGTTTATATGGATTGTAGTGCGCACCATTCTTTTTTTTACAACCAGTTTGAATAAGCATTAGCGAAACTGATAATAGAATCACTAATCTCATTAGATCTCTTGTTGTTTTCATCTTTTCATTTTTCTATGAAGGATCAAAAGCATAACTGACATGGCACTGACTTGGGTGATGTTGAACAAAGATAACGAAAAGGGGACAAGTGAACAAGTGGAGTCCAGATTAAGGGGTAAAAAGTAACTATGAAACCCAAAGATCAATTTTTTCATCCTGAATCACCTTCTTTTGAGAAGATATGTATATTTGAGGCTCCATCTGGCTGTCAAATGAAAAAGGTTCCGGCACTCCTCATTATTTCTCTTTGTTTTGTACTTCTCCAAACCGGCCAAGCTCAAGAGATCAAATCCGATGAGGATTCAAGCTTCCTGTCGAAGAAGACTGTTTTTGGCTCCCGTATCACTACTCCGCCAAAAATAGACGGCATCCTGGATGATCCTGTATGGGATGTTCTCCCGGCAGCAACACATTTCGTTCAACATACTCCCTATAATGGGGAACCGCCGGTCTATGAGACTTTCGTACAGTTTGGATACAACGATGTAGCCTTGTATGTCGGGATTTTTATGTACGACTCCCATCCCGACAGCATCCCCCGCGAACTGGGACGCCGGGACCAAATTGATGACCTGAACACCGATTTTGTCTCCATCGACATCCTTCCTTATAACGACGGGTTGAATATGTATGAATTTAAAATCAGTGCCTGCGGAATCCAGGGGGATGGGAAATACAGTGCGGTTGGCCAGGACAGAAACTGGGATGCAGTGTGGGAAAGTGCGGTTCACATCAGCGATTCCGGCTGGAGTGCAGAGGTTAAGATACCCTATAGTGCCCTCCGTTTTCCAAAGAGAGAGGAACAGGTTTGGGGGATCAATATCTGGCGAAACCTGCAACGCTATCGGGAGTACTCAACCTGGACCTATATCCCCAACGATGTGGAAGAGATATTGCGGTACTATGGAGAACTCAGAGGAATTGAAGAGATAAAACCGCCTGTCAGGCTCTCGATGACTCCATACCTGGGTGCCTATATTGAAAACCACCCCGGTTCAAAAAAATGGACACCTTTTATTCGGGGTGGAATGGATCTGAGATACGGGATCAACCAGAGTTTTACGCTCGATATGGAGTTGATACCCGACTTCGGACAGGTTCAATCGGACGATATTATTTTGAATCTGAGTCCATTTGAGGTGAGATATAACGAGAAACGCCAGTTTTTCACGGAGGGAACAGAACTTTTTGAGAAATGCGATATCTTTTATTCAAGAAGGGTTGGCGGTGAACCCAAAGGGTACGAATGGGTGGAGGAGAGTCTTCGGCCGGATGAGGTCATAACGAAAAATCCTGACAGGACCCAATTGATCAATGCTACCAAGATCAGCGGGAGGAACAGCAGAGGTCTCGGGTTGGGATTTTTCAACGGTATGACCACCAACACCTTGGCAACGGTGGAAGATACATTGACAGGGACTACCCGACGTATCAGCACACAACCAGTTACCAATTACAATGTGCTGGTAGTGGATCAGAACCTGCCAAACAACTCATACGTTACCTTCATCAACACAAACTACTGGATCCCGGAATGGAGGTATTGTGCTAACGTAACCGGGGGCGAGACCAAGCTGACGAACAAAAGAAACACCCTTACCTTTCTTGGACGGCTGAATGTAAGTCAACTTTTTCTAGAGCATTACCATCCCGATTTCGGTTATCAATCCACCATTGCTTTTTCACGGCCCAGCGGAACGATCCGTTATGAACTGGAGAATCAGATCACCGATAACCGCTATAATCCCAATGATATGGGTTTTCTCGAAAAAAATAATGAGATCCGGAATTTCGGAGTACTCTCTTACAATATCTATGATCCCACTTGGAAATTCCTAAGAGCCCGGACCGAGTTCCAGATTAAATATTATACCCGTTATCAGCCGTTTAATTTCATGTTCATGGATGTTGAACTGAATCAACAGGCGTTGTTTAAAAATTATCTGGAGGTCTACGGAGAAATAGCCTGGCGTCCGTTTGGATATTACGACTACTATGAACCCCGTGTGAATGGATGGTTTTACCGAAGGCCTCCTTCATGGGATGGTGGGATAGAGCTGGAAACCGATTCAAGAAAATGGTTTTCGGTTGGCCTTGAATCAGGATTTTTCGCTTATTCGGAGGATCATACCTTCAGTTATTGGGTAGATATCTCTCCCCGGTTCCGATTCAGCGACCGGTTTTCGGCTTACATTAGCATCAATTATTCGAACGTGATAAACGGTTATGGATGGGTTGAAACCCAGTGGGATTCTCTGAATAATCCGACTATTTTCTTTGGCAGAAGGGATGTCACCACCCTGAACAACATATTAAATATTCGGTATATATTTAATACCGGGATGTCGGTGAACCTGAGAATCAGACATTACTGGTCGAAAGCAAATTACCTCTCCTATTACACCTTAAACCGTGACGGGAATTTGATTCCTGCAGCATATCCGGAGAATGCGAATGTAAACTTCAATGCTTTTAGCCTTGACCTGCAGTTTCTCTGGTATTTCGCCCCTGGAAGTGAGTTGAGCCTGGTTTGGAAAAACAATATTCTGAACCAGGGGAATATCCCGGCCCCGAATTATATCGATGCACTTCAGGAGACCTTCTCATCTCCATCGGCCAATTCCATTTCCATTCGGGTCCTCTATCACCTGGATTACATATACCTGAAAAGCTGGTTTAGGAAGAAAAAAGACAGTATGATATAGAAGAATTTAGTGTTATCAATTGAGATTTTTCTTATTTTGACTGTTAAATATAAAACAATACTCTTCTACACCAAAAAGAAGATCCTACCTCATTTGTTAGAGATAAGATGGGACTTTTTAATTTCTCAATAAAATATTTGGGAATATGATAATCGAATCCGTCAATAGTTACATGTTCTTTATCAGTTGATTCCTTGATAATCTTATTGAGTTTTATTTTCCAGCTCAATAAAGTCTTCACGTACCGGGATAAAACAATCAATAACTTTACATGTTGTAATTGCCTTTGCCGAATGAACAACATTTGAAGGTATGTAAGCTGTCATTCCAGCACTCATCACGTTTGATTCTCCATCAATATTAAACTCCAACTCACCATCAATCAAATTTGTCCATTGTTCATGAGGATGGCTGTGTGCAGGTAATTCACATCCTGCGTTTATGGTAAAATGACCAAACGTAGCCTGACCTGAATGAAATACCGGTCCACTAATACCTTCCCATATTTGCAGTCTTTTCCTTGTGTTGAAATCAATAAATGTCATACGGGTAGTTTTAATTGTTATAACCAGATGAAACCATTTCTCATAAGAAGAGCGTTTCCATTTGAGGGTAAAAATACAAAAAATCAGGTTTTATGGAATGATTTGTTCATTCTTGAAAAAACCGTAAAAAAGTTTATTTTTGTTGACTTAATTTGACTCTGCAGACCATATGAAATACGCATTAGTTACAGGAGGATCAAGAGGGATTGGCCGTGCATGTTGTGTGAAACTGGCTGAAATGGGATGCCATCTTCTGATTAATTATCACTCAAATAAAGAGGCGGCAGAAGAAACCCTTCAGATGGTACGCGAAAAAGGCAGCGATGGAGAAATTCTGAAATTTGATGTTTCCATTCAGGAGGATGTCGAATCTGCAATTAATGGATGGATTGAACGAAATGAAGGTAAATACATTTCAGTGCTGGTCAATAATGCCGGGATCCGGAAAGATGCGTTGGTGATGTGGATGAAAGATGACGAGTGGCAAGATGTAATCAATACCAATCTGAACAGTTTCCTTTACGTCACACGTCTCCTGATCCAGGATATGCTGATCAACAAATTTGGCCGGATCATCAATGTGGTCTCACTATCCGGCCTGAAAGGATTACCTGGTCAGGTTAACTATTCAGCAGCCAAAGCAGGTGTGATCGGGGCGACGAAAGCGATGGCGCAGGAGGTAGCCAGGAAAAAAGTTACAGTCAACGCTGTCGCTCCCGGATTCATCCGGACCGATATGACAAAAGATATCGATGAAAGCCAGCTGAAGTCGATGATCCCAATGGGACGGTTTGGCAATCCTGAAGAGGTCGCCGGCATTGTCGGATTCCTGGCATCGGATGAGGCTTCATACATCACAGGTGCTGTAATTAATGTAAACGGAGGTTTATATACATGAATCGTGTCGTCATCACCGGATTGGGTATATACTCAGTGATCGGGAAAAATCTTGAAGAGGTTAAAGATTCGTTGTACAAGGGAGAATCCGGTATTGTTCTTGATCCCCGCCGCAAAGAGATGGGGTTCCGGTCCGGTCTTACAGGAATGGTCGACCGGCCAAAACTGAAAGGGATCCTCGATCGCAGGATGCGTATAGGAATGGCTGAGCAGGGTGAATACGCCTACATGGCCACCCTTGAAGCGCTTAAAACAGCCGGTATCGAACAAGCCTTTCTGGATCAGCATGAGGTGGGGATTCTATACGGAAATGACAGTTCAGCCCTGCCGGTTGTAGAGTCTGTCGATATCCTGAGAGAGAAAAAAGATACCATGATGATTGGTTCGGGGAATATTTTCCAGTCTATGAACTCCACGGTCTCGATGAACCTCTCGGTGATCTTTCGTCTCCGGGGTATCAACTTCACGATAGCCGGTGCCTGTGCCAGCGGTTCACATGCCATCGGACTCGGTTACATGATGATCAAACAGGGCCAGCAGGATATCATCATCTGCGGTGGCGCTCAGGAGATTAACCCGGAATCTACTGCTAGTTTCGATGCCCTGAATGCCTTTTCAATCAACGAGTCGGATCCAACCAAAGCATCCCGCCCTTTTGACCGGGATCGAGACGGACTGGTGCCCAGTGGCGGTGCAGCGACAGTGATCCTGGAGAGTTTTGAGTCAGCGATGAAAAGAGGTGCGACCATCTATGGAGAAGTGAAGGGGTATGGTTTCTCTTCTAACGGGGAACACATTTCACTCCCTAATGTTGACGGTCCGCGTCGTGCCATGGAGATGGCTCTGAAAGACTCCGGTATGGAAGCCGGTCAGATGGATTACATCAATGCTCACGCAACCTCTACCCAGGCAGGTGACGGGAATGAAGCCGAGGCGATTGAGCAGATCTTTGGCAGGACCAAGCCGTTGGTGAGCAGTACCAAATCAATGACGGGTCATGAGATGTGGATGGGAGGCGCCAGTGAAGTGGTTTACTCCGCAATCATGATGAAGAACTCGTTTGTGGCTCCAAATATCAACTTCGAGAACCCGGATGAGTCAACGGCTCGATTAAACATTGTCAGAAAAACAACCGAAGCGGAGATCAACGCGTTTCTCTCCAACTCATTTGGCTTTGGCGGAACCAATTCTGCTCTCGTAATTCGAAAGTTTTCCCGGTAGGTTTTTTAAAAAATTATGTACTTTTGCATCAATTAATGAATGTCCTGATGCAGCAAGACGAGATAATCAACAAGATCAACCTATTACTGATCGAGGAGATTGAGATAGATGAAGATCAGATCCAACCACAAGCGGACCTGAAAAAAGATCTGGGGATAGACAGCCTTGACTTTGTCGACCTTTTTGTTATCATAGAAAATAATTTCGGTTTCAAGATGAAAGCCGAGGAGATGACTGATGTAAAGACACTCCAGGACTTCTACAACTACCTGTTCCAACGTGTCAAACTAAACTAACCTCCTGATGCCATCCTGGGAAGGAAAAAGCCGCGGAGGGGTACTTGGTTATCAACTATTTATCTGGACTATTCGATACCTGGGAATCTCATTTGCTTACTTCCTGTTACTGTTTGTTGTCACCTGGTTCGTTTTCAATTCTCACCAGGCATTCAAAGCTACGTATTACTATTTCAGGACCATCCTCAATTATGGAGTCATGAAAGCCTTTTTCAGTATTTTCCGGAACTACTATATATTCGGTCAGATCCTGATCGACAAAGTGGCGATACTGACAGGATTTCAACACCGTTTTACGTTCAATTTTGAAGGAGAAGAATATCTGCGCCAGATGAAAAACGGCGGATTACTGATCAGTGCTCATGTCGGGAACTGGGAGATTGCAGGAAACCTGCTGAACCGGCTCAATAAGCGTGTCCACATCATCCTCTTTGATGCCGAGCATCAACGGATCAAAGGGTACCTGAAAGAGGTTTTGAAAGAACGTAATGTCCACTTTATCATCATCCGCGAAAATTACAACCACCTGAAAGAGATTGAAGCGGCTTTTGAACATGGTGATATCATTGCCATGCATGGCGATCGCTATATTGAAGGTAATAAAACGGTGACCCTTGATTTTATGGGTTTTCCCGTCAGGTTCCCTATTGGCCCTATAAACCTCGCAGCCCGTTTTAACGTTCCGGTTTCCTATGTCTTTGCTGTAAAAGAGAGACGGTCGCACTACCACTTCTATGCAACTCCGCTCTACCATGTAGAATTTTCCCGGAACCTGAAGAAGCGAGAGGGAATCCTGCAAGAAGCATTAGCTGTATATGTTGGAAAATTTGAGGAGATCCTGAGGAAATATCCTCTTCAGTGGTTCAACTATTACGATTTCTGGAAACCTGAAACAAAGACAGCAAATTAAAAGCCCGGGGAATGACGAAGAAAAAACTGCTTCTCATATCTGCTAACCGCTATGCGGTCCCCTACCCTGTCTATCCGTTGGGCATTTCCTATTTAGAATCTTACCTGCAAAAGCGATTAACCGGTTTCGAGATTAGGGTGTTTGACTTCAACCTTCATGCTGAAGAAGAGTTTGTCGCCTGCCTCAACCAATTTCAACCTGATTATACCGGCTTGTCAATCAGAAATGTAGACGATGTCAGCTCGATGTCCCGTGAATTCTTCCTCACGGGATATAAAGAGGTCATCGACCTTATCAGAGAAACTATTCAGACTACCCTGATCATTGGCGGTTCTGCTTTCTCCATCTTTCCAAAAAAATTATTTTCCTATTTTAAGCCCGACTACGGTATCTTTGGTGAAGGTGAGGCAGGTCTGTACAGGTTATTGTCAAGTTTGCAATCAGGAACACCCGACTATTCCATTGAAGGGCTTGTTTATCAACTTAACAGTGAGGTTGTTGCAAATCCCAGAAAAAGCTACCTGAGATCGCCTGATCTATCTTTCTCAGACGACCTGACCCTGTTTTACTGGGAGAAGAGTGGGATGATGAACATTCAGACCAAACGAGGTTGTCCTTATGCATGTATCTATTGTACCTATCCCCTGATCGAAGGTGCGCATGTGCGTACCCTGAGTTCAGATAAAATCATTGAAAACCTTGAAGAACTTTATTTCAACAAGAACATCGACTATGTATTTTTTACTGACTCGGTTTTCAACATCAACCGGAAATCTAACAGAGAGTTAGCAGAGAAAATGTTGAGATCGGAGATGAACATGAAATGGGGCGCTTATTTCTCACCTCACAACATCAATCTTGAGGAGCTGAAACTCTTTGTCAGATCAGGTCTCACCCATATCGAGTTCGGCACCGAGTCACTCTCCGACCGAACGTTGAAAAACTATCGGAAGCACTTCAACGTCAATGAGGTCGTGGAAGTTTCTGACATGTGTAATGAAGCAAAGGTCTATTTTGCACACTTCCTGATCCTGGGAGGGTATGGGGAGACAGAAGATACCATCAACGAAGGATTTGAGAACTCTAAGAGAATTTCCAATTCCGTCTTCTTTCCATATGTCGGTATGCGAATCTACCCCGGCACAAAACTTCATAAGCTGGCATTGGCTGAAGGATATGTCGGCGTGGATGACACCCTCCTGGAACCTGTTTTTTATATGGCCTCTGACATCGATTATGGGAGTTTGAAAGAGCGGGCAGACAAGACAGGCAAGCGATGGGTGTTCACAGATGAAGATGTAGTCACATTCATGAACCGGTTACGAGAACGAAAACGAAAAGGATCCTTATGGCATCATCTGAAGAAATAAATATTCCACAGAAACCGCCAATGGTGATGGTAGACAGACTGATCTCTGCTGAAGAGAAGAAGGTGGTGACCAGTTTCCTGATCAAGAGAGATAATGTTTTCTGCTCTGATGGGATTTTTACCGAAGCCGGACTGATTGAGAATATGGCACAGACAGCAGCTGCAGGAATCGGAGCGAAACAGGTTGCCAACGATGAAAAACCTCCGATTGGCTTCATTGGGGGTATCAGAAGACTGATGATCTATTCACTTCCAGAGGCTGGCCAGGAGATCACCACATACATACAGGTTGAACATGAAATCCTTGGGGCCACGATCGTTAAAGGGCAAGTGTTTCTGAGTGAATCAATATTGGCAGAATGCGAGCTGAAGATCTTTTTACTTTGATATTTTTTATACTTTCGCACATCCATTTAAACTATCGGATTATGGAAGAACAGAAATTTAATTATAAATACAAAGATCCGGAACACGGGCATAACAAAGAGCTCTTTTACTCCTTCGATAAGGATGGGAAGTATACGAAGCAGGTTAGATTTCATGACGATTCTGACCGGATTTTTATTGAACAGTTCTGGGACATCCAGAATGACCGTATCGAAGAGGCACGGCAGAACGTATTGTCAGGGAAGAAAAGCCCCATCTTTTACTACATGGAGAAAAACCTGCTGGATGCCATGAACCTGGGTATGCAGGCAAAAGTCTCACTATGGCGGGTAAAACGTCATCTCAAACCACGTGTTTTCAAGCGATTGAGTGATGAGACGCTGGCAAAATATGCTGAAGCTTTCAGTATTACGGTTGAACAATTAAAAAATATCGAATAACCAGAAACCAGGAAACTTATGGAAAAGGCACCTATCATGCTCGATTATACGCACCGTCAGGCAGGACATTGTGAGAGTGGAACAACATCAAATCTTTTCAAGAATTATGGAATAGACATCTCTGAACCTATGGCTTTTGGAGTAGGAAATGGACTCTATTTCAGCTACATACCTTTTTTGAAGATTCAATATGCTCCGATGATCTCTTTCCGGAACATACCCAACACTATATTTCGCAGAGGAACCAAACGCCTGGGAGCAGATGCCGTTGTAATTAAAAAGTTCAAGACTCAAAAAGAGTCAATGGATGCTCTGGACAGGAATCTGGAGAAAGGAATCCCTACCGGACTTCAGGTCGGTGTATTTCATCTCACTTTCTTCCCTCCCGAATACCGTATGCAATATAACATGCACAACATGGTTGTTTACGGCAAAGAGGGAGATATCTATTCTGTCAGTGATACGGTGTTGGAGGAACCTCAGACAATATCCTATTATGACCTGCAGCGGGTTCGCTGGGCAAAAGGAGCGTTTGCACCGAATGGAAAAATGTACTGGATCAACTCTGTCGATAAAAATGTAGATCTTAAAAAAGCAGTTACAGAAGGGATTGCCAAAACAGTTTATGAGATGATCAAGATTCCGTTCCCATTGATCGGCACCAAAGGCATTCGTTTCATGGCTAAAAGCCTCAGGAAATGGCCGAAAAAACACGGAGAGGAAAAAGCTGCTTTTTATCTGGGACAAATCCTGAGAATGTCGGAAGAGGTAGGTTCCGGGGGTGCCGGATTCCGTTTTATTTATGGCGCCTTCCTGAAAGAAGCAGGAGAGAAATTTGACAATCCGGATCTTCTGGAAGCTTCGGGGTTGATGGGTAAAGCGGCAAATAAATGGAGAGACTTCTCCTATATTGGAGCACGCAATTGCAAGAGCAGGGCTAAACCAACTGAAGATTATGGGATGCTCGGAGATATGCTCAAAGAGATCTCCTACATGGAAGAGGATGTCTATAAAAAACTCGATAAAATCAAGATCTGAACATGACTGATGAATCCATCATCGGGATTCGGGATCTGACCAAATATTACAAAGGATCTGACGAACCGGCTATCGATCAGATCTCACTGGATATCCACCGGAGTGAGATCTTCGGACTACTCGGACCGAATGGTGCCGGAAAAACCACGACGATATCCATTTTGTGTGGGCTCTTCCCTCCTACCAACGGAGAGATTTCGATTGATGGAATGGATATTCGCACCAACCGCGACAAGATCAAACACATCATCGGTATTGTCCCACAAGAAGTGGCTCTCTACCCAACCCTTACAGGACTTGAAAACCTGCAATTCTTCGGAAGAATGTATGGATTGAGAGGCAAACACTTGAAAGAGCGGATCGGCGAATACCTGGTAAGATTCGGACTGGAAAGCTTCGCCCGGAAATTGGTTTCTACATACTCCGGGGGGATGAAAAGGCGGGTAAACCTGATTGCCGGGTTACTTCATAAACCAAAAATTCTGTTCCTTGATGAACCTACAGTGGGTATCGATGTCCAGTCACGAAACGTAATCCTCGAATTTCTGCACGAACTCCGGGAAACCGGTACCACTATTATCTACACCTCACATTATATGGAGGAGGCAGAAAGACTCTGTTCAAGGGTAGCCATTATCGACCAGGGGAAGGTCATCGCTGTCGGAAAACCGAGTAAACTTGTGGAAGAACATCCTGAATTTAAAAATCTGGAAAACCTGTTTCTGGGATTGACCGGGAAAGACCTGAGGGATTAAATGTTTAAATTTTTTGCAGCATTTCGGAAGGAGTGGTTGATTCTGGAGAGGGACCTGGCAGGACTTATGCTTCTTTTTGTCATGCCCATGGTGATGGTCATCATTCTCTCGATGGTTCAGGAGATGGGTTGGAGCACGATTTCAAAGGAGCCATTGATTCCGGTCCTGTTTATCAATAATGATCAGGACTCTCTGGGTAACTTGATGGAATCAAAGCTGGTTGGCTCAAAAACGTTCTTTCTGGTTAAACATATTGATTCCATTCCTGTTACAAAAGAGATCGCATTTCAGAACATAAAAGACGGAGAGTATCAGATTGCAATCGTCATTTCTGAAGGGACCACCCGGAAAATGCGGGCAAAAATCCAATCGATGGTAACTAAAACCATCTCCTCTCTGACAATGCCGACACTCAACTTTCCAGACGCTCCAACCAATACGGATTCAATTGAAGTGATCATTTATTTCGATCCTTCTGTAAACAGCTCTTTCAAGAAATTATTCACGAGTGCTGCTCATAAGTTAAAAGCACAGATCGAATCACAGATGGTGCTAGAAACATTTCAGTACGAATTGCGAAAGATGTTTCCTGATTTTACCATACCTGTAGATGACCTGCAGCAGACAGTTACATTTACGGAGATCTTTCCCTCGGGTGAAGAGAACGTGCTGCTCCCGTCCACCACTCAGCACAACGTCCCCTCCTGGGCTATTTTCGCGATGTTTTTTATCGTCATCCCACTAACAAGCAGCATCATCAAAGAACGTGATGAGGGAAGTCTGATCCGGATCATGACGATCCCGGTCTCCTACCTCACCATTTTCATGGCCAAGATTGGGGTTTACCTGATTGTCTGTTTCATCCAGTTTGTATTGATGATCCTGGCAGGGATCTATCTCCTTCCATTATTTGATATGCCTCCCCTTGAACTGGGGACAAACTATCTGGGTGTGGCAATTATGGTGATTGTCACCAGTATGGCTGCCCTGGGCTATGGCGTCATGATCGGAACCATTGCTAAAACACATCAGCAGGCAGCTGCATTTGGGGCTGTCTCAATTATTATATTAGCGTCGCTGGGCGGACTATGGGTTCCTATCTACCTGATGGGTACTTTCATGCGCAACATGGCTTCATATACACCGTTAAACTGGGCTCATGAAGGATTCATCGACCTGTTTCTACGGGGAAGCACTCTGTTGGATGTCTTTCCGGAGATTGCTAAACTGTTGATCTTTTTTGGTGTAACTATATCCATAGCAGCTATTTACCGTACATTGAAACCACCCATAAGCGCGTAAAAGGTGAAAGAGGTATACATCGTACAGGACAACATCATCTCCTCTCTTGGATTTACAACTTCCGAGAATATGCAGCAGATTGAGAAAGGACGAATCGGGTTCCGTATCACACATGACGATACATTATTCCCAAATACCATTCCCATATCACTGGTCGAAACTGAGACATTGGAAGAAAGCTTTCAGATGATCCTTGACCTCTATGATGTCGATGCCGGTCCGGAAACCTATACACGGATGGAGAAATTATTTGTCGTCTCCATTCAGAGAACCCTGCATAGCCTGCCATACGACTTCAAAGGAAAAAAGACCCTTCTGGTCATCTCTACCACAAAAGGAAATATCAACCTCCTTGAAGAGTCATCTCAAAGCCACTTTAACGACAAACGAATTTTTCTCTGGGAGATGGGCCGTATCATCCAGGAGTTCTTTGGTTTTGCCAACCCGCCACTAATCATTTCCAACGCGTGTATTTCAGGAATCATGGCGATTATGACTGCAGCACGCTACCTGAGAAGTGGTTTGTACGATAATGCTGTTGTTGCCGGAGGAGATATTATCACTGAATTTGTGATCTCGGGATTTCAGTCCTTCCTGTCACTCAGCCCAACACCATGCCGGCCATACGATGCCGCACGCGATGGTTTATCCCTCGGAGAGGGATGCGGAACTGTGGTGCTAACAACAGACACAGATAATTATCCCACATTACCGATAAAAATTACCGGCACTTCCGTCACCAACGATGCGAACCATATTTCCGGCCCGTCCCGGACAGGCGAAGAGCTGAATCTGGCTATTCGGCAAACCCTTTCAGAAGCTGCCGTAACCCCTGATCAGGTAGATTACATCAATGCTCATGGGACTGCCACCACCTTTAATGACGAGATGGAGGCGAAAGCGTTCACCCTTGCCGGCCTATTGGATACGCCCATCAACAGCCTGAAGGGATTCTGGGGGCATACGTTGGGGGCAGCAGGAATCATTGAGTCGATCGCCACGATCCATAGCATGATGAATAATACACTGATTCAATCGGCCGGATTTGAAACGTTAGGAGTTCCCGAACCGATCAACGTGATCGCAAAAACAACAGCCAAAGAGATTCATACATCCCTCAAGACCGGATCCGGTTTTGGAGGGTGCAATGCAGTCATCATGTTTCAGAAAGGATAACCATGGAACAGGTAATCTCAGCATATTGTTCTATCAGGCGAAAGCAGGTTCAGGTAAACGGGCAGATCAAATTTCATGATGAAAATTTTACTACTTTTGCGCAGTTTATTAAATCGCTCTATAAGAAGGAAGAAATAAATTACCCAAAGTTTTACAAGATGGATGCATTGAGTAAACTCGGATTTCTTACGACAGAGCTGACACTAAGACAGATAAACCTCGATCTTTACCATAAGGATAAAATTGGCGTGGTGCTGGCCAATGCGGCCTCAAGTCTGGATACTGATATTACATATCAGCAGTCGATCAGCAACCGCTCCAACTATTTTCCAAGCCCGTCCGTGTTTGTTTATACATTGCCAAATATTATGATTGGAGAGATTTGTATCAAACACAAGCTGAATGGCGAGACTACTTTTCTGATATCAGAGAAGTTTAACAGCAGGCAGTTATTTACTTACGTAACAGAACTTTTTCAGCACAAACGGGCGGAAGCTTGTCTGATCGGCTGGGCAGATCTGCTCAAGGATCATTTTGATTCCCTGATCATGTTCATTGAGCCGGCAGATAAAAGGGTAAAACCGGAGAAAGAGGGGATGGTCCTCCCCTTCTCTGAAGAGACCATGAATGAACTATATAATGTAATGTGATAAGCTACAATGGAAGAATTAATTACTAAACTCAAAACGGAAGTTATTGAACAGCTTAACCTCGAAGACATCTCTCCTGATGACATTGATGCTGACACTCCTTTGTTTGGTGAAGGACTTGGCCTGGATTCTATTGATGCACTGGAGCTTATCGTGTTGCTGGAAAAGAATTACGGGTTGAAAATTGAAGATCCTAAAGACGGAAAGACCATATTTCACTCAATAAGAAGCATGGCCGAATACATAACTAAGCATCAAAAATCCTGATGAATGGCCCAACGGGTATTTGTTACAGGGTTAGGTATCCTTTCAAGTATCGGTAAAAACCTTTCG
>JACKQG010005309.1_pt1 | contig 14302 bp, 17 predicted proteins | sample 8237621 | NCBI WGS metagenome assembly JACKQG01 (sample SAMN15677084, study PRJNA649215) | marine metagenome | biome: marine; feature: Black Sea; material: saline water; isolation source: suspended particulate matter (SPM) from the Black Sea western gyre | collected 2013-06-09/2013-06-10 | depth...
AAATAAGGCAGTACTCTAATCACAATGATTAAGGGGGAAACAATGAAACTAAGAACAATTCTCTCAAAAACAGTCTTGACAGCGGCAGTTGCTTTATTAATCGCTCTTCCGGCACACGCAAATATTTACGGACAGAGTGTCACCGGCAACGACCTTACTGATAATCGATCATTTAATTCCAACTCATACGACCCGATAAACGGCTCTGAAGGCGGACTAGACGGGTACTGGCCTGGATTCAATATTTCCTGGGATATCTCCTATGACTTCAGCAGCACCCTATGGCACTATGAGTACACACTGCAAAACAGCAAGGATATATCTCATATGATCCTTGAAGTATCTAATACAGCGACTGCCGGAGATATACAGAACTTTCATTACAGCGACAGCGGAGCAGCATTTCAGACCGGGCAGATAGAAGGTCCCACGGTTTGGACTAAGTCAGGCAATATCACCATGCCGAACTCATTTTATGGAGTCAAATTCAATGTTGGCGGTAACCCTGTTGTTTACTCCTTTGATACACACCTTGATCCGGTATGGGGTAACTTCTTTGCTAAAGACGGCAAGGACGGTGGCGATTCTGTTTATGCTCATAACACTGGATTAAATACATCTCCATTCAACAGCACGGATGAACTTGATTACATCGTACGTCCTGATGGAGGCGGCAACCCGCCAATCGTTCCTGAGCCAATCAGTTCAACACTCTTTATTGCAGGCGGTATTGCAATGATAGCCAGACGCTATCTGAAGAAATAATTTTCTTACATAAACCATATTAAACCTGAAGAATCTCAAATGAGGCTCTTCAGGTTTTTTATTGACCTTTTATATGCATATATTCTAATATTCTTATATATGCATGAATTAGCCCAACGCATAGAAGTCATGAAATCCATCGCTCATCCTGTGCGAATTGCTATCTTGCAGGAACTTGCAAAAGGCGTAAAGTGCGTAAGTGATTTCAAGGATTTTCTAAATATCAGCCAGCCTAATATTTCTCAGCATTTATCTGAACTTAGGCATACAGGCTTGATAGATTACTTTATTGATGGGCGCCTGCGGTGCTACTTCCTGAAAAGTCCGTTTGTACTTGATCTACTGGAGCTTATACAGAAAGAATACTGTTCAGATCTACCCGGTCCGGAGTGCTGTCCGGTGACTAAGAAAGGCACCTCTCATGGAGACAGACATCGTTAATCATAAATAAACAGATTCAGACTGACAATCAAGATTAACCTGTCATTCTGGACAGCAGGCATAATCCGGCAGAAACTCCAGGATGAATATTTTCACAGGGGGGCATGAGATTTCATTATGATAAAAGAAAACAGTCTTCTAAATAAAGTCCATCAGGCATATTCTAATGCTGCAGAAAGTCCCGGTTCAGAACACCCATTCCCCGTCGGCCGTGAGTTTGCAGAGAGCGTGGGATATCCGACTGAACTGCTTGACTGCCTCCCTACAGCGGCAGTTGCGGCCTTTACAGGGGTATCCAATCTCTCGATCTCTGCCGAGATACCGAAGGGCAGCACAGTCATTGATATAGGATGCGGAGCTGGGCTTGATTCATTTATTGCCGCGAAACGCACCGGTTCTTCAGGGCGGGTAATCGGACTGGACTTCAGCAGTTCAATGATTGCAAGGGCACTAAGATCATTTGAAGAACTGATGAACAAACCGGATATAAATATGGGGCGGCTTGAGTTTCACAATGCCTCCGCAGATAACATCCCCCTTAAGGACAATACAGTAGATATAGCCATGATTAATGGAATATTCAATCTAAACCCTGACAGAGATACTATTTTCAACGAAGTCTTCAGAATAATAAAACCAGGGGGAACCGCATTCGTTTCAGAGCTTATACTGATAGATCCATTAAAAATAGATACCTCCTGCTCTATTGACAACTGGTTTGCCTGAATAGCCGGTGCCAGGGATGGAGATACCTTCCTGAGTGAATTTATTGAAGCAGGATTTAGAGAGGCGAAAATATCAAAAACCTATAGAAATGCAAGAACGAAGAACCCTTCAGTAATCGGGGCAGATATATTTGTCAAAAAATAAATTTTTCTTCATTTTGTATCATAAAGATATCAGTTGAATTTCAACATTCATTAAATAGCCACAGGAGGTGCTTAATTGAGCTGGATAGAAACAGTACCTGAAGAAAATGCTGATGGACTGCTAAACGAAATATATGAACAGACCACGGCCAAATTCGGCAATGTTATTAATCTGGTAAAAATTCAGAGCCTACGCCCTGAGACAATGGATCTAGGCAGGAAACTGTACCGGCATCTAATGGAAATGCCAGGCGGCCTGACCAGACTTCAAAGAGTGCTTATCGCAACAGTTGTCTCAAAACTGAACGGCTGCTACTATTGAATGGAAAGCCATGAACCTGATCTCCGTGAAGAGATCAACGATCAGGACAAGGTACTGCAGATACAGGAAGACTATACAAAGGTAGATTTTGATGCACCGACCAGAGGCCTTCTTGATTATGCAGTAAAACTCACTCTGGAAGTAAAGGGTATGACAGGATCAGATATCGAAACACTGAAAGGTCATGGTTTCACTGACACTGACATTCTGGATGCAGTCCACCTTATCAGCTATTTCAATTTCATAAACCGAGTACTGGACGCCCTCGGCGCAGAACCCGAACCTGACATGCGCTACGGTATCGAGGTTCGACCTCGATAACATCATGTCAGCAATATTACAATTAACTAGACTGGCCATCAAATTAAAGAGACCGGAATTTGAGTTTGCTGAATATCAGGATTCACCGATCGCACCACTTGAAAAACCTCTGAACAAGTGCTCCCTGGCCCTGGTAACAACTGGTGGACTGCATATGCAATCTGACCCACCCTTTGATTTCAGCATGAAAGAAGGCGACACCTCTTACAGGATTATTCCCACAGAGGCGGACCCCGCTGAAATACGGATATCACATAACTGGTACAACCATAAGTTTATCAATGCCGATATCAACTGCGTTTTCCCCATTGACCGCATGAAAGAGTATCTCAATGACGGAACCATTGGCTCGCTCTCAAAGGAACATTACAGCTTTATGGGCCATATATATGATACTGAGGCATTGATCAAACGTGCTTCATATCTTGGCAGACATATGAAGGATTCCGGGGTTGATATAGCTTTTTTAACCCCTACTTGAGTACTCTGCAATCAGTCCGTGGGACTGCTGGCGCGTTTTTTAGAACTCGAGGATATCAGCACCATCTGTATTACATTCCGAAAGGACATTGTACAGCTTATACGTCCCCCTAGAATTCTCTCCCTTAAATTTTCAGCAGGAAAACCACTGGGCATGCCGGGGGATATAAATACTCAAAAAGGAATAATTGATGCAGGCTTTAAACTTCTGGAGAAAGAAATAAAGGGCATGACCGTTATAGATCTGCCCTTTAAATTGAAAAAAATGTCTACTTTATAAGAACTTATAATTCCGTCTTGCGTATATAAGGAACTAAATTCTATACTTTATTGACTTAAGTCCAGCAAAGAGGGCCAATAGCCCGTATTGAACCCGAGAATAAAAAAATTCACTTCTATAATTCAGATTTTATGATATTAGTTTATTAACTCGCTAAGGAGAATAGGTTTATGAGTCTAGCTACAAAAGGAAAAATTACAAATGTCCAGGAGTTAATGGCTTTGTCAAAAAAGGTCCGGGGCAGCATACTGCAAATGCTGACAAAATCAGGATCAGGACATACTGGAGGATCACTCTCTGCAGCAGATATTGCAGTGGCCATATACTTTTCAAAGATGAACTACAATGCTGACAATCCGTCTATGCCTGAAAGAGACCGTTTTATTATGTCAAAGGGGCATGCGGCACCGCTGGTATATGCTATCATGGCTGAGGCCGGATATTTTCATACTGACACAATGAACACGCTTCGCACTATTGAGTCTCCCCTTCAGGGGCATCCCTGCTGCCAAAAATTGCCGGGCATTGAAGTATCGACCGGTTCCCTCGGACAGGGCCTCTCGGTTGCTAATGGAATGGCGCTTGGCCTTAGACTTGATAAGAACCCTGCGCGGGTCTTCTGCATCATGGGTGACGGCGAGATACAGGAAGGACAGGTCTGGGAAGCAGCGATGACCTCTGCTCATTACGGCATCGACAGTCTGTGCGCAGTTGTTGACTGCAACGGCCTGCAGATCGACGGCCCTGTTGAAAAAGTCATGAACATTAATCCGGTAGGAGACAAGTGGAGGGCCTTCGGATGGCATGTAATAGAGATCGACGGTCATGATATGCAGCAGATCCTTTCGGCCCTTGATGAAGCAGAAAAAACCAAGGGAAAACCAACTGCAATAATCGCAAACACAACAAAAGGGAAAGGTGTATCTTTCTTCGAAAATAAAGTAGAATACCATGGAGTTACGCCTTCTGAGGAGCAGTTGGTTAAGGCTTTGGAGGAGATAAACAATGGGTGAAAGACCAGGCACAGAACAGATAGATGAAACCACAGACGCCTCAGGAGTAAAAAAACCGAAAGCTACCCGTGACGCATATGGTGACACACTGCTGGAACTTGGAAAAGAGCGCGAGGATATCGTAACACTGGATGCCGATCTTTCCGGCTCTACCAAGACAGCGAAATTTGCAAAGGCATTTCCTGATAGATTTTTCAATATCGGTATTGCAGAGCAGGATATGGTAGGCACAGCAGCCGGATTAGCCTTGACCGGTAAAGTCCCTTTTGCATCTACCTTTGCTGTCTTTGAGACAGGAAGAGCCTGGGATCAGATAAGACTGACCGTATGTTATTCCAATACCAATGTAAAGCTTGTAGCTACACACAGCGGTATAACCGTTGGTGAGGATGGTGCTTCCCATCAGGCCCTTGAAGATGTTGCTCTCATGCGGGCGCTGCCAAACATGACAGTTATAGTACCTTCAGATGCTGCTGAGACCTCTCTGGCTATAAGGGCGGTTGCAGATTTCCTGGGACCTGTATATGTAAGACTCGGCCGTGCAAAGGTCCCCTATGTAATGCCTGACAATTACGAATTTAAAATTGGAAAGGCACATGTGTTCAGCACTGGTAAAGATGCAAATATTATAGCGAACGGCTTGATGGTTGATATGGCTGTCAGGGCTGCAGAGATGCTTAAATTAGAGGGCATTGATTGCGGTGTAATTAATATGTCGACGGTTAAACCTCTTGATGAAGTAGCACTGCTGGCAGCAGCTAAGGCATCTAAAATACTGGTGACAGCAGAAGAACATTCTATAATAGGCGGACTTGGCAGCGCTGTTTGCGAGTTCATATCAGAACATAGCCCAATGCCTGTAAAACGGGTTGGAGTACTTGACACCTTCGGCTGTTCAGGCGACCCTGATGAACTATTAAAATTTCATGGCCTTACAGCAGAGAACATAGCAACTACCGTAAGAAATGCACTATAGATAATGATCAGATTCTCCAATGTCACTAAACAATATGATAATGATGTAGTACTGAAAAACTTATCATTAAATGTAGACAAGGGGGAAATGGTATACCTTACGGGGCCCAGCGGTGCAGGCAAATCCACCCTGCTTAAATTAATATACTGTGCCGAGCGGCCGGATATAGGCCAGATCACCGTAGCCAACTGGGATATAGGCAAGATCAAACAATCGACGATTCCCTTTCTACGCCGTAATGTAGGGATAGTATTTCAGGACTTCAGGCTTCTTGAAAATAAGACAGTATTTGAGAATATCGCACTGGCACTTAGAATTCACAACCTAAATACACAGACAATCAGAGAGCAGGTCAATGCTGTTTTACGCGAGGTAAAACTCTCGCAAAAAGCAAAAACCTATCCGCCTCACCTCTCCGGCGGGGAACAGCAGAGAGTGGTCATAGCCAGAGCAATGGTATCAAAACCTACGGTCCTTCTTGCAGACGAACCAACCGGCAATCTCGACGATGATACCTCAAACTCGATCATTGCCCTATTCCGTGAGATCAACGCACGAGGGACGACTGTAGTGATAGCAACCCATAATCATGAATTGTATCACGGTACAGGAAGACGCGTTTTACACCTGAATAACAAAAATATCGAGCAGGAGTCTATTGGATGAAGACATTCATGTTTTCTCTGGATACCGCTCTAAAAAGCCTCTGGCAGGAAAAGTGGATCAATTTTCTTACTATCCTCTCCGTTGCCACGGGCTTGCTGATTCTGAGTATTTTTTCCGTCATCTCCCTTAATGCCGATGCCGTTGTAAAACGCTGGGCCAGTGAGTTCGGCATGATAATTTACCTGGACGATTCAGCTGACAGGACAACAGAAGAACGTCTGCAAAGAGAATTTACAAATGATCCGGATATTGCACAGGTAAAATTTATTTCAAAAAATGAGGCAATGAAAGACCTGCAGAACACGCTTGGGGAAAACTCGTCTATTTTGGAACATGTTGATGAAAACCCCCTGCCCGCTTCCTTTGAGATAAGCTTTAAAAACAAAAACCTTGACTCCCTGTATGTCAAGAAAAAAACAGCTCTTATTGAAAAAATGTCAGGAGTAACAGACATACAATACGCCGAAAAATGGCTTTCATCCCTTAGCATTGTATCAGCGCTACTTAAAGCAGGTGTCATTATATTGGGAAGTGCAATCGTAATTGCGATTGTGTTTATTACTTACAACACAATTAAGATATTTTTTTACAGACGCAGAAGTGAAATAGAAACACTAAAACTTCTCGGTGCAACCAGGACTTTCATCAGACTGCCTTTTCTGTTAGAGGCTATTTTCATAGGTATGGCCGCCGGACTCCTCAGTGCTGCTGCGCTGTTTGGAATTCATTTCTTTGTTACAAATAAACTTCCGAATTTTTTACCTGCAGTCTCCATGCTTAAGATAATTCTTCCTGCAGTTGTATATCTAATCCTTCCGCTTGCAGGGGCTGCCGTGAGTTTCACGGGAAGTTTCATTGCCGTGGGAAAGATCAGGTACTGAAGTGCGGTTGCGGTACGATAAGCCAAATTCATCCCTACTCAATATTGACGGCAGATTATGCAACAACCATACACTCATAATTGCATTCCTGACTCTGATCATTTATTTCTGTTCCGCAATACCCGCATTACCAGCCAAAAGCGACCCGAAAAGCAAGCTTACCGAGATCCAGCAAGAACTGAAAAAAAAGAAACTACAGGTTGAGGATGTAAAGCATAAGGAACAATCCATACTCTCTCAAATAGAGGATATTAATCAGACGATTCATACTAAGAGGGTTGAACTTACCAGCTATAAGAGAAAGGTGAGCTCGATACAATCAGATATTGATGCCATGAAGGATGCAATCATATCTCTTGAAAAAAGCCTGGAAAGCAGGAAAGTTAAGTTAAGAAAAAGACTGGTTGCGCTATATAAGCAGAAATATGATAACAAAGCGATAATTCTGACCTCTGTTGACGACTTTAATGATCTCATCAGGAAGACAACATATCTAAAATATATCTCAAATTATGACAGCCGCCTGATACAGTCATATGTGACCGGCATAGAAAAGGTCGGGGAAAAAAAGAACGAGCTCGTGGCCCTCAGGGAAAACCTTAACCAGACGATACGGGTTGTCAGGCAAACTACCGAGGAAATGAAAACGAATCTGAAGCGCAGGGACAGGCTTCTGGCCACTGTCCGCAGCAAGCGAAGCTCCTATGAAAAATCCATAAAAGAACTTGAGATATCCTCAGTAAGACTTAAAAAAATGATCTCAAGACTGGCTAAGGAGAAACTCCCTAAATCTCTAACCGGCAAAGGATTTTCATCGCTTCGAAGGCATCTGCCCTGGCCGGTAAATGGAAAAGTGCTGGTTCCCTTTGGTAAATATAAAGACCCTAAATACAACATTGTCTCTTTTAAAAACGGGATAGAGATCAAGTCACATGCAGGCGCAGAACCTCTGGCTGTTGCAAACGGCAGAGTTGTATATGCTGATTTCTTTAAGGGTTATGGGCTTTTATTAATAATAGACCATGGGAGCGGATATCATAGCCTGTATGCAAATCTATCAAGCATTTTTCCTGAAACTGGTGATATACTTAAACGGGATGCACCTTTGGGTAAGGTCGGCGGGTCAAGAATAATGAAAGTCCCGACACTTTATTTCGAGATAAGATATAAAGGAAAACCAGTTGACCCTTTAAAATGGCTAAAGAAAAGGTCCAGATAAATCTAACATGAAATTAAATGTTTATAGACAGGGAGCAATGATTCATACTGCTCCAAAACAGGAGGAATAATGTTCAGGCGTAATAAGGCTTTTATACTTGTCTTAATGGCAACCATAGCATTCACTGGATTCATGCTGACAAAGTGGAGCAACCTGGATAATGTTGATGCCAGAGAAGACAGTCACTACACCAGGATCAAGACATTTACTGAATCTCTCTCGCTGGTTAAAAACAACTATGTTGAAGAGGTTGATGAAAATGAGCTCGTGTACGGAGCTATTAAAGGTATGCTGACATCCCTTGACCCGCACTCCTCTTTTATGCCGCCGGAGACCTTTAAAGAGATGCAGATCGATACCAGAGGCGAATTCGGAGGACTGGGTATACAGATCGGCATAAAAGACAGACTACTGACTATTATTGCACCGATAGATGACACACCTGCATTTGAGGCGGGCATCAAGGCCGGAGATAAGATAATCAAGATCGAAGGCGACTCAACGAAAGACATAAGCCTGCATGATGCTGTTTCAAAACTACGGGGCAAGTCGGGAACGCCTGTTACTATTACCATTCTACGAAAAGATGTTGAAAAGCCCATGGATATAACAATTATAAGGGCCATAATCAAGCTGAAAAGTGTCAAGACCAGAGTAATAGATGAGACCATTGGCTACGTAAAGCTCACACAATTTCAGGAAAAATCTGCAGAAGATATGAGAAAGGCACTTGAAAAGCTCGAAGCTAAGGGTATTACTGCACTGGTTCTTGATCTCAGAAATAATCCAGGGGGATTGTTGAAAGGCGCTGTTGATATTACCAGTCAGTTTCTGCCTCCTGGAAAACTTGTTGTTTACATTAAAGGCCGAAACGGAGAACAAACTGAATTTAATACATCTAACGGGAACAAATTTTATAGCTATCCCATGATTATTCTGGTTAATGAAGGAAGCGCCAGCGCCTCCGAAATTGTCGCCGGAGCCATGCAGGACTGGGGAGATGCCGTAGTACTCGGAAACCAGACTTTTGGCAAGGGTTCTGTACAGACAGTTATACCGCTAAGCGACGGCTCAGCTTTGAGGCTTACAACTGCGAGATATTACACACCAAAGGGCCGCTCGATCCAGACTACCGGTATTACTCCTGACATTGTAGTAAAGCTTGATACAGAGAAGGGTGCTGCAACACATCAGATAATTAGGGAAAAAGATCTGGACAAGCACCTTATAAATGAGACCGTATCAGATGAAGAGGTAGACGAGCAGGAGAAAAACGAAGGTACGGATATAATCGAACTCCCCTCTAACCTGCAGGATGAAAATGACTCACAGCTTCAACATGCTGTCGATCTGCTTAAAACATGGCGGGTGTTTAAAAAACTGTAAATGAAAGCAGGTTGTTTACATGTTGCCTGAAAAGTTCCCGGGGGCCTTCTTTTGAAGGCCCTTTTCCTTTAAGCACTGCACAGGCCGCCCATGTCATAGCATTACTATTGTTAATATATTGCTTAACTGCAGTATCAAAATAATACCTTTTTCCTGAGGCAATGTATTGCCGAAACTCAGCTGCTGCAGCTTCAACCTTAGCTGATGAATCCCTGACCTGCCTGCATTGGTCTTCATTCCAATATCCGGAAACAGGGTAAATACCCTCAAGCTCCAGGAGAATTTTTTCTCTAAATTTTTTTTTAGCCATAAAAACTCTTTTTCTCTTTATGATGATAAATATCAGATAGAAAAAAATGAGGATGACGGGAAATAACATGAGCAGATATTCACTTAACATATAATCATTATATTATGAATATCTCCTGTTACACAATGTCATTATTTTTGAAATCCATTGAACTAATATTAGGCCCCTAACTGCTTATATCTACTGTTACAAGTCGTAAGTACCTGAAATCTCATCGCTTTATAATTGCTATAATTATTTACATATACTGTTAAGTTATTTATCACTTATTCCGATTAAACATGTAACGGTTACTAAATGAAAAAAGCATTCAATATAAAATTATTACTTAAAAGCACCTTAATCTGCCTTATTATTATCTTTCCAATGATAGCACAGAGCAGCACGTTTCACGATGGGGGAGCCGAGTTTTGTGCAGGCTGTCATACAAAGTCGAACCTCAATGATATTCCGGAGCCCAACAGCAGCCGGGTCCCACTTTATGGGCCTGAGCTGCTCGGCTCAGATCCCAGCTCCACCTGCCTGCGATGCCATGCAAAACAGAATAAGCTAACTAATATATTCAGCATGGATGGCTCGTCATTCACTCCCGGTGGGGATTTTTACTGGATGCAGAAATCTTTCTCCTGGAGTTCCTACGGTGAGCAGGTGACAAGCGGGAGTGACTCGCACGGTCATAATATTGTAGCAGCAGATTATGGTCTGACAGAGGACAGTTTCTTTAGTACAGCACCGGGCGGAAACTACCCATCTTCCGCAATGGGCTGCACCAGTTGCCATGACCCTCATGCACGGACAGGCTCAACCAATGACCAGAGCAGCAATTTTCGTCTCCTCGGCGGTATCGGCTATTCAGTAGGTAATCTTGCAGCAGGCTTAACCTTTGTCAATCCTGCACCAATCGCTGCAGGCAGTGATGTAGAATGGGAAGAGACCGATATAAACCATACTGCATACGGTTCAGGCATGTCTAAATGGTGTGCAAATTGCCACGGATCATACTCAAGCGGACATACGACCCACCCGACCGGCAGCCAGGCAAAAATAAGCCCGGAACAGACAGACAATTACAATACCTACAGAAAAACAGGAGACAAGACAGGTGACCGCTTTACATCCTATCTCGCACTTGTACCTTTTGAGACTGGAGAAATAAATAAAGACTATCTAGATCCTCACAGCACATCAGGCCCCGGGCTGAATGGACAAAGCAATGTTATGTGCCTGACATGTCACCGTTCTCATGCATCTGCATTCAGCAGCGCAGGCCGCTGGGACTTTAATACAACCTTCATGGCCGACTCACATCCTCAAGCCGGTGACAGCGGACTCAGAGGGAATGAGTCTCTAAACAGTTATTACGGCCGCGATATTATCACCACTTTCGGTAAATACCAAAGACAACTCTGCAACAAATGTCACGCCCTGGATTAATCTTTCTCCCCTATCCCCTACAACTTATTTCAACAACCTCATATGACACTCTGCGCAGAGTTCCAGTCCGCTGCCTACCTTCAGACGCCACAACTTTGGAGAGTCCGATGCATGTGGTTCATGACAACTTGAGCAGCTAAGTTCCCTGTCTTCTCTAAGAGGATCCTTTTTCCCGCGCGTCGGATGCCCCCGGCCCTGCCGGTCTATTGCCCCGAAATCTTTCAATATATGAAGGCCTGATCCCTTTCCCTCATGACATCCCACGCAAAGATCCCAGACCGTTTGATGCAGAACAAAGGGATTCTCAGAGGCATGAGGGTTATGACATATTGTACAGCTGCCTGTATTAAAGGGGCCATGATAATACTTGCGAGTCAGCCAATCATCCTTTTCTTTAGTGTGGCATTGCAGGCAGGATTCCATTGACGGTTCCAGCACAGAATAAATTGGTAAAGCATTACGATTATGACATTCAAGACAGTTCCAGGCCAATACAGGCTCATGCACAAATGGATACTCCGCGATATCCTTATGACAGGAATAACAGCTTGACTCTCTTCCATAATACGATCCGCCTATTCCCAGCCAATCAATTTTATTCATCTCATCTTTTACCGGCAGAAGATCATAGGCACTCGGCTGCATCGCATGACAACCTGCACATAAAGAGGTATCCGTCATGTGAAAATCTATCTCGGCATATCCCCTCGGGGCTTTTCTGAACATACTGATCCGCTCTGCAAGCCTGAAGGCTTTTCTAAATATTTTCCCGACATGATCTCCCTTTCTATAAGCAGTTACCTCAAACTCATTAGGACCATCCCGAAGTCTTACAGTAAAACAAACAAACTCATTTTTCACATCCAGCTCTTTGAGATCCTTCATATTCACTGAAACATACAATTTATCTGCAAAACCTTCCGGAACCCTGATTGTTACAGGCATCGACTGGAATTTTATAACCGTCATATCCGGTGGATAAAGAGCTTCCAGTGATGAGCCTCCCGCCCCTCCCACAGGTAGTAACAAAACAAGTACCATCAAAAATAGAAGCCCTCTCATTATCGACACTTTTTAATCTCTGAGGGCAAAAGCATATCGCTCATGACCTGCTGCAGAGCTTTCTGATAGTGCAGAGAAGCTTTATCAAGCATACCCATTGAAGTATACGCCCTGCCTAGTTCATAAAGTGCCCGCGCAGGATGGGGATTCCCCTTTACGGCTTCCTTCAGAACACTGATCGCATCATCAACCTTCTCCTGAGCAATTAAAGAAGCCCCCAGCCCGGTCAATGCATCAGGAGAGCTACTATCCAGCGAAAGAGCAGACTTGAACTCCTGTTCCGCCCGCTCGGCATTTTTATTATTGAGAAATAAAAAGCCAAGGAGCTCATGAGCGGCAGACCTCTCAGATCCGCTTCTAACTGATTTTTCAGCAGTTTTAATTGCAAGTTCTATTTGACCTGATTCTGCAAATTTAAGAGCAGTATTGTAGTACATATCAATTTCTACGGAAGAGCTGTCATCTCCACTCGCAGATAAAGAAGTTCCCTGTTCATCAGGCCCGCCATCCCCCCCCTGCTTTTGTGCCAGAATATTCTGAAGCATCTGCATGTATGCGGGCGGATGACCAGGAATGGCCTGCATTAGACGCCCTTCTGCATCTATTGCAATAGTTGTCGGGTAAACCCTTATCCCTAACTTTCCGAAGATCTCGTGATCTTTATCAATAAGCACAGGAAAATCTATTTCTTCGTCTCTAAGCAGCTTAATAATGTCCGTAAAATCGAGCACCTCTGCTACGACCGTGACAAAACTAATCCTGTCATTGCCGCTTTTCTTTGATATCTTCGCGGCGTCTTTCAAGGTACGCTGCGAACGGCCCTGCCCTGGCCGCCAGTATATGATTACCGTAGTCTTTCCTCGGTAGTCCATCAGTGATGCAATACTCCCATTCAGGGTCTTAAGACTAAAGTCCGGCACAAGCTCTCCTGCCTTTATACTCATAGCCTCTGCCGCACTGATAGTTATAAAAAACAAAGCCATTATCATTAGTAATTTAATCATGGATTAATAAACCTCTCATTTCTGTCATATATCTTAAGCTTGTGACAGCCCGGCATACAGCTGCCGCCTGTATCGCTTTTCTTATAATTCAGAGGCAGATCCCATACACCGAAAGGCACGGATTCCCTGATATGTTTTGGGAAACTACTGGCATGAGTCTCGTGACAGGCACGGCAAGTCCTGCCTTTTTCTACCTGGTTTACATGTTTGAAATGCAGGTTCATATCACCATTCCTAAACCCGGTCAGGGTGGTGGTAAGCGTACTCATAACAATCGATTCTTCATGACAGCTGAAACATAGATTATAACTTTCACGATTAAACGGTATGTAAAATGCCGCTGGGTATGGCTCACGAAGAATCCTGAAATTATCAGAGCCGTGAGGATCATGACAGCCGGAGCAATCCTCCTGTTTTACCGGCCCGTGATGCTCTGTATTGTTCTGAAGTAAAGCCTTGATATTGACGAGCAATGTCCCGTCTTCTGTCTCACGTTCCCGGTCATGACAACTCAGACAGAGCTGCATCGAGGGCATCGAAAGTATCATTGAGAGTGAGGATGCATGAGGATCATGACAATTCAGGCATGACTTACCTTCAAATACTGCACTATGCATCACCTTCGAACCGTAAACCTGCTCCTTCTTTTTTTCATGACAACCTAAGCATAAAAGAGGATATTCCTGCTTAAGCATAAATTTAACTGGTGATGAATGAGGATTGTGACATTTAATGCAATCCTCTTTGACAGGCTTGTGAATCACATTAGCACTTAAAAACTTTGCGGCTTTGTCTGCGTGACATGAGTTTCATATCCATATGTTGGTTAATGAGTTTGTTATTCCACATATGGATATGAAACTCATGTCACGC
>JACKQG010005310.1_pt1 | contig 14300 bp, 15 predicted proteins | sample 8237621 | NCBI WGS metagenome assembly JACKQG01 (sample SAMN15677084, study PRJNA649215) | marine metagenome | biome: marine; feature: Black Sea; material: saline water; isolation source: suspended particulate matter (SPM) from the Black Sea western gyre | collected 2013-06-09/2013-06-10 | depth...
TATGTCATAATGCTGATCCACATGATCCTCCCCATGATCGTCAGGGAGATCGAGGCCTACAGCCGCGCCCTCCAAGCATTCAGAGACGGCACCCCCATCGGGGACAGCGTCGGTCCCCTCGTCGCCGCCCGCCTGATGCACGGCCACGAATGGAGCGACGTCGCGAAGGAGATGGTCGCCGCAGAGGTCCCCTATAACGGACGCACACTAATCGTCACAAAGGCCAAGGGCCCCGGGGGCTCCGTGGGGAAGCCCGGTGACGCGATCGAGAACATCCTCAACAGCCGGAAGGGTCGCAAGAAGGTGGACGCCGTTATCATGATCGACGCCGCCGGTAAGCTCGAGGGGGAGCCCGCCGGGGGCATCGCAGAGGGCGTAGGAGCCGCCATCGGGGGCATCGGCGTCGAGAAGTACAAGATCGAGGAAGCCGTCAAGGAGCACGATATCCCCATGTACGCCATCGCCATCAAACAAGACATCACCCACGTCGTCGCCCCCATGGTAGAGGAGCTCTACACCGCATGTGACACCGCAGTCGAGACCGTCAAACGCATGATAGACGAGAAAACCAAGGAAGGCGACACCATCCTCGTCGCTGGCATCGGCAACACAGTGGGGGTGGGCCAATGACTACCCGCATGACCGACGCCGGGCCCCAGACTCCCATGATGAGCCTCAGCTGGGTCAGCCTCGCAGTCGTCGTCGTCATCGGCATATTCAGCCTCCTATTCCTCTGGCTCGGATTCCAGTCCTTCGGAGGCGAGAACCCCGACCAAGGAAACCTCTACATCGTCGTGGGCACAGCGGGTTTGGCAGCGATAGGCTACATGTTCTTCAGGACCAAGGCCATATCGAGCCAGAAGCCCCCCGTCGAGAAGGCCGAGGTCGTCACAATCCTAGAGTGCCCCAGCTGCGACCTCAAACGAGTCAGAGACTTCCAGCGGGGCGACTACGTCTACAAAAGCGACGAATCCTGCACCAGGTGCGAGGGCACCATGACCATCACGGGCATCCACCGAAAAGCCGAACCTAAAAAGAAACGCTAAGCCGTCGTCACCGTACACCCGTCAGACTCCACGATCACCGTATGCTCCGCCTGAGCCACCGGCGCCCCGCTCCTCTCCACGAGCTGGGGATACGATTTGACACACTTCCCCCTCACTAGCTCACCGAATGCCTCGGCACCTCCCGAGACCCCCCCCACGACCCATCGCGAAGCGAAAGGCAGAGACCTGTATCGCCCCTGGATCAGCTTCAGCATCCTCTTAGCTGCGTCGCTTCTCACTTTTCGCTTCTTCTGGAATTGGTAGATATTGCTGGGGGCCCCGTCTATGACTTCCCCTGCGGCGTCTCTAGGTACCGCGAAGGGTTCGATGGCGTAGACTTCGCCTTCTTGGAGTCTGTGGCCGTTGGTGCCTCCGATGTTTGGTATGGATTGGCCGGCGTGGACTATGTAACGGCTCATCCTGTGGCCCGTGAGGTTGCGAATAGGGATGAAGCCCCTGGACTTGATGGCTCTCTCGATGGCCGCCCCGATCTCGGATGCGGCTACGCCTGCCCCCACCATCTTGATTGCTGCTTCCAAGCCGGCTTCCGCAGCCTCCACCATGGCGATGTGCCGAGGCTCGAGGCAGATGGTGACGGCGGTGTCGGCGATGTAGCCCTCGACATGGACACCTATGTCGACTTTTACGAGGGTTCCATTGGTAATAACCGTCGGGTCCCCTAAGGGGGACGTGTAGTGGGCTGCGACCCTGTCGATGTCGACGTTGCAGGGGAATGCGGGGGCTCCCCCGAGTTTCTTGATGTTGTCTTCGACGAAGTCGCAGATCTCGATGACTGGTCTGCCCACCTCGACGTAGCTCCGGGTCTCCTCGCGCACCCGGGAGGCGATGTATCCCGCTTTCATCAGGGCTTCCAAGGTCTCCAGTGTAGCGGCCTCCACCTCTAGTTGTGGTCAGATGAAAAAAGGGTTTTCCCGGACAGGGCTCATTTCACGATGAGGATTGGTCTGGTGCAGGAGTCGACGACCTTGCGGCTCGTGCTCCCCAGTATCCAGCCCGTGTACCCCCCTATTCCTCTGCTCCCCATCACGATGAGGTCGACCCCGTCGTTCTCGGCATAGTCGGTGATGATCGCGGAGGGGCGCCCCTCTTTGAGGATCGCCTCGACCTCGAGGTCGGGGTGCTCCTCTTTGATCTTGGCTTGGGCCTCCTCTAGGACGTTCTGGTATACGAGCCTCATCTTGTCCTGGTATTGGGCCATGTCCTTGGCGGCGGAGAGGGGCACTCCCCCGAATCCCTCGTCGGGGAATATGGGGATCATCACCCTTTGGATGACGGCAATCATTGTGAGCTTCGCCTTGAATTTGGTGGCGATCTCGACGGCATGATCCAGTGCGTTGTTGGACGGCTCCGAGCCGTCGATGGCCACGAGGACCTTCTTGTACATATTTTCTCTATGTGGATGTCTAGGGGGGTGGCTTATAAAACCCCCCAAACGGGCCATCTATTCTCTGCCTCTCGTCTGGAGGAGTTTCAGGGGGCCGTATCGCTGGACGATGAGGGCCCACTGTTCCTCGTCGTAGAAGCTGCAGAGCCCCTTCCCGTATGCCTTGGCGGATTCGAGGACGAAACGGGATGCCTCTTCGATGTCGGTGACGTGGCTGGCGCCGGTGGCGCAGCCTGGGACTGGGGTCTCGGCGGTTATGGCGACGCCGAGGACGGGGGCGTCTGTGGCGGTGCAGGGCTGCATTATGCTGTTGATGTGGTCGATGCCCGTGCCGTAGGGGGTGATGTCCTGGGTGGTTATTGGACAGACCCGGGGTAGGCGGCCTGTGGTGATCTCCATGATGTCTAGGAGGTCGTCGCTCACTTTGAGGATCCATCCCTCCTTTACGGTGGGGGTGATCGCGAAGCCCCGCCATTTAGCGATGCGGTTGCCCTTTGTTGTGTCGATGGAGACGACTGCGTCCATGGTGTCGTCGATCTCCTCCCTGTTCATCACGGCGATGTCCACCGGGGAGCCCATGAATGGCACGGGGTGGTGGGGCGTGATAGGGGAGTTGGGGCAGATGTGGGTGGCGACCACCACGTCCCCTTTCAGCTCGTCTCCCTTCGCTTTCATGTCGGCCAGTTTCAGGGCCACCGAGAGAGCTGTGATGGCGCCGTCCGCATCCGAGACGATCCCCGTCATCTCCGGGCGGGCTCCGACGCCCCCCAGACTCCCGATGATCCCCAGAGTCGCTGATGTATCTCCTTTGATTTTTCCATTGGTGCCGGGTATCCGGATCTTGATGAAATCGGTTTGGCCTTTCTCGCCTTTGATCGTCTTGACCGATATATCGGTTAGACCTCGCGACATCAGCAGTTTTGCGACATCCTCGCCCGTGACTATGGGGCTGTCGAGGAGCTCGTATATCTCCATGACCTGCTTGAGCATTTCTTCTCCCGGGATCTAATCCTCTATCGAGTTTAAGAAACTGATGAGAGGGAGGTCAGGGGGCTTTCACGATGATCGCGAATCCCTCGTAGTCGTACCTGCGGATCATTGTGCCCTGCCGATGCTGTTCCCTGTATTCTCCGCCCTTGCCGTCCCGGATGTTCCGCGCTGCATTCAGGACCCTAGCCAGGATCTCCTTGCCCACATGGGTCTCGTTGTGGCCCGGGAGGAGCCGGTCGTAGTGGGGGAATAGGTTCACCATCTTCTCGTAGCTCGAGATGAAGTCGTTGATGTCGGTGGTGTCGCTGTAGAGGTAGATGGGGGCGTTGTAGAATATGTCTCCGGTCCAGAGGTATCTCGCCGTCCTGTCGAGGATGCAGATGGAGTCGGGGCTGTGACCGGGGATGTGGTATGTCTCGAGGCGCCTCTTGCCGAGGTCGATGATGTCTCCGTCCTTGAGCCATCTGGTGACATTGAATGGGGGTATGTTCCATGTCTCGGGGTTGAATGTCGGGGGGAGGGGCTTCCAGACCATTCCCTCGTCTAGGGCTCCTTTCACGCTCTCGTGGTCTCTGCCCCTCTCTGCGTTATCCCTCGCGAATGGGTGGTCGTAGACTGCGACTCGTTCGAATTGGTGGTTCTGGGCGATGTGGTCGACGTGGGTGTGGGTTGTGATGACGGTGATGGGGAGATCTGTGAGCTCCTCTGCGAGCCCCTTGATATCCCCCATGCCGTATCCCGTGTCTATTAGGGCCGCCGCTTCCTCGCCGATGGCGAGGTAGGAGATCACCTCCTGGAACTGGCCCGGCTCGTAGATGGCGTAGACACCATGGGGTAATATGTAGACCTCGAACCATGTGTGGCCGGTCTCGATCTTTTCGAATCTCTCCCAGGATTTGCGGGGGAGGTTCTCGTACCATTTCTTGGGGACGATGAGGTCTTCGCCTTCGGTGGGCATGATACCTGAACTGGCCTAGGTTTCCCTTATTATGATTGCGTAGATTCCGGTGGCGTATTGTGTTACCCTCATTATGCTATGGGGTGTACATTCCATTTAGAAATCGTCTCTCAGATAGACGATACAGAGGCTTGATCTGGTGACCTCCATATCTGAAGCTCAGGGCCTCGATAATCATCTCATCGAGACGGTCGATGAGGTTCTCGAGCGAGTTCTGGGCGAGGTAGGGGCATGCGCCGTTTACGGCATGCTCCGAGTCCGATTCGGACTCGATAGGGCGTCGATCCCATGTAGGATGGAGTATTTTAGGGAGAGCCTCGTAGAGTTGCTGGATTCAGGGGGGGAGGTTCTGCTGAGGATGATTGATAGCAGGACCCGGGACGAGCTGTAGCGGCCCCAGGTTGATCACCCGGGTGTGAGGGGGGCAGAGGAGTCCATCCGAGAGCCGCCCATGAATCGGGGCCCATTCTCGGGGTACACGTTAAAAATGGGGCTCCCTCCCATATTAGATTACTATGGATTGCGACGTCCTCGTCATCGGCGCGGGCATCCTGGGGATGAGCACGGCTTACCATGTGAAGTTGGCGAATCCGGGTAGCAGGGTCGTGGTGGTGGACTGGTTCGGGGGGCCTGGCCAGGGTAATAGCGCTAAAAGCGAGGGAGGTTTCAGGAATCTCTTCACGTCTGAGACGAATTTTCTTCTGGCGGATTCTACGATTGATTGGATGCTGCATCTGGAAGGGGAGCTGGGGCATCATATCGGGGTGTCGCGTATTGGGTATCTGTTCCTGTTGAGCGAGGAGCAGTATTCTGGGCAGAGGGGAGCCTGGGACCGGATCGGGGGCCGGGCGGAGATGCGGGTCCTGGATCGGGGGGAGCTGGAGGAGAGGATCCCGGCCCTAGTGACCCGGTTCGAGGAGGACGAGGAGGCGGAGCTCCTGGGGCTCAGGGACGTGGACTACGGGGTGCTGGGGGTGAAGTGCGGGGCCGTGGACGCGGACGCTTTGACCCGGGCCTACGAGGAGCTGTTCCTTGGGCTGGGCGGGGAGGTCCGTTACGGTACTGAAGTGACGGGGCTGGTGCTGAAGCCTGAGATGGAGCTGGAGATCCCGGGGGAGCCCTTCGTCTGGCAGGACGCCCTGATAAGAGGGGCCGAGACGAGCGGGGGCGTCATAGAGGCGGAGACCACGGTGGTGGCGGCGGGAGTCTGGTCGAGCAGGCTCATGGATCCCATCGGCGTGGACTCTCACATGAGGCCTAAGAAGAGGCAGATATTCGCGTTTAAGGACCCGAGGCTGGAGCCCCTGTTCCATGTGGAGGGGCTGAACGAGTTCGGGACGATGCCTCTCACGGTTTTGCCCAAATCTAATGTGCTTTTCCGGCCGGAGATGAGCGAGGGGAGCGTCTGGATGGCGTGTGCCGATGATCTGGGGCGGGGTTTCAGTTTGGAGGATGATCCCCAGGCTGAGGAGGGGTATTACACGGATGACGTGTATCACGTGCTCTCGAAGTATTTCCCGTGTTTCGGGGACGTGAGGCCCATGAATAGCTGGGCGGGTCATTACGCGATTAATGGGTTCGACGAGTTGCCTGTGGTGAAGTCGGTCCCCGGGATGATATACGTGGGAGCTGCCAGCGGGAGCGGTATCATGAAGTGCGACGCGATCGGGAGGGTTGCTGCCGCTCTGCACGCTGGGAAGGAGGAGGCGGAGCTGTTCGGGGGGCGCCGGTTCCGAGTCTCGGATCTGGGGATCCATCAGCGACGGGCTGAGCGGGAGACCCTGGTTATCTAGGGCTCCCGGTTCTTGAGCCCGTTGATCACGCCCTCGACCATGTTGTAGGCCGCCTTGAGGCTGCGTCCGTCGGGGTCCCTGCCGGCGGGGTATGAGGCGATTCCGAATGCGTTGGCAGACGGGTGTTCAAACATCATTTCCAGGGCTCCTGCCATCTCTTTGCTGGTGGGTCCGCCGGGGACTGTGAGGCCATGGCCGGGGGCCTCGTCGGGGGTGAGGGCGTCCATGTCGATGTGGACGTATGTGGTGTCTGTGATGATGGCGAGGCGCTCCATCTCGAGGTCTATGACGGGGGAGAGGTCCCGGATGTGCTTGGTGGTGATGTGCGGGATCTCTGTGCGGTCTAGGAGTTCCTGTTCCAGGGGGTCGGTGTCCCTGACTGCGGCCATGGTGACGTAGCGGGTGGGGAGGGCAGGGTCGAGACCGCATTTGCGGCGGAGGCGGGGGAGGCAGAGGCCTGTGGAGATTGCGACGGGCATGCCGCCGAGCATCCCGCTGAGGGTGGTGTCGGGGGTGTTGATGTCTCCGTGGGCGTCGATCCAGATGAGGCCCACCTTGAGGGGGCGCTTAGTGGGGCCACCGTGCTGGTGGCCCGCGAGCATCCCCATGAGGGCGTTGCAGTTGCTGAGGAGGCCCAGGGTGAATAGACCGCGGCGGCGCTGGTCGGCGACGATGTTCCGGAGGTGGCGGTTGGCGAGGCCGAGCCTGTGCCATGCGCCGTACTCCTTCTCTTCTTCCGGTGTGAGGGTTGCGGTCTTGGACTCGACGAGGTCGCAGTCCAGCTTCTCCAGGAGCTGGTGGAGGCCTCCGCTCTCCATGGCCTCGGGTCCCTGGGAGAGGTTGGAGGGGCTCCTGGAGCCGCTCTCGATGATCTTTGCGATGCCGATTTTTATCTTGCCTGTCATGGTTTTCATTCGTTATTTCTTGGTATGTTGTTAAAAATGGGATCGCCTGTCGTTCCGTGTCTTGTTTTGTGTCGTTAGGAGCACGTTTTTTTGCTGTTTCGGATGCCATCGGAGCGTTTTTCACGTTTCTTTTCGTGTTTTTTAGGGATGTTCATAGGTGCGCGCGAAAGCCTCCCCCTCTAGAATTGTGCCTTAATCCCGTTATCTTTGCATAATATCTGCAACAGACTTTAGAATCGAATTTAACCCTCGCACCGAATATCCTCCATGAGCAAGAAATGAGAAAGATCCAATCCGAGAAGAGAAAGAACCATGATTAACCCCATCACCAGCACGCTGACCATCGTCGTCATCGCCATGATCCTCGCGGGCTCCCTCTACATCGTGAAGCAGTGGGAGAAAGCCGCAGTCCTGCGTCTGGGTAAGATCATCGGCACCGTTGAGCCAGGACTCCATTTCAGGGTGCCCATCATCGACACAGTCACCAAAGTCGACATGAGGACCCAGACCGTCGACCTCAAAGGCCAGTCCGCCATCACAAAGGACAACATCTCAGTGGGCGTCGACGCCGTCGTTTTCATGACCATCGAGAGCCCCGAGAAGATCATCACCCAGATCGTCAACTACAGGGACGCCGTCTCCAAGTACGCCCAGACCGCAATACGGAACATCATAGGCCAGTACGACCTCGACGACCTCCTGGAGAGCAGGGAGGAGATCGCGGTCAAGCTCAAGGAGGAGATCGACAAGCTCGCCAAGGACTGGGGCATCGACGTCACCCGGGCGGGGCTTCAGGACATCAGCCTTCCCGAGGACATGAAGCGGGCCTTCGCCGTCCAGGCCGAGGCGGAGAGGGAGAGCAGAGCCATACTCATAAAAGCCGATGCGGAGCTCCAGGCCTCCTCGAAACTCGCCGCGGCCGCCAAAAACATGCAGGACCCCAACGCCATGCAGCTAAGGATCCTCTCCACCGTGAACGACGTGAGCAAGGACCAGAGCAACACTATCATCCTCGCTCTCCCCCTGGAGACTCTCAGGGCCGCCGGGATCCAGGGCGTAGCAAGCCTCTCAGCCATAGGCTCAAAGATAAACACGAACTAGCCAGACCCGGCTAGACCCCCTTTTTTCTGGTTTTTTTTAGATGAGACCCTCTCATCGGTTACAATCCCAATCCGGGGAAGACCTTATTTCTCAATCACCCCCCTCCTCTGATCGAGATGTCACCCATCAAGATCCTGGGAGTCTCCGGCTCCCCCCGGAAGGGGAAGAACACCGGGAGCCTCCTCCAGGCCGCCCTCGACGCAGCCCGGGAGGCCGGAGCCGAGACGGAGCTCCTCAGCCTCGCCAGCCTCACAATTCTCTCCTGCACCGGCTGCAACACCTGCGTCAAGGAGAAAAGATGCAGTCAAGACGGGGACGACGACATGCCCACGGTGAAGCGGAAGCTGGAAGAGGCCGACGGCATCATCCTCGCGGCCCCCAGCTACTTCGGCGGGGTCCCCGGGGTGATGAAGAACATGATGGACAGGACCCGCTCCCTCAAGATGGACGGCACCAGGCTCAAGGACAGGGTCTGCTCAGCCCTCTCCCTCTCAGGGCTCAGACACGGGGGCGCAGAGCAGGTCGCGGAGCACCTCGCCAGATTTGGACTGATGCACGGGATGGTGGTGGTGGGGGGAGTCGGGGACCCCGTCTCCGAGGGATACTTCGGTATCGCCTCCCTCCAGGGGGACGAGGGCTGGCGGCGGGCCACGGGGGATGCCCTGGCCCTCACGAACGCCCGGGGAGTAGGGAGGCGGGTGGTTGAGGTCGCCGGCGCGCTGAGAGGAACCACGAGAGCAGGATGAGATGGTCAGAACATCGACGATCAAAGGGTCGGACAAAGCCGTCTCCATAGGAGGATTCAGAGGAGTCACGGTAAACGAAGTGGATGAACTCCTGGGAGACCTCGGCAAGGCCATCTCCCCAGCCGTCTTCCAGATATTCGACGCCACCCGGATAGCGGGGTGGAGGCACCTCTACATGGCCGCGGTGAACGCCGTGGGCGCCTTCGAATCGGGGTCATCGATCTCCCGGGGCCTCGGGATCGAGGTGCTCCTCTACGCATCGTGCCAGGACCAGATCTCCCGGGCCCTCGACGTGGTCGGGGTCGGCCCGGGTACAGAGAAGCTGGCCCTGGTCGTGCTGAGAGACGGTCCAGGCGAGGCCGAGGCGGCGTTCAAGAAAGCAGCCGATATCCTGGGAGAGGCCGACGATTCAGTCCTAGGACTGGATGAAAAAAAGTTCCGCGAGATCGCCCAAGTTTTCGGTGTCTCGGAGAACGAGCTCGAAGCCGTGGGCGGCGAACGCGACAAAGCCCTCACAAGCCTTCTGGTCGAGAAGGGAGCGCTACTCCCCCTCAGACGATAGCAGCGCCCGCTCCTTCTGGACACTGAGTATCCCGTCCGGGGGGACCACCGCGACCCCGGTCCGTTTCCCCACTATCTCCACGAGGACCACCCAGTCGGGCTCCCCCAGGTCCACCTTCCGGTCGATCCTCTCGGCGACAGCGTCGATAACCTCCCTGCTCCGGAGCTCCGTCCTCCTCTTCTCCAGGGTCACCCTGAAGGACTCGTCCCCGGGGATCTTCTCGGCGAGCCTCTGAGCCGTCTCCACGATCTCACCTATCTCCGTCGGAACCGTGGCCTCGACGGGGATGATCCTGAGGAGGTTCTTAAAGCTCTCCGGCCTCTCCTGGAGCTCCCCCCGCATCCTGCGGATGGCTTCCAGTGGCTCGAGGCTCGTCTCCGCGGCGATGAGTCCCTTCACCCGGGTTCGGTAGATGCTGGGGGTCTCGTCCCCTACCGCCCTGAGGAGCATCCAGAGCTCGCTGCACGCGGCGCTCGTGCTCCAGATGTCCGAGGTGGCGAGGAGGTCGGGGGCATCGATCAAGGCGCTCATACTGGGGACCCCACCTTTTTTATATCCATGCCCCTCCATGCGTCTGAGGCTCAAATATGAAAGTGGGTGCACGCTGCGGCTACTGCCTCCTCCACAGAGGATACCGGCAGATACTCAGATCCACCGACGACGAGGCCGTGCGCAAGGAGGCCATCGGAGCCCTCCTCCACCTCATGGCCGACATGTACGGAGACGAAGCGGTGCCCTCCATCATCGGCGCCGAGCGGGACAGGCTCGTCCACAGGGTCACCGAATGCCCCGACCCCTACGCAGAGCTCAAGAAGCAAGCAAACCAGGCGGCCCTCGAGATCCTCCCGTCATTTGAGGCCCTCGTGGCGACTCAGCCTGACGGAGAGCGGCTCAGGAAAGCAGCCCTTATCGCCTGCCTAGGGAACATCATCGAGTACGACGTCCCGGGCCACAGCGCCGACGTCGACGGGGTTCTCGATAACATCGGGGATGAAGTCTTCACCATCGACGACCTGGACCCCTTCGAAGAGCTCTTGGGACCGGGTGTCAACCTCCTCTACCTCACCGACAATGCGGGGGAGGTCGCCTTCGACAGGCTCGTGGTCCGGGAGCTCGGGCGCCTGGGCTGCCGGGTCACCGTGGCGGTGAAGGGGGGGCCCAGCCTCAACGACGCCCTGATGGAGGACGCCGAGGCGGTGGGGATGGTCGGGGAGGCGGATCTGGTGATAACCACTGGCACCGGCGCCGTGGGGGTCAACCTCTCTGAGGTCTCCCGGGAGTTCCTGGAGGCCTACCGCTCGGCGGACGTGATCCTTTCCAAGGGGATGGCGAACTGGGAGACCCTCACGGAGTACGAGGCCCCCTGCCCCACCCTGTTCCTCTTCAGGGCCAAGTGCGAGCCCGTGGCGGACGCGGTAGGCGTACCGCTCAGGGAGAACGTCGCGAAGCTCGTGCCCCGGGGCTGGATCCTCTAGTCGCCCAGGGCTTCTTTTATCTGAGCCCCGGTTATGGGCCCGCTTCTTAGCACCCAGAGATGCTCCCCGCTCAGGTCGAGGACCGTGGAGGGCAGCGCGCCGAGGCTGGGACCCCCATCGATGACGATATCCACCTCCTCACCCATCTGCTTGATAGCCCCCTCCGCGGTGGTTGGAGGCGCCTCGCCGGCCTTGTTGGCGCTGGTGCTCACGATGACTCCTCCGCACTGCCTCGCGAGGCTCCGGGAGACCTCGTGGTCGGGGACCCGGACCCCCAGGGTCTTGGCTCCGTGGGTGACGTACATGCCATACTCTATGATCGCGGGGAGGATCAGCATGAGGGGGCCCGGCCAGAATCTCTCGGCGAGGCGCTCCGCGGCGGGGTTGAACTCCACCACCTTCCGGGCCACCGTGAGGCTGCTGCAGGCGATGGGGAGGGGCTTGTCCGCCCTTCCCTTGATCTCACAGACCCGCCTCGCGGCGCCGTTGAGCTGGGGAGCGCATCCGAGGCCGTAGACGGTCTCCGTGGGGTAGACGACGACGCCCCCGGTGCGGACGATGTCGGAGGCTTTCTTAATGTTCTCTTTAGTGGCGGGGAGGACTTTCATCGGGTTGACTTCGAGGCGTCGAGACTTAAATGTGTGGCGCAGACCCCTGGGGTCATCTGAGCACGGCCCTGATGCACAGGAAGCTGGGGCGCCACTTCACCTCATCGTAGCCCTCGGGATCCGCTCTCCTGTAATCCTCCGTGGGGCGGGACTCGACGAGGCGGTCGACGTAGAACCCTGCGTCTCCTAGTGCGTCTGTGATGGCCTGGAGGGGGCGCCTGTAGGCGGGGACAAGGACGGGCTCCCCGAAGCCCTTCCACCAGATCTCGGTGAGCTCCACGGTCCAATAGTCCTTCATCCCCAGCTCCTTGATGAAGTCGAGGGTGGGGTGCTGCACGCTCATGACGAGGGCGCCCTCATCCCTAAGGACTCGCCTGAACTCCCCGAGGACCGGCCCCCAGTCCTCAACGTAGTCCATCACCAGGGTGGCCACCACCAGGTCCATGGAGTCGTTCTCAAGGAAAGTAAGGGGCTCCCTGAGGTCGTGGAGCCTGAGATCCGCCTCCTCCCCCACCTTCCTCCGGGCGTGCTCCAGCATGTGGGGGCTCCCGTCGAAGCCCACCACCTCCGCCCCCTGGTCCAGGAGCCACCTCGTGTACCTCCCCGTGCCGCAGCCCGCGTCGAGGGCCCGTTTCCCATCGACGTCCGGCATGAGGGAGAGGGTCGCAGGCATCTCCAGGTAGGTGTTGTGGGGCTTGGTGTCCACCCTCTTGGCGTATTCTTTGGCGAGCTTCCTGTAGGCCTCGTAGGCGGCGAACGGCTTCTTCTCGGGGGCCATCTCGCAACCAATTGGCAGGGCTCTGGGATTAGCCTTGCTGTCGTCTCAATAGAGGATTCTCTTGTCGAGGAGGTTCCGCATCGGCTTTCCCTCGATGTAGCGGTGGATGTTGTCCACGAAGATCTCGGTGAGTTTAGTGTTCTCGGTGTCCGCTGTGCTGGCGGAGTGGGGGCTGATGATGACGTTGGGCATGTCCCAGAAGGGGCTCTCCGGGGGGAGGGGCTCCTCCCAGAAGACGTCGGAGGCGAGGCCGCCGAGGTGACCCGACTGGAGGGCCCGGATGAGTGAGGGCTCGTCGACGATGGGTCCCCGGGCGATGTTGATGAGCACGGATCCTTTCTTCATGGCTGCGAGCTCCTCCTCCCCAATGAGGCCGTGGGTCTCCTCTGTGTGGGGGCATATGAGGACTACGAAGTCGGCCTGGGTGAGCATGGGGTGGAGATCGGTCCAGGGGTGGAGCTCCTCGACGTTGAAGGAGGCGGGGTCGACGCCCTCCGTGTGGCGCTTCGTCCCCAGGACCCGCATCCCCAGGCACTGCCCGAGGCGGGCCACCTCCCTCCCCACCCGGCCCAGCCCCACCACGGCGAGGGTCTTGGTCCTGAGCTCCGTGGTGCTGGTGCGCTGCCAGTGCCTCCTCTCCTTCTCCCGGGCCATGTGGGCGTAGTCCTTGGCGTGCATCAGCATCGCCATGAGGCAGAACTCTGCGAGGGGGGTGGCGTGCATCCCGCTCGAGGTGGTGAGGGTGATGTCGGTCTCTGTGAGCCCGGTGCGCTTCGCCATCTGGCCGATCCCGGCGCTGGGGGACTGGATCCATCGAAGATTTGGGGCGAGTTCCTCGATGCGACTCGCGTAGTGGGCGTTGAGGTAGCCGAATATGACCTCGGCTCTGGAGAGGTGCTCCAGCCACCGTTTCTCCTCGTCGGGGGTCCGGTTCACGGGGCCGCCGTGCTGGTCGTTGGGGTATCGGGGCTTACCCAGGAGCCAGGGCTCGTATGTGATCTCGATCCTCGGGTCCGCTGCCTGCACCTTCTCTACGAGCTCGGGTGCGAGGTGGAATGTGATGAGGACCTTTAGGCTCTCCTTCATGGCTCGAATGCTGGTTCAGGGTGTTAATAGTAGTTTCGTGGCCCGCGCAACATATTTAGAGGGGCCCTGGGTTTGTTCCTTCTTGGTCGGTGAGCCGGTGAGCGGCTGCCGGGCCTATGGCCTGAGGAAACTCCATCCACCATGCAGGACCGCGACGCTGTGAGGCGTAGGGGGAGACCCTTGGCAACGGACAGAAACGAGACCTTCCGTGGCATGCTTTGAGGCCTTGGAGGCTGAGGACGCTACGGGCTTGGGTGAGACGGCCGACCCAGCGGGGTGAAAGGGCGAATAGGGGTCCGACGACCTCCTGCGGGAGGACCCGGGTAGCCCGTATAGCTGGATGCCGCTTAGAACAGAAGGTGGGTTACGGCCGGCACACCGACCAACCGTTGTGAGCGGGTGGCTTAGGATAAGGGTTCCCGGGAGGGGGCTTCCTCGAGTGTACAGTCCCGGTTGCGAGCGATATCGTTTGTTTTTCTTGCGTTGCGAGGGCTGACGATTTGGGTTGGTTTTAGGGGCTCTTTCTGGTTTTGGGTTGTTTTTCGTGGTTTTTGTGGTGTCGTTTTGCCCCTGAACAGCTACTGAACAGCATCTGAATTGCTCAACTGATGGTTTCCCTGTATTTTCCGGGTTCCTTTCGTCGGGGGGAGGGCGGGAACGGGTTTACCGGCGCGCACGTGCCTGCTTCCGATTAGCCCTTCTCCATACCGTTAAATCGTCTTCAACCATCCACTGATCATGAGTTCTGAAAATGAGAGAGAGGTGAGAGGATGAAGTATCTGGTAATAGGAGAACACGACCCAGATAACATGGATGCGATATTCAAGAAGGGAAAAGCATACCTCGA
>JACKQG010002256.1_pt2 | contig 14298 bp, 13 predicted proteins | sample 8237621 | NCBI WGS metagenome assembly JACKQG01 (sample SAMN15677084, study PRJNA649215) | marine metagenome | biome: marine; feature: Black Sea; material: saline water; isolation source: suspended particulate matter (SPM) from the Black Sea western gyre | collected 2013-06-09/2013-06-10 | depth...
GATGAAACAGAAAACCAAGCTTTTCAAGGGGAAAACATTAGCAATACTATCCGGTGGTGGCGATACGCCGGCGATCAACTCAAGCATCGAAGCGATTCGTAACAGGGCATCGCTATTGGGCTTCAACGTATATGGAATTCGGAAGGGATGGAAGGGAATGTTGGGTGATGGGGATGTAGTGGACTTGACGAATCAACCATATGATGGCTGGTATGGCGGGACAGCCTTACGGTCGAGCCGAACGAATCCTTTTCCCTCAAAGAAAAATCCGGAAAGCCGGGTGCCTCAGGTGTTACGGAATCTTGAAAGATACAAGATTGATGTGCTTGTAACCATTGGAGGGGACGACACAAACGGAGCTGCAAAAAGGTTATACGAAACGGAAGGCATTCCTGTAATTGGTTTTCCGAAGACCATCGACAACGATCTCCGCACGCGAACCATGCATCATTACAAGGGTAAGGAGATCGAAGCAGTGCTTTGTCCGGGTTTCCCTTCTGCCGCCAAAGCTGTCGCTGAATTTGCAGCTAAACTCAAAACAACTGCAGAGTCGCACTCCCGTATCATCGTGATGGAGGTAATGGGTCGGGATGCAGGCTGGCTGACAGGTTCCGCTATCTTCGGAGGAGCCGGCCCGGTTGCGCTGATACCTGAAGTTGAGATCACCAAAGAGCGGAAAGAATCATTCTTTGAATTGGTCAAAGAGAGTTATCTGAGTTCACCGAAGAGGTGTCTCATCATCCCTGTTTCTGAGGGCGTAAGATGGTTTGACGACAAATCCGAAAAGTTAGATGTGGTTTATGCAAGTTCGGAAGTGGATGAATACGGCCATCCCCGGTTTGGTGGGATCAGCGGGGTTATCGCTTCCGGGATATCCAAGAGGCTGGGGATCGAAGCCCGCGCACAGATTACAGGCTACTATGCCCGGTCGGGGCCGTGTCGATTGTATGACAGAAGATTGACCCAAACCCTTGCCGATAAAGTGGCGGATCTGTTGATCCGTGAAGAGTTTGGTATGATGCCTGTGATGAAGAATCTCGTTCCTTTTGTGGAACTTGAAGAATTCAACACATCTGCAATCGACATGGGGAAAGTAGGGAATAAACCACTATCTGAAGATTATTTTAATGCCGGCACATTTTCATTTACCGATGCATACTGGAATTTCCTGGAGATTGTGATGGAGAAACCTGAATTTGATGATTTTCTATATGACTTTCCTGTTGTAATACCGGAATAATACTGACCCCCGACAGGTTCTATAAAAAGAAAGAATTTTTATTTATTTAAGAGAAATTATTGGGGTGGGTGCTGCAATACGAAATGAATTGTATTTCTTGATTTTTGCTCCAACAGGATATTCCGGCCTGAAGTAATCCGCTGAACCGCCTCATCAGTATAATGCCTGATGGTGTATAATTCAAGTCCATCGTTATATCGGACTTCAAACGTTTTCTGTAGCTCCCTGATCAATGGCTTGATCTTAACAGGATCATTATCAACACATATGGAGAAGCTGATTGCCGAGTTTTGTGTAACATTTGCTTTTACATGCAGGCTGGCCAGGATCGTAAAAATATGACTCAGGTTCTCTTCCACAATAAATGAAAAGTCACGTGGCGAGATCGAGATCAAAACCTGATTCTCCTTCCGGATAAAAATGGGTGTGCTGATTTTCCACTCCTGCATATTTTTAACCAGTGTTCCCTCCTCCTCCGGATGGTGAAAACTCCTTACATCCAGTGTAATGTTCGCATTCTCCAGCGGCTTGATGGTTTTGGGATGAAAGATCTTGGCTCCATAGTAAGCGAGTTCAATCGCTTCCAGAAACGAAAGTGTGTCCAGTTTTTCCGGATCATCGAACCATATTGGATCTGCATTCAGTACACCGGGAACATCTTTCCAAACAGTCACTTTTTTCACACGCATACAATATCCGATTACGGCAGCTGTAAAATCAGATCCCTCTCTCCCCAGGGTAGTAGGTTTCCCTTCCGGAGATCTGCCGATAAAACCTTGTGTCAGGCCTATGCTCCCTCTCTTCTCCTGGAAAAAAGTAAAGAGCTGTTTTTGAATGGCCAGCTGTGTCTTTTTCCAATCAATACGGGCATCACGGAAGGAATTGTCGGTATGAAGAATGGAGGTGGCATCAAACAACCTGATCTCTAATCCCTCCAAAACGAGATAGTGATAGAGAATGGTTGTGGAGAAGATCTCTCCAAAGCTGACAACCCGGTCATATGTCTCATCATAACCTGTTACTCGATCCTGCCGGAGAATCCTATGCAACGCTTCAAAATGACTCTCTATTTCTGTAAAAACAGGATGTGTTTTATCCCCGAAAAGTTCGTGTACGATATCCAGATGATACGCTTTTACCTGATTATACTCCTCAACCATCGAAACAGCATCTTTCTCCATGTAATGATGGAGCATCCGTTCCATGGCGTTGGTGGTCTTTCCCAATGCGGAGAGGATCAGCATCATCGATTTTCCGGGGAACAGATCCAGAATCTGTGCAACTTTCCGAATCCCATCTGCCGAATTAACAGAGGCACCTCCGAATTTAAAGACTTCTACATTCATGGTGTTACAAACCTACGTGAAAAATATTATTTTCGCAACCCTCTCTTTTTGTACCTTTGCATTCCTTCCTTAGCACGATCGTGAAAGCCAGCGAAATAGCATCTCTTTTCATCAACGACTCCCGAAATCAGAATCTTGCCGGGAGCCTGAAGGAAGGTCGTGCCCGGCGGATCTCTTTGAGAGGACTGACAGGCTCATCGAAAGCGTTTGTGGCAGCTGTGCAATACCGGCTTGCTCCGGCTCTCCATGTTGTGGTTCTGCCTGATAAAGAGCGAGCTGCCTATTTTCTGAATGACCTGGAGCAGATCTTTGCAGAGCGGGATGCCAAACCGGCAGAAAAACGAATTCTCTTCTTCCCCTCCTCCTATAAACGCGGTTATTCCTCCGGGATTGCAGATAACCAGGGATTGCTGTTGCGTACGGAAGTAATGAACCGGCTGCACCAGGGAGAAAGTGAGTTTATGGTAGTAACCTATCCGGAAGCCATCTCCGAGAAAGTAGTTGATAAACAGTTTTTTGATAAAAATACCCTGAGGTTTCGTGCAGGAGAAGCAGTCTCCCTTGATTTTATCCTGGACCTGTTAATCGAATATGAATTTGAACGAACAGATTTTGTCCTTGAACCAGGACAGTTTTCCCTCCGTGGCGGGCTGATTGACGTCTACTCATTCAGCGGCGATCATCCATACAGGATTGAGTTTATTGGTGATAAAGCGGCTTCGATCCGGTCATTTGATCCCGGCACACAACTATCCATCGAATCACATAAGGAGATCTCCATTGTTCCCGATATCCGGATTGATCCGGAGAAGCAAGTTGGCTATACACCAATTACCTCTTTTTTCCCTGAGAAGACAATCATGTGGGCTGAAGATCTTGGATATCTGGTTGAAGTGATTAACCAGACCGCAATAAATGACCTATTTGTGGATAGTAAAGATTTTTTAAACTGTATTGAGTTGTTCCCTGTTGTTGAGTTTGGCACTTCCCCATTTTATCCGCCGGATCTGGAGCTTCACTATCATACCTCTCCGCAACCCTCTTTCAACAAGAACTTCGATCTTCTGATTGACCAGCTCCGGAAGCATTCGGAAAACGGTTACCGGAATGTACTCCTTTCAGATAATCCCAGGCAGAGTGAACGGTTGCTGTCGATCCTGGAAGATATACAGGACAAACTCCCTGATCAATCTCCGATAGAGTTCAGTTCACTCTGTTATTCAATCCATGAGGGCTTTGTTGATCACGACCTGAAAACAGCTATTTATACTGATCACCAGATCTTTGAACGCTATCACCGGTTCCGGTTACGTGATGGCTATGCCGGCAAAGAGGCCATGACCCTGAAAGAGCTCTACGATCTTAAGCCCGGCGATTTTGTAACCCATATCGATCATGGAATCGGACGGTTTGACGGATTGGAGAAGATTGTTAATAACGGGAAAGAGCAGGAAGCAATCCGGCTCTTTTATAAGAATAATGATATTCTTTATATAAGTATTCACTCCCTTCACCGGATATCAAAATATTCAGGGAAAGAGGGGGCTGTTCCCAGGCTAAACAAGCTGGGATCCGACACCTGGAATAAACTTAAAGCAAAGACAAAACGAAGGGTCAAAGATATTGCAAAGGATCTGATCCGGCTCTATGCGAAACGGAGAGCCACTCATGGTCATGCCTGTACACCAGACACGTACCTCCAGACGGAGTTGGAGGCTTCCTTTATTTATGAAGATACCCCCGACCAGATCAAATCAACACAGGATGTAAAAAAGGATATGGAAGCGGCCTTTCCGATGGACCGGTTGATTTGTGGGGACGTAGGTTTCGGAAAAACGGAAATTGCAATTCGGGCTGCATTCAAAATGGTTGCGGAGAGCCGGCAGGTTGCTATCCTGGTTCCTACGACCATCCTCGCGCTGCAACACTACAAAACCTTCTCCGACAGGTTGCAGGATTTCCCATGCAGAGTCAATTATATCAACAGGTTTAAGAAAGGGAAAGCACAAAAAAAGATTCTGGAGGAGCTGGAAAGCGGGAAACTGGATGTCCTGATCGGAACACATCGGATGTTGAGTAAAGACATCAGGTTTAAAGACCTGGGACTCCTGATTATTGACGAGGAGCAGAAATTCGGAGTAGCATCCAAAGAGAAAGTCAAGCAATTCCGGGTGAATGTGGATACCCTGACCTTGACGGCGACCCCGATTCCGCGTACCCTGCAGTTTTCTCTGATGGGCGCTCGCGATCTCTCAATCATCAATACGCCTCCGGCGAATCGCTACCCGGTTCAAACGGAGATACATCCCTTCAATGAAGAGATCATCAGGGATGCTATTCAGTATGAGGTCTCACGCGGCGGACAGATATTCTTTGTCAATACACGGGTGCAGAACATTCAGGAGATCGCCGGAATGATACGGCGGTTGGCTCCCAATGTTAGTGTTGCTGTGGCACATGGCCAGATGGAAGGAGTAAAGCTGGAGCGTGTGATGCTTGATTTTATTGAAGGGGATTATGATGTGCTGGTAGCTACAACGATCATCGAATCGGGACTTGATATTCCCAACGTTAACACCATCATCATCAACGACGCTCATCATTACGGATTAAGCGATCTTCACCAGTTGCGCGGACGGGTAGGGCGATCCAACAAAAAGGCTTTTTCCTATCTGCTGGCCCCACCCATGTCTGCACTCTCTGATGAAGCCCGCAAACGCCTGCGGGCAATTGAAGAATTTGCTGAGCTGGGCAGTGGATTCAATATTGCTATGCGTGACCTCGATATCCGGGGAGCAGGAAATATCCTGGGAGCGGAACAGAGCGGGTTTATTACAGAGATCGGTTTTGACATGTATCACAAGATCCTCGATGAAGCGATCATGGAGTTGAAGGAACAGGAGTTCAACGATGTTTTTCATGTAGAACAATCCCGGGCGTTTATCACGGATTGTGTAATCGAAACCGACCTGGAGATCCTGATTCCCGATTCCTACATCACAAATATTACGGAACGGTTAAGCCTCTATAAAGAGTTGGATTCCATTGAAACGGAAGATGAGCTGTGTAACTACCGTGACAGAATGGTGGACCGGTTTGGCCCGCTACCCCCTCAAACGGAAGATCTGATCCGGACGATCAGACTCAGATGGCTGGCAAAGAGCATCGGGTTCGCCAAACTTGTTCTTCGGAAAGAGAGACTGGTGGCTTACTTCCCTGGCGATCCCGAATCGGGATACTATCAGTCGGAGCAGTTCACCTCCATCATCGGGTTTATGAAGACCCATCCCACCTTTTGCAAAATGAAACAGGAAAAAGAACGGCTTTCATTAATCATTCAGGATGTTCCTGGAATTGAAACAGCCAATGAGAAACTTTCTGTGTTTACATGTTAATCGTATTTTTTTTACTTTTGAATAATTGAAACTACCCCATGGAGTTTTTTATACTTGGTCTCCTGATCTTTATAAGTGGAATTTTCTCCATGTATGAGATCGCACTGGTCTCTTCCCGTGAATCACGGCTCCAGGAGAAAGCAGAGGATGGTAGCCGCGGCGCCAAAATAGCCCTGAACCAGCTTCAAAACATTGAAGATTTTCTCTCAACCATGCAGATTGGAATCACCCTTGCCAGCATTCTGGCCGGGGCATATGGCGGAGTTGAGATCACCGCTAAAATATATCCCTACCTCGAAGGGATCCCGATTGAACCGGGCCTCCTGCATAGCCTGACAGTTGTGCTGGTTGTAGCCCTGGTCACCTACTTCACACTCGTTTTTGGAGAAACGGTTCCCAAGTCGATCGCTTTCAAACACTCAGAACCTATTACCATCGCTTTTGCCCCGTTCATGAAAGGGGTTGCCACCGTGCTGCATCCACTGGTCTGGATCCTGAGTATGTCGACCAAAGGGATCATGAAAATTTTTGGCGTAAAATCTGGTTCAGAACCGCATATCACCGAAGAAGAGTTGAAATTGATGATCAGGCAGAGTTCCGAACGTGGTGTAATCGATAAGCAGGAATCAGAGATCATCAAGGATGTCTTCCGGTTTGGGGCGAAGACAGCTTTCTCGATCATGACACCCCGCATCGATATCCGCTGGATCGATGTGACAATGTCTAAACATGAGATCCTCAGTGTGATCTATGAAATGGGCTATTCGAAGTATCCGGTTTGTGACGGATCACTAGACAAAGTAAAAGGGATCCTGGTCGTAAAAGATCTGTTACGGATTCTTGATGATGACGATACACTGGACCTGAATCTCATCCTCTCTGAGCCACTCTATATTCCCGAAAACCTGCCTGCCTCCGACGTGCTTGAGAAGTTCCGGGAGAAGAAGAATCATATCGCCATCGTCATAGACGAATACGGTTCGGTTGAAGGATTGATCACATTGCACGACCTGGTGGAGCACATCCTGGGCGATCTGCCCGACCTGACAGACAAAGAGCCTCCTGATTACGAACAGAAACCAGATGGATCCTACCTTGTCACCGGGAGCATGAATTTCTGGGAGTTTGCCGAGTTATTGGATATCCCTGACCTTGATGACGATGAGTTTGAGGAGGAGGCCAGAAACTTTTCTACGGTAGGGGGATTGGCCATGTATACCCTCAACAGCATTCCCCAGGTTAACGATCAGTTTGCTTTTGGCGGGTACGATTTTGCAATTCTGGAGATGGATGGAAACCGCGTAGCCGCTCTTTCTGTTCGCCCTGCCAAAAGCCAGGATGATGAAAGGAATGATCAACAATAAAAGAAATTTATTCAGGGCAATAGAGCGATTGCCGTTACGTTAAAAAGAGATGTCAGATAGTTTAGTCATCATTCCCACATTCAACGAAAAGGAAAATATCGGGTTGATCATCCGCAAGGTTTTTTCGTTGGAAAAGGAGTTTGATATACTGATCGTTGAGGATAACTCCCCCGATGGCACTGCTGCCATTGTCAAATCTCTGATTAAGGAATTTCCCGACAGGCTTTATATCGAAGAGCGTAAAGGCAAATTAGGCCTCGGAACTGCCTATATACATGGGTTTAAATGGGCATTGAAACGAGGTTACGATTATATCTTTGAGATGGATGCCGACTTCTCGCACAACCCGGATGATCTGTTGCGTCTTTACGACACGGCAAAAAATAAGGGCGGTGACCTGGTGATCGGATCCCGGTATATCACCGGTGTAAATGTGGTCAATTGGCCAATTGGTCGCGTGCTGATGTCCTATTATGCTTCCAGTTATGTGAGACTGGTTACCGGTATGAAAGTACGCGACACCACCGCCGGTTTCAAATGCTACAGGAGTGAAGTCCTCCGGGCCATCGACCTGGATAAGATCGAATTCACCGGTTATGCCTTCCAGATCGAGATGAAATTCACCGCCTGGAAGTTAGGTTTCAATGTGGTCGAAGTACCAATCATCTTCACCGACCGTACTCTGGGTGAATCCAAAATGAGTGGAGGGATCTTTAAGGAAGCGATTCTTGGCGTGATCAAACTCAGGACAAAAAGCATTTTCCACAAACATCAACGACAGGAAGGATAACATGAACGGTTATCTCATCCGTAATGCAACTATCGTCAACGAAGGAAAAATCTTCGTCGGGGATGTGTTGATCGAAGAGGAGAGGATCCGGAAAGTATCATCCAGCATCGAGCATCCGGCATCGAGCACCGAGCACCGAGTACCGAGCACCGAGTACCGAGCACCGAGCATCGAGACTATAGACGCCACCGGCAAATACCTTCTCCCCGGCATCATCGACGACCAGGTGCATTTTCGCGATCCCGGATTGACTCACAAAGGGGATCTTTTCTCCGAGAGCCGGGCTGCTGTTGCAGGAGGTGTGACCTCCTTTATGGATATGCCAAATACCGATCCAAAAACAACTACCCTGGCGTTACTGGATGAGAAGAATAAGATTGCGGCTTCAAAAGCGATGGCTAACTACGCCTTCTTTTTTGGAGCAACCAACGAGAACCTGGATGAGATCCGGCGAATCGATCCGCATAAGGTATGCGGTGTGAAAATCTTTCTGGGTGCATCAACCGGCAATATGCTGGTAGACAATCAAGCTACCATCAGAGCAATTCTGAGTCAATCCCCGGTCCTGGTTGCCATCCATGCTGAAGATGAAGAGATCATTCAGGCAAACAGCCGTATGTTCAGGGAGAAATATGGAGAAGATGTTCTCATGGAAGCACACCCGCTGATACGATCGGCAGAGGCTTGCTACCGGTCATCGGAACAAGCAGTGAAACTGGCTCGCGAAAGCGGTTCCAGGCTCCATATCCTTCACCTCTCTACTGCCAGGGAGCTGGAACTTCTGGATCGTGGAATGCCGTTGAAAGAGAAGCGCATCACCGGAGAGGTATGTGTACATCATCTCTGGTTTAACGACTCCGATTACAAGCGGCTTGGCGCACGGATCAAATGGAATCCGGCCATCAAATCAGCTGCCGATCAGCAAGCTTTGCTAACTGGTATCCTGGATGACACCATTGATATTATCGCTACCGACCATGCACCCCATCTCCTGGAGGAGAAAGCCAACTCCTATTTTTCCTGCCCGTCCGGCGGCCCGCTGATCCAGCACACCCTGGTAGCCATGCTTGAATTTTATCATCAGGGGAAGATCCCCCTGGAACAAGTTGTCCGGAAGATGACTCATAATGTGGCGGAGCTGTATCGAATCGAACAAAGAGGCTACATCCGCGAAGGGTATTATGCCGACCTCGTACTGGTTGACATGAACGCTCCCTGGATGGTGGCACGTGAGAACATCCTCTACAAATGCGGTTGGTCGCCTTTTGAAGGGACTACCTTTCAGTCAGCCGTTGACTCCACCTGGGTGAACGGCAACCTGGCCTATCACCAGGGGGAGGTTGATGAATCCTATCGGGGGAAACGATTATCTTTTTATCATGACTAAGATTCGCATTCAAATGAAAGATTTTCCGATCAAAATTATCTGTTCTCTGATCTCAATTACGCTGGGCTGTATGCTGATCTCCTGTTCTCAGAAGCAGACAGTGGTGGAAGAGACTTATAATGACGGCTCACCCAAACGGGAATGTGTTTACATCGGACAGGGGAAGGATCGTGTGTTGGTGAAGGAGACCTTTTTCTACCCCAGCCGGCAGGTGGAGGTGACTGGTGAATATAAGGATGGCGAGCGGCATGGATATTGGATCTATTACTTTGAGAATGGGAACGTTTGGAGCGAAGGATTTTACAACATGGGCAAGAATGACGGGAGACGATTAACCTACTTTGAAAACGGGAAGCTAAGATACGAAGCCCATTATAAAGATGATGAACGGGTTGGCACCTGGAAGTTCTACGATGAAGCCGGCAACCTGATTAAAGATGTTAACTATTAATAACTCAATATCGTATAAACCGGCAAGTGGTCGCTATAGCCTTTCAGGTATTTCCCTCCACGGTAGGACCGGAGTGGAATATTTTCCCCAAAGTTATTTTTATATAACATCCAATGTTTATTCATGATGAATCCGTAGGGGGAATCGATATGAGGTCTGTTTTTTCGTTTGGTGATCAACAGGTTTCCCGACACGATGATCTGATCAAACAGGTCCCAGTCCTTGTACCAGATCGTTCCTTCTCCCTCTTTGAAAGATCTGTAGAATAGATTATACAACTCTCCTGTTTCTGGTTTTTTAGTTATTGGAAGAGCTTCCAGTCCGAGGATAATGCTCTCATCATCAGGCTCATCATTCATGTCCCCCATGATGAGGATATTGGTTTTTGTGTCGAGTGCAAAAAGAGAGTCAATCACCTCCCGTAGCAGTATGGCATTTTCCATCCGTTTCGGGCGGGTCTTTTTCTCTCCGCCGAATCGCGACTTCCAGTGGTTTACAAAGAGATGAAGCGTATCTTCAGCAGGGCCCAGGAGTTTGACATAGAGGATGTGCCGGCTCCTGGAGTGATTGGAACTGGAGATGGCCTGATGACTGAGACAGGAGAACCTGTCGGATCTGAATATAAGAGCTACATCTATTCCCCTCGGATCCGAACCCTCTTCAAGGATAATTTCATAGGGCGATCCAGCCAATGGCGAGAACCGGATGAGATCTTCCAGCACCTCCCTGTTCTCCACTTCACAAAATCCAATGATAGCCGGCAATTCCGCATTGTCGATGCTGTAGAGAACATGACCCAGGTTCCTGATCTTCTGAATGTACTTTTCGCTATCCCAGTTTTTCTTTGAACCGGGAAGGAATTCATTATCGTTTTTATGTTTATCATCTATCGTATCGAAGAGGTTTTCGACATTGTAGAAGACGACCTTGAGTGGTTGCTTGAATTTCTGGCCATAAACGAAAGCAACGATAATTACCAGGAAAAGAAGAGGAAATAATCTTGTCATATTATCCAGCCATCCAGCTATCCAGTCATCCAGTCATCCAGTCATCCAGTATCCAGTCATCCAGGATCCAGGATCCAGAAACTAATCTGTAACGATCACCAGGTATTTTGTGACTGCCCAGAACGATTTCGGATCTGTGATCTGAAGCGCCTGTACCAGCTTTTTGTCACCGGTAAACTTATACGACGACGTAGCATGCTTGGAGAGCACATCGGCTTTCTTACTCAAAATAGGAATCTCAGTGGTCTTACGGATGTCGATCCGGGTAAAATCACCCTTGTTGAAGTCATCCAGAATCATTTTCCCTTTAAGGAAGTCGCCTTTGATTACTCCTTTTTTCTTGAGATCTTTGGCTGTACCAATGATATAGTAGGCTGCATTGAGCCTGGTTGTTTGCTCTTCAATCTGATCAGACTGATCGGAGATCTTGTCTGTCTGACTTTGGACAGTCTGTGAGAGGTCATCGATCATCAGGTTGGCTGCATCGACAGAGATATTCATTTTCTCCAGATTTCCTCTTAACTCTTCGATCTCAGCATTCTTCATCGCGATCTCCGTATTGATACGGTCGACCAATTTTTGCAGCTCTGCTACCTGCAGGTTCGAGCCTTTCAATCTCTTCTGGAGATCCCTTAATGTTTGTTTATTTTTCAACATCAGGGCATAGATGGTTTGGATATCACTTTTAATCTGCTTTTTAGCTGAAACTTTCAGCTCGCCTCCCCGGTCAGTGCTCAGGGCGATGATATTCTCTTTCATCTTGATTGTATCCAGGGTACTCTGGATATCATTGATAGAAGCGATAAATTCGCTGAGGGCTTCGTCTTTTTGAAGGGAGGTGGTCATCAGACTGTCGTTTCGTGACTTTAACGCTTCGGCCTCTTTCTTAGCCTGGCGTCCGCAGGCAAAGAAAACGGGAATCAACAGGAGAAGGAGATACTTTTTCATAACGATTATTTTTTGAATACATGCAAAGGTAGAAAGAATAACGGGAAATCTAAAAGGAAATTATGTTGATAATTTGTAATAATTAGTCAATGCGAGTATTGATGATTTTCAAGAAATTAAAAACTCTTTCTACAAAGATGAGGATATTCTCATTGTCTCAGGATATCAAACCTACAAAGATAGTTGTGTATACTCAATGGAGGTGTATCAAGCTGAGACGGGACAACTTTTATTCAGAAGACAAGGAGAAGCACCTCCAATATATGATGTCATACAAGAGCAAATAAGTGCTGAGGTATTAGCACCAGGAAGGTATTTATATGTTTGTATGCTAAGTCGGAATAAAGAAACATTAGTCACAAAAAAAGAAAGATTTGAAATTAGATTAGAAATGAAAAATATCAAAAAGCTATTAAATAGTATCATTTTTTTTGGTTTATACAAACACCTCACTTTTAAAAAACTCCCAAACCAGCACCATTGCGAAAGTATCCAACTCGCATGTCCAAATCCATCTATTCGAACAAACTTAAAACCAGCCCCCTTAATAGTACTTGTTAATGCAGAAAAATTATCATCAGTATCTTCGTCGCCAAACCTCCCTGCCGTGATAAGGCCAAATTCAATTTCCGGTAATCTCTCCATATGTGAGTGAGGCTTTCTTCTATAAATTGTTGCTTATTCATTTGTGTACATTTTTATTTACTTCTTCCACCCAGCATCTGACTTGTACTTCGTGTACCAAATTATCCAGTTGGCATTAGATTTGTATTCTGTAAACCATATCTTGATATCTGCGTCCGATTTGTATTCTGTAAAAAACCAAATGCCCTTACACCCTTTGGCGTCGGATTTGTACTTGGTTTTCCATACTACAAGATCGGCATCTGATTTATATTTTGTGACATATACGATCACATCAGCATCTGCTTTGTATTTTGTCACAAAGACTTTTTGAGCGTCTGCCGAAGTGATAAAAGTCAACACAATTAAAGTGCATATCAAGGACTTCATTTTCATATAGTGTTTGATTAATTATTAAAAAGAAGAGATTTTTAATGATTTTCCTTAATATAGTAAAAAAACTTTACGTATATGCACTTTGTTATCGATTATTAATTTAACAAAATATACTCCTTTGGGATTAAGAGAAATATCAAGGGTAACATCAGTATTGTTTAATTCAATATGTTTTACTACGACACCTATTGAATTGTAAACCAAAAGCTTCTCGATTGGCTTATTTGAACGAATGTGAACAATACCATAGGATGGGTTTGGGAAAATATTGAATGTGAGTTTAATCTCGTCTATACCAACTTCAATATAAAAGTTTGCGACGAGAGCTCTGTTTCCTGTCACTGTGAAAGTGTAAATAGGATTTGTTGAAACCTGATTCCCATATTCCGTCCAGTTTTGAAAAATCCATCCAGTATAAGGTGAAGCAATAACAGTTGCTTGTGTGTCAGATAAATAATCTCCTTCTCCTGTTGTCGATCCTCCATTTGTTGGATTTGCACTTGTAGAAATCGAATAACAAGGCGTATTATCAGAACTCCAGACAGGGCCATTAATCAGTGTCCCATTGTTCCCATTCGAAGTTTGATCATATGTTATTGTTCCCGTACCTTCATTAAAATTCCAATATCCAATTAAACCAGTTTCAGTTCCAGTCAAAGAACAAGTAGTTGAATTTGCTAAAACCTCTGAAGCTGATAATGCCCTGTCCCAAATTCGTACTTCATCCATATAGACATCAATAGGTGTACCTGTATATGAATAAGGTTTAAATTTCAATGTGCCTGTATTATCAGCATTAGCATTTGAAACCATTGTTGCTTGCCCTTCTAAGTCACCGTCTATATAAAAGAAAATCGTATCAGATTGTCTGACTCCACAGAGATGATGCCAATTACCATCATCCACAGTACTTGTAGCAATAGCATGATAATCAGAGGATAGATCTCCATTACAAAAATGAAATGATGGATAACCATAATTCGTATTTCTTGGGATTATTTCGTAATAGTGATTGTTACTACCTAATTTAATTATAGAAGCAGTAAAGTGACCACTTAATGATCCATCAGTCTTAAACCAATGCTCTAACGTGAAATCATTTGTTCCAAAATTGAATAATGCAGAATTGACAACTTCAACATAATCATTGTCCCCATCAAACTTGATGGAGAAATTTTGAGAATATCCGAAGTTACACACAGAACCAACAAAAATGAAGGTTAAAACAGAGATGAATAGTTTTTTCAAAATGCCAGAAATTGAAAATAAAAATTAATAAAGTCCTAATAATAAATCAAATATAAACATTTATTATCAAAAATAATACATGTAACACATTGGATATTACTC
>JACKQG010005311.1_pt1 | contig 14298 bp, 15 predicted proteins | sample 8237621 | NCBI WGS metagenome assembly JACKQG01 (sample SAMN15677084, study PRJNA649215) | marine metagenome | biome: marine; feature: Black Sea; material: saline water; isolation source: suspended particulate matter (SPM) from the Black Sea western gyre | collected 2013-06-09/2013-06-10 | depth...
TAACCCTATCGGCAAAAAGACCTAAAGAACTTTATTGCATGGACAGAGTACTAGTTCAAGAGTATTCGAAAATTAGAATTGCGTATGGATATCACTTCGACGGGTATCCCAAGTACAGGTACATGGCCAAGGACAGAGCAACGAGTGATATGTTCTTTACTCTGAGTGCGCATACTGAGAGCCTGGACGAGCTTAAGCAGATGACTGTCGGGATCATAGCGTTCGACGACCATCAGCGGCTGTTCGAGATCCTTGAGGCAGTGGAACCGATATACGATGATCTGGTCTGGAATCTTTATTACGACAAGGCACAAGCAAAACTGAAGGGATTGAAGGAATATGCAGAGAAGGTGAACTTAGATGAGATGCTGGGGCCCATAGCACATTTTCTCAACAGCAGCTGGTCCACCGATATCCCCCTCATCGTCACGTTTTCAATCGTACCGGGGTATAAGATCAGGCTTGTGCCGCCTCCTATAGGTAACGTGATACGGGCAGGATTGCTGACCGAGCCAGAGGATTTCTTCAATTACTCGTGGTATGTCGGTGTGATCGTGCACGAGTTTGCTCACAGGGCGTTTGCCGAGCAGCCGTTGAAGATGCACCAGCAAATCGACCAGTGTTTGACAGAATCAAAATCCCCTCATCGGGGCATGGTGAACCTGATGTTTAACGAGGTGCTGGGCGGAGCTGTTGGGCACAAGGTGCGAGAGGATCTGTTGGGGGAGGCTCATGCGTTCACGTATAATCAGCCGGTCATAAAGGCTTTTGACGAGGCTATATATCCGCTCGTCGTATCGTATCTTGATGAAGGCAAGTCGATCGACCGTGCCTTTGTGAACGAGAGCCTCGCAATATATGAGAAGACATTTCCAAATGCCCTTAACGAGTATCTCAATTTATTCCAGGCTTACTACCTGCTGACAGATGTTGAGGGCGGCGAAGCACATAAGCTTCCCGGTGTGATACAGAAGAACATAGTCGGGCCGATGATGTATGAGGTCGGCAGCGGGATCACTGATGACAATATAGATGCACTGATGGCATATGACTTTACGAAGGTGATCGTGATTACCAAGGATCACGAGAAGACCATTAAATATCTGAAGGGCAAGATCAGCGCACTTGACAGGTTCGATAATCTTGACACCGGGGCAGACTGGGTCCTGTCATGTCATGATTCGGACCGGAATCCCTATGTGATAGTCAACATACAGTCACTGGAGGCGTTCGAAGGAGTGACAAAAAAACTACAGGCAATGGAGGTGATCGACCCGGCGAAGCCGATAGTTGTTATGGGACAGTGACAGTGTACGGGAGAGTCGGCCTAATTGACCAGTCCCACCAGCCAATCAGGGCGTAATGAGCCGCAAGCAGATGCCCGTAAAATGTTCCCACTTTACGAGTTGGGGCTAACAAGAAGCCTATAACCATAAGGCCCTTAATCTACCATTTTGAAAACATTTCTATTTCATAAATGCTGCATTAGCAAAGCATTACAGAAAGCATAAAAATGGCAACCTTTTCAATGAACATCCGTCTGAAATACCTTCCCAGGAAGACTTAAAAACATATTGGATATTGCAATAAAGAAGCTATCTTATATAATCTGTTAAATTACAGCTCTAAGCCTTTTCACTTGTACGGCAATAGACAGGATGAGAAATGATAGTTGAACGACAAAATAAAAATGGTTCCGTTGACAATAGTCAGGCCGGCGAGGCAGTCGGCAAGTTTTTTGCACAAAACGACTATACCGGCAAGCGGATTCTGGTGATAATTCCCGACAATACCCGTTCGGGACCTATAGGCGATGTATTTAAGCTAATGTACGATTGTCTGGAGCAAAAGGCAAAAGCGGTAGATTGTCTGGTAGCTCTCGGAACACATCAGCCCCTGAGCGAAGAGCAAATCTGCACGAGACTTTGTATGACAGCGGAGCAGCGCAGCAGTAAATACGCAACGGTAAAGTTTTTCAACCACGAATGGGAAAAAACCGAGACTTTCACTTCCATCGGGCGGATTTCCGCAGACGAAATCGAGAAAATAAGCGGCGGTTTGTTTGCCGAAGAAGTTGACATAGCCATTAACAAAAAGATTTTAGAATACGATGAGTTTTTTATCTTAGGCCCCGTATTTCCTCATGAGGTTGTCGGCTTTTCCGGCGGGCATAAATATATTTTCCCCGGAATCGCAGGGGACGATATTATTCATTTTTTCCACTGGCTGGGCGGCGTGATAACAAATCCCGTTATCAACGGCAACAAATGGACACCGACACGACAGGTTGTTGAAAAAGCCGCTTCTTTTCTAACAACGCCGCACAAGCTGTTCGCTATCGTAGCTCTCGAAGAGGAACTCAAAGGCATCTTTATCGGTGAGACGGCCGAGGCGTGGGAAAAGGCCGCGGACCTGTCCGAGCAGGTGCATATCACATACAAAGACAAATCATACAACACGATTCTCGGGCTCGCTCCTGAAATGTATGACGATATCTGGACGGCGGGCAAGGTAATGTACAAACTCGAACCGATTTTAGCCGACGGGGCAAAGCTGATTATCTACGCCCCGCACATTACGGAAATATCATACACCCACGGCAAATGGCTCGATAAAATCGGCTATCATACGCGCGACTATTTTCTCAAACGCATGGAGCAGTTCAAAGGCGTCCCCAGAGGAATTATCGCCCACTCCAGCCATGTCAAAGGTATCGGCACTTACATCGACGGCGTCGAAAAACCGCGGGTCAACGTGATACTTGCAACCAGCATCGACAAAAAGCGGTGCGAAAAGGTAAATCTCGGTTATATGAATCCTGATGAAGTAAATATAGCCGACTACGAAAATAAAGAAGACCAAGGAATTCTTGTGGTGCAGCATGCCGGCGAGGTGCTTCACCGATTGGCCAGTGGATTTATTCCGACTATTTGAAGAGAACAGGAGAATCGGGAAACCAGGAAAAAAGAATTGCAGGGTAATCTAAATGCACTATAATCTGAATTGTGCCTACATATAATGCAACCGGCAGTACCACGGATGTACCTGACGAGGTGACTCGAAATGTCCGAAGTATATGAGATACGCGACCCAATATATGGATTTATAACCTTCGATGAATGGGAAAAGGATATTATAGCTCATCCTGTATTCCAAAGACTCAGAAGGATCAGACAGCTTGCACTCACAGAAATGGTGTATCCTGGTGCTACTCATACCCGATTAGAACATTCTCTTGGGGTTATGCATCTTGCGACCAAGATGTATGATGCAATTATAAGAGATGATGAAAACAAGAGATTATTGAAGGAGAAGTTACAATATAAGGAAGCCGGTTCTGAGAGAGATAGACATTTAGTTCGACTATCCGCTTTGCTTCACGATGTTGGTCAGCCCTGCTTTTCCCATGCTTCTGAGGATTTATTTGAAAATAATCCACTAACAGGTAAAGCCTATAAACACGAAGACTACACAGTTGAACTAATCAAAGGACCTCTCAGGGAAGTAATTGAAAATCACAATCTAAATAAAAATAATTTCAAAATAACCTCCGACGAAATTTCCGCCTTGATCCAAGGTAATCCGAGCATATTAGGTAAAAAAATATTCTGGAAAGTCATAATATCCAGTCAACTTGATGCTGACAGAGCAGACTATCTATTTAGAGATTCTCTTCATACAGGAGTTAAATATGGCTTATATGATCTTGACAGATTGCTTGTGACCATAACTTTAGGAAAAGATCCGGAGACAGACGACATAGTTCTTGGAGTAAAAGAAGGAGGCTGGCATGTAGCAGAGTCTTTAATAACAGCTCGCTACCAAACCTTCTCTCAAGTTTATTTCCATAAAACTCGGCGGGCATACGATATCATGCTTCAGCAGTTTTTGGTGGAAATTATCAAGAAATTACCTCCACCAACTAAGCTGGATGAATTTCTTGAACTGGATGACTATGCTGTTTGGCACATGATGAGAGAAAGCAATAGTTCTTATTGGGCAAAATCAATCCTCAAAAGAAGTCATTTGAGAAAGATTCACGAAACTAAGGATGTACCTGTGCAGAAGGACATAGAGAATAACAATGAGACAGAGAAAGCTACAAAGATTATAAAATTACTTGACTCAAAGAATATATGGTACAGGGAAGACTGCGCAAAAGGAGTATGGTATAAACTGAATAACGAAGAATCAGACAAAGAAATATGGATAATATCGAAAGAAAGAACATCCTCTCCCCTTTCACAATATTCTCGAATAGTTAAAAGCTTGAGTGATTCACGACAAACCCGGATATATGTGAAACCTCAAGACGAAAAAGAAGCTAAAAGTATAATATAATAACAAGGAGACCGAATCATGCCGGAAAATATATTTCACAATCCAACATTGATTAGCTACATCGTAAAAAGTATAAAAGAAACATACCCTGAGAAACAGATCAGCAAAACATTTATTCAAAAACTGTTTTATCTACTCTCAAGAAAAGATGTAGTCGATTTTGATTATTCTCTCTATCATTATGGTCCATATTCGTCACAAGTCTCCAGCGAATTGAACTTCGCTGAAGAAATCGATTTTATAGTCATAGATTGGATACCTGAGAAGGGATATTTTATATCCCCTGGACCTATGTATTCTTCAAAACTGCTACTACAAAATACTGAAAAGACAGAAAGGGATGCAATTAATGAGGTCGCCCAAAAATACGGTGCCTACAACGCTATAGAGCTTTCTATAATCACGACAGCCCTATTTCTCAAGGAGAACTTCGGAGTAAATGACAAGAGTAACCTTGTGGAAGTCGTTTCATCATTAAAACCACAATATAATAAAGAGAGAATATCCAACCTTTTAGCGAACACATTACAAAGTTGGGAAATAAAGACTATGGCTAACTTACTTTCCAGCGCTCATGAAGATTTGGCGGTCCAATATGGTAATGTATTCAACCCTGATTACACAAAAGTTCACAAATAAAGTAAGTAATAACAAATGAAAATATAAGCAAAACCCGCCCTACAAGATTATGTTAGGCGATAATATACCGACAGTTAAAAGTCAATAATTTTTTTAGTGAGGAGTAATAAGAAATGGCAAAAGCGGACATCGGCCTTATCGGCCTGGCGGTAATGGGTGAGAACTTAATCCTGAATATGGAAAGCAAGGGCTTTACAGTGGCCTGCTTCAATCGTACGGTATCTAAAGTGGATGACTTTATTAACGACCGAGCGAAGGGCAAGAATATCATCGGCTGTCATTCTATCGAAGAGCTTGCCGAGAACTTAAAAACCCCCCGCAAGATTATGTTAATGGTAAAAGCCGGAGCAGCAGTCGATTCATTTATTGACAAGGTGCTGCCGCATCTTGAAGACGGCGACATTATCATCGACGGCGGAAATTCGCACTTTCCCGATACTATCCGACGAACCGAGTACGTTGAGAGCAAGGGTAAACTCTACATCGGCACCGGCGTCTCAGGCGGTGAAGAAGGCGCACTGTTAGGCCCGTCAATTATGCCGGGCGGCTCACCACCGGCGTGGGAACACATCAAGCCCATATTCCAGGCCGTCTGCGCACAGACCGAAGACGGCGAGCCATGCTGCGAATGGGTCGGAGAGAACGGGGCCGGACATTTCGTAAAAATGGTACACAACGGTATAGAATACGGCGATATGCAAATGATATGCGAGACCTACCAGATGATGAAAGAAGGCCTCGGATTGACCAATCAGGAAATGCACGAGTCTTTTACCGAATGGAACGAGGGTGAATTAGACTCATATCTTATCGAAATCACGCGTGACATTCTTGGCTATAAGGACGAGGACGGCAATGAGGTTATCGACCTCATCCTGGACACAGCCGGCCAGAAGGGGACAGGCAAATGGACCGCCATCGAAGCGTTGAATCTCGGCCAGCCCCTCACACTAATCGGTGAGGCTGTATTTGCCCGGTGTTTGTCGGCGTTGAAAGAAGAGCGTGTCGCGGCCTCCAAAGTTCTCTCAGGTCCGAAGCAGCAATTCAGCGGCGATAAAAAGGCCTTTGTCAGCGACTTGCGTCAGGCCCTCTACGCGTCGAAAATCGTCAGTTATGCCCAGGGCTACCAGCTTATGCGCGCGGCCGCTGCAGAACACAACTGGAACTTAAACTACGGCGGCATCGCCCTGATGTGGCGAGGCGGCTGCATAATCCGCTCGGTCTTCTTGGGTAAAATCAAGGAGGCCTTCGATAAGAAGCCCAATTTGACCAACCTGCTTCTGGACCCGTTCTTTAAGGATGCCGTCGAAAAAGCACAGCCAGCCTGGCGAAACGTGGTTACTACAGCGGTGCAGATGGGTATTCCGATACCGACTACGAGTTCGGCCCTTGCCTTTTACGATGGATACCGCCACGAGCGACTGCCGGCCAATCTTTTGCAGGCCCAGCGTGATTATTTCGGCGCTCATACCTACGAACGTGTAGATAAACCGCGAGGCGAGTTTTTCCACACGAACTGGACGGGACGAGGAGGAGATACCGCAGCTTCGACATATACGGTATAATGGTGGAGATTATCTCTGGTTCAAAACAGTTCACGGAAGTCATCCGTGGATTTGTTGCTATTACAGGTTTATTTTAGCCAAATGGAAATCGATCGCGGCAAGACAATAACTCAGTGAAAGACGGCTTTTATCTTCGTTGGTTTAGCTCCGGCTTAGGTCTAAGTAACAGAGTTTTTTGTTGAGACGGCTGTTTTTTTGAAGCTACTGAAATCTTCTGTTTTAAATGTTCCCTCCGCCAACTCCATCGTGACGATTTGTGACGGCGGCAAAGCCAGGAAATGGTCGCCATTGGTTGCCTTGAAATCCCAGAAATAATAACAACTCAGGCCATCACCTTCAACATTCCCTTTACTATAAAGCAATGGGGCACATTGCATGAGAAGGTTCTGAGGATTTTTCCTGCCAGAAAAGGTCATTTTGATTCTTCTCTTCTGCTCAATTCCATGTGTAAAAATATCGTGGTCACTATGCACAGAAATTACCCTTCAAAAAGGCCGCCGAAGGCCCGGAAAATCCATTTTTCCGCGCCCTCGGCATGCTCCGCACCTATGTTTCCAAATATAATTTATTTATAGAATATCATTAGCATTCAAACATCACCCTTATATAAATCTACTTTCACTGGATAAAGGCGTTTCTCGACGATTAAATGTTGATTAAAAAAATGAAAGATTTTAATTTTTTTTTTAGGGGGTACGGTTAAACCTTGATACCAAGCCCACTTTCGGGGAGAGAATAAAATCCGCCGCCTATACTCAATATTGACCTTGTTGAGCGATTAGGGTATTATTTTAGATTAAGCCAAATTGGCCGGAATTATGAAGATAATCGGTTAATACGAAGGGAATATACTATGTATAAAATCTTTATGCTAATCGCGATACCGGGATTACTAATCGGATGGGTAGCATACTGGTTATGGAACCGGAAGCTACTTGAGGAAGAGAAAAAACAGCCCCAAAAAAAAGAATCTCAGCGTCTTACAAAGACCAAGAGCGAAATCTCCGATTGGGCAAAGCAAATGGCAAATTTTAAAAAAACTGAGATTAAGAGACCACCAGAGCAATATGAACAAAACAAACAAGAGTAGTTAATCTTCAGGAACCATTAAAAGATACGAGGATAACAAATGGCCAAGCAATTTCTAACAGAAGATTTCCTTTTGCAAACCGAAACCGCCAGGAATCTCTATAACGAACACGCAAAGAAGATGCCTATCTATGACTATCACAGTCACCTGCCGGCCTACCAAATTGCCTCCGACCATCGTTTTGAAAACCTCACACAGGCCTGGCTCTACGGCGACCATTACAAATGGCGGGCGATGAGGACCAATGGAATCGGGGAAAAATATATCACGGGCAATGCGGATGATTATGAAAAGTTTGAAAAATGGGCCCAAACCCTCCCGTACTGTATTCGGAATCCGCTTTATCACTGGACAGCTCTGGAGCTGAAAAACATCTTCGGCATAAAAGACAGGCAATTGGGCCCGGAGACCGCCAGGGAAATTTACGAGACGTGCAGCGAGATGTTAAGAACACCAGAATTCAGTGTGCGCAACATAATGCGTAAAGCCAATGTCAGGTTAGTTTGCACAACCGAAGGGCCTCTCGATTCATTGGAGCATCATAAGAAAATCAGATGTGACCATTTTGAAATCAAAGTCCACACCGCCTTTCGGCCGGACCAGGCAATGGCCGTAGAGGACATTACAGCCCTGAACGTATTTATCGACAAGCTCGAAGAAGCCTGTAATATGGAAATAACCGACTTCCACCAATATATTGAAGCAATCTGGAAACGCCACGCTTATTTCCATGAAAACGGATGTCGGCTTTCGGACCACGGCTTAGATACCGCTTATGCCGAGGATTACACTGAAAAAGAAATCAAAAATATCTTTTCAAGGATACGGTCGGGCAAGGATTTAGATTTATCGCAGTGTCTAAAATTCAAATCAGCGATGATGGTTGAATTAGCCCTGATGGACTACGAGTCCGGGTGGGTACAGCAGCTTCACTTAGGGGCGCTTAGAAACAACAGCACGCGAATGTTTAACACCTTAGGCCGAGACATAGGATGTGATTCTATTGGTGATTTGGATATTGCCCGGCCGCTTTCAAAATTCCTCGACCGGCTGGACAAGGGCAACAAACTGCCCAAAACGATTCTCTACAACCTTAATCCTAAAGATAACGCCTTGTGTGCGACTATGGTCGGCAATTTTCAGGACGGCTCGGTACCGGGAAAAATGCAATACGGCTCAGCGTGGTGGTTCCTTGACCAAAAGGATGGAATGACCGAGCAAATGAACGTGCTCTCGAATATGGGGCTGCTGAGCCGATTCGTCGGTATGCTGACAGATTCGCGAAGTTTCCTGTCCTTTCCAAGACACGAATATTTCCGTAGAATTTTATGCAATATGCTCGGCAACGACGTCGAAACGGGCCTGCTGCCGGATGATTCGGACCTGCTTGGAAAAATAGTCGAGGATATATGCTTCAATAACGCTAAAAACTATTTTCCAATGGAACCGGATTAAACTGTTAATAATTGGCTCTTGACTATTGTTAATCTTTAGTTTTTAATGTTCGAACCATATGCAGTATGAAATGGGTCGGTGCCCGAGAGGCTAAAGGGGACGGGCTGTAAACCCGTTAGCGTAAGCTTACGCAGGTTCGAATCCTGCCCGGCCCACTGGCCTGCAATTCGCATAGAGTTGCAGGCCTATGTTTTTTTGTTGCAACCTCTTGTTTTCATCGGATGTTATATCAATGTCACTTTCGCTTTCGTTCAACTCAGTGCAAGGTGAATCTGCTCCAGTATGCACCGGATCATGCACCTCTTTTTCAGCCGCATTCAGGATGGTCATTTTCGCCGCTTCTTTCATGTCAGCTTCGGTGATTTGTGCATAATGCATCATTGCAACTTCTGGACTGTTCCCAATCCACTCACATACTGCCTTAATGTTTCCGCTGGTCAACTTGAACAGTTCTGTTTCACGACTGCTGCGAAGGTTCTGAAATGTTTTAGGCCATATCTCAAGACCTGCCCGCTTGATGATTTTATTCATCTGTGTCCGAAGATTGACAGCTTTATCCCTGTAACGTGTTATACAATAAACATCTCCGGTTTTAGCTTCGTCGAATACATCCTGAAACAGTGGTTTCAGTTCCGGGAACATCGGTACAATACGAATGCCGCCGTTGGCGTGATGTTCGGTTTTGCTGGCATGTACGGTAAATCTGTCATCTGCAAAGTCAATATCGTCCCATTGCAAGCGTAGGACTTCACTGGGGCATCGCAGGCCCCCGTAGCGGGCCAAACCGAAGATCAGCCGCCACTGTGCATCTGGACACGCCTCAAGGACTTTCTGGGCCATCTCAGGCGTTATAAAAAAGAAGCGGGTCTCATTGGGCCGGATAGTAACGGGTTGCCCCTTAAAAGGATTCTCAGTAATCAACCGCTTATCTATTGCCGCATTGAAAAACTGTCGGCTTATAGAGATGTGCTTCCGGGCGGTGTTTTCTGACAGTCCCACTGTACCTATAAGGTATCCTTTGAACATTTTGGCATCATAGACGTTAATTTCATCCAGCTTTTTCGTCTTGAAGAAAGCCGACAATCGACGCGCAACATTTTCCAGTTTGCGTATAGTATCTGCTTTTGTTGTCTTGTCATTTTCACGCATCGAAATATAATTCTCTGTCCATTGTTTGGCAGTATAGCGTTCTTTACCAATGCGGGGATCGGCAAGTTCCAGCTTTTCCAGTCTATCCCGCAGTGAATCAGGAATGCCAGAAAGCCATTCTTGAGTTTTGGGTGAAATAACCGCCCCTGTCTTTTTGCTGGCAATCAAGTTTTCGATATTCGTCCGGGCAGTGTCGGCTTCTTTTCTCGACACACGTCCTAAAGCAATTTTAGGACGATTGTAATTCTCACCCGGTGAAAGCTGAACATAAAATCGAATGCCTGATGCAGTCTTCTGTTTTCCAATACATGCCATTATTTTCGCCTCTTTTTCTGCCAGCATTCCAGTAAATAAGTTGATATTGAAAGCCCTTTTGCTTTTGCATCTTGCTCAAGCTCTTTCCGCTCAGAAGGCTTTAGTCTCAGCGTTGCAATCTTAGTCCTTCTGTCTTTGGTTTTTAATGCCGGTCTGCCCATTTTTGCCTTTTTCTTTTTCATAAATATATAAATACTTTATGTACTCGGTAAAGTCAAGCATATAATGCAACTTTTTTAATTATTTTTTTTCTTCACAATAGTGCCATGCTCATGCAGCGTTAAAGACTCAGCAGAAAACTCAAAGCCCAACTTCATACCCTGCCCCCGCCCATTCCGGGCTTTTAAAATGTGCAAAGTGCGGTTGTGGCTCTCCTCGCTTGTGCCGACTGACATTTTAATGGCGCTGTCTTTGTGGTCATGTGCTTCAAGCCAGAGAACGCTTTGCGCAAAACGGGCATAAGCCGCTGATCCCGCAAGCTGGTTCATATCTGGAAAGCTGGTTGATTTTGTGGGGTGAGTTACTAGCACAATCGAGCAGCCATATTCTGTAGCTGTACGCTTAATGGCCTGCAAAAATGCATTGTCAGAAATCCAAGGCTTATCTGTTGACACGCAAGCCGTCACTGGATCGGCTATTATCACCCGGCAGCCGTCTTTGGCTCTTTTGCATATCCAGTCCGCTAACTGCTCAAGCGTTAGTTGTGTGTCCGGTGCTGCATACATGGTCTGTCCGACTTTCTCGATTAAGCTCTTATGCTCAGCAAAGGCTTGTCGGACTTCCTCCGCTTCAGCTTTCACCCAGTCAGGATTAGTAAGATCAGATAGCCCCGACAATTGGGCCAACGCTCGCAATAGATGAAAACTCCTGTCTTCCTCAAGCTCAAATATTGCCGTCTTTATCTCGTTTGTAATTAGATAGATCGCAAGTTGAAGTACCGCGAAACTCTTACTTGCTCCCGGACTCCCGCAGAATAATGTCAGTGTCCCTACGATCAATGCCATGCTAAGTTTCGATAGCATCGGCCAAGGCATTTTTACGGCGTCCCTCTTGCCGTCGATGGTATCTTCTAATATTTGCCCGAGTTCATCCGCCGCCGCTTGTGTTCTGGGGGGTTCATTGTAAACTTTTGACTGTGCCGCTGGCTTCGTATCTGCAAAATCCTCGTCTATCGGCTGGCCCTTGCTTTTCAAGGCTGAGTCGAAAGCCTTCTTTAATTCTGAAGAATCTAATGGAGGTTTGTTCCTGCTATTCCATCCATCCAGTACATCCCAAACGATATGAGCAGGTACGTTTTTATTGTAAAGTAATTGCTTTGCGTGTCTGTGCGCGGCATTGTTCCGCCCCTTATTTTCAGCAAGGCTTGGCCATTGCTTTGCATACCCCTCTGCACGACACCGTATTAGCTCTGTGTCGGCATTTTTATAGCCGTTGGATGGTTGTGGCGTTGTAGGGTGTGTGGCCTTCTGTGGCAACTCTGGCAGGCTTTTGAGTTGGCCTTCAATTGTTTCGAGTTCAAATGTTTTCATAGACAATAAAACTCTCCACAAATGGCTTGAATTTTAGGTTCAAAAAACCCGGCAATCTCATAATTCGCTCGGCGTTCTTTATCGATGAATCAGCTTTAAGAGTATGGTTTAACTTCTCTTGTATTTGCCGCCATCGGTTCATATCCGTGATCGGTTCAGAAAGCCTCCAGTACGTGTGTATTCCGTGTCCCGAGTTAATGACAAGATTAGGCTCAGGTAATCCGGCTTCTATAATCTCACAGGTTACAAACTCCGCTGGCCCGCAACCGTCCAGGGGCTCGATATGGTCGAAATCGCAAAATAGGCAACGTGCCAGTAAAACATTATCATCACCGCTTAATCCCTTGCTTTTTCTTGGGTTTGGCCCGACATAGACACAATAGCCCTGCTGATTAAGCTTTTTTAATTCTGTTTCCATCTGGGGCATATCTTTAGCAAAAGTCCATTTCTTTTTTCTGACATCATCGCGTTTATTGATTAGTCTCAACTCGACAACATCCGCAGGTTCGTAAACAGTCTTGCAATATTTTTCGAGATCAGTCATAACAACCCGCCTCCCGCATAACTTTTTCAGCCTCGGCCTCGGTCGGCAAGTCATCATCCCCGTATGATGGAAGCCCCGGCGAAGCCGGAGAAAAAGCCGAAGGCGTTTCCTTCTGTTTACTTACTTTATTATGTTGACTGCCCTGACCGGTTAAGTAAGTAACCGACTGTCGGTTAAGTAGAATGTTCAAATCGGTTAAGTAGGATTCGGCGTTTCCGGGATAGATAACCCTGTACTTGCTGCGTGGTTTTTTAGTTTCGATCAAACCTTTTGCGGCTAATGCCCGCAAGTTATTATTGATCGTGCTCGGGGCTTTGCCTAATAATTCGGCAATCGCAGCATTACTCAACTTCAAACCTTTTTGAGAGAACGTCAAAACAAGGCAAAGCAAATCTTGCTGTAATCTCGAAATCGGCAAACGCAAGACACAAGGGAAAGTTTTAAAGTATTGGACCTTGCTCATACTCCCCCCTTTGCCTTTTCAATGAATGCATCAAGATCGGCAATGTCAAAACGAACAGATCGGTCGATCCGCACCGATGGGATTCTGCCGTCTTTTGATAGTTCCCAGAGCTTCCGTTCGCAAATTCCCAGATACGCTGCCGCTTCCCCGCACTTAACCAAACGGTTATATGGTGAATTGGTCATTTATTCAGTCCTCCCGTATTTGAGGTCAATGTAATAACTCAAGCAGTCTGCAAAGACGCTCCATGCGTCCTGCTGCTGATCCCGTTCTGCTGTACCTTGCAGGCAAAGAAGAATTGAACCTATTTTCGTTTTAAGACTTGCCAAACGGTAGGAGCCTTGGTAGAATTGTTTGCGTTGGTCGTGTTTCGGGGCCGTTGCCCTTGCAGAGGTGGCGGCCTTATCTTTTTTTGTCAACATTTTTCGGCCTCCAATCGGGCGAGGAACTCTTTTTGATCCGGGCAGGACATATTTAGCCATTCTGTTAGCGTGCTCAGTCTGAATCGTACTGAACCCCCCACCATCAAATTTTTGCAAATCTTTTGCGAACTCCGTAGTCGATGCACCTGCCTTGCACTAATACCCAGAAACTTTGCTGTCTCACGTACACTCAACAACCGGTCTGTAATCGTTTCATTTGTCATAATTTTTTGCTCCTTTTTTTGATGTTGCCAGACCTTGCGATGAGGCAGCCCTGCTCGAATCCAAGCTTCGATTTCTGCCCTGACATACAATCTTTTCCGGCACAAACCAACCGAAAGCAATCCAAATTTCCCGCTTGCATTAAGCCTGTAAAACTCTGCTCGTGAAATGTTGAGAAGCTGGCAGACCTGTAAAATTGTTAGGAGGGCCGGGGCTATCAGTTCGGGGGATTGATTATTGCTCATTGCTTGCCCCCTTTAGTAAAGTTTGCTTACACACCTTTTTATTCAATTCACTCACAAGGAGCTTTTCGTTAAAAAAGATTTGTGTTCCAGCAACCAGACATGATAACTTTCCTCTTTTTGCTTCCGACTCTAACCAATCAGGTGGTAGCTTGTATTTCCGTGCCGCATATTTCAAAGGCATTAAACTTTTATCCATATAACAACCTCTAATCATTTATCGAAAAACTATAATTAGAAGGAGTCGCTCGAAAAATCGCTCAGATGGGAAATTTGGTGAAGAAATATGCCCTTCTTAAGGGCAAGAAAGCAGAAATATTTT
>JACKQG010005312.1_pt1 | contig 14297 bp, 13 predicted proteins | sample 8237621 | NCBI WGS metagenome assembly JACKQG01 (sample SAMN15677084, study PRJNA649215) | marine metagenome | biome: marine; feature: Black Sea; material: saline water; isolation source: suspended particulate matter (SPM) from the Black Sea western gyre | collected 2013-06-09/2013-06-10 | depth...
GTCGGGACGAGATATTCCTCAGGCCCGTACGAGAGCGCGGTCGGGTACTTCGGGACCATGTCGCTCGCAAAAACGATGTTGTGATCGCGTCGCCCGGCCACTTCCACCACACCCAGGTCAGGCCTGTCCCAATGGATGCCGTCGGCCGAGGTGAAGTAGAGCATCCACGCGGCGTTGCCTCCCACATACCCCGTCTTCGCGTCGCTTCCTGCCCGAGCCCACATCTTGAAGAGTTGTTCTTCCTCGTCATACATCGTGGTGTACGGCTGCAGGTAGGTGCCGTCGCTCCAGCGATCGCACCGGACGACGGGATTCAACAGGTGCTTCTTCGGTTGGTGGAGCCTTCGCGACACTCCGGCCGTGCTTTCCAGCATGTGGTTGTCGAGAAACAACTCCGTCATGAAGGGAACCCGGCTGTCGTTGTTTCCGCCAGCGGCCGGAGGCGCGTCGGCCTCGTCCGCGGTGACGTTTCCCGCTAACAGCGCCGCCCCTGCGGCTCCAGCGGCCTGGATGAATGTGCGACGATTTGTTTCCATGGAGTGATCCTCTCATCAGGTGCGTTGCAGTCAGTCGTCGCTGGTTGCACGACGCCACTTCGGAAGCTGGCATCCGTCGTACTATTATGCCCCGGCTTCTTGTTCTCTCGCGCGCAGTTCGGTCGTTTAACCGCTGGCCCAGCGGGCCGCGCGTCCGCGGAAACGCCCAGCCCGTTGGGCTTGAGGTTAAACGACGAGAGCATCTACCTCGCTGTGTCATGACACCGCGCTTCTCAACAGCCTGTCAGGTTATAGCGTGCGCGTCAACGGCTTGATAGGATCGGTGTTTGAACGAGCCTGGATCGGTTCCAGGCTCAGTGCGACTTGTAAACTCCGAGCAAACAAAGCGAGCCGCCATGGAACCGACGACATCCACCATCGAAAGTCCGCCTTCCATCCGATACATGAGAGCGATTCTCGCAGGCGTCGTGATGCTGATCATCGCGAACGCCGACACACCACGGGCTCTGTCTCAAGCGCCGGCGAAAGATGCCGAGTGGTTTCGCGTGACAGAGGATGAATTGGGTATCAAGATCGAGACGGACAAGCTGGAATCCGTCATTCCCAAGAAGAAGAACAAACAATGGATGACCGGTATCGAGAAGCATTCGTTTCTCGACAAGACCACTGGTTTCCGCGAAATCGGTGACGGGTTGATGGTCGTCGACTGGCTCATGGAAGCCGGCAGCGACGAGGCCTATGCCGACCAGATTCTTCGCTCCCAGAGCACGCCAGCCATTGGCCGCTATTTGTGGCACACGAACGAGACCGACCCTGCGGCCAAAGCCCGGGCCATTGCCCTCCACGGCAGCAGTCATCGGAAACGCATGGTCGAAGGCCCCCAACTCTGCCCTTGGATGAAGCCGGTGCAGCCCGAGGTGATTCGCGGCAGGGATTTCGTCGCGGTCAAGACGAGTTACAAATTCGAATTCGCTGCCCCCGGCCGCAAAGCCGGATCGCAGTGGACGCAACTGATCGTGTTTCCCCGAGGCGAGCGATTCTTCGTGCTGATGGACAAGATCGACAGTGTCAACGACTCGGACGAGATGTTCCTGCGCAACGATACGCCGGGAAGTGTGCGCCACGAGAAAGGCGATACGTTCAGCGAAATGTATCTTAGTTATCTGAGCGGCCCCAATGGTGTGCGCATTCCGTCCAGCGAGTTCTTCACGCCGTTTCCACCGGACAGGAAATTCAATTATCGACGCGACATGAACAAGACGCCGGAGCACTTCATCCGCGCCTACCATCTGCGGGACAAGCAGACGGGAAAAGACGGCCCCTGGTTGGCGGGGATGACGCTCGAACCCTCGATCGTTTACGAGGCGTGGTGTGCTCAGTGGCCCGGAAACTTCCTCGTCATGATCGAGGAGATCCACGGCAGACCGGTAAAGGCGGGCGAATCCTTCAGTGCTGCCCATATCGTTGGCTACTTCGACACCATCGAGGAGATGCACAAGGTGTACGATCGCTACAAGGGCAACACCGCTCTAACAGCCGCCCCCTCCGGTTGGCGTCTGCTGAAGTAGCCGGGGCAAATGGACGGGACATGTCCACCGATGGCGGCTGTCGAATCACGTCCAGTAACTCCTCCATCCGATTCGCCAATCGACAGGTTCGGTTGCCGGTTTGGCCGCGATCACGCAACTGCGGATCACCGTCACAGGAACTCCATGCGAAGCCTGCTTAGCTCGCCTCAAGAAGTAATGGGAAAGTGGGCCGCGCGGAGTGTCAGAGAGAACTCCTCTTGGATAACGTGCAGATTCTCCAACGAATTCGTGTCCCCGCAGCACGTTGGAATTCGCATTACCAGATAGAGCATCATTTCTGCGCAGAACTCCGCGTGTTGCATGACGACACCAAAGCGCACGCCCTTTTTGCTGTCAGGTATAATGAATGCGTGCGTCGAAGCTCACCAAGCCGAAGCGGATTACACATGTCCGAGGTTACGCAGATCTTAAATCAGATCCAGCAAGGCAACGTCGCCGCAGCCAGCGATCTGCTGCCGCTCGTTTATGCGCAGTTGCGCCGGTTGGCACACCACAGGATGCGAAAGGAACAGCCAGGCCAGACGCTGAACCCCACCGCGCTTGTCCATGAAGCGTACATCCGGCTGGTGGCCGATGAAGCGATGAACTGGGAGGGTCGTTCCCATTTCTTCGCCGCGGCAGCAGAAGCAATGCGCAGAATTCTGATTGAAAACGCTCGACGCCGGCAGAGTCTCAAGCGCGGCGGCGGCATGAATCAAGTAGAGCTCGCGGAAGAAGATGCGATCATCAATTTTGACGACATTGACGAGTTGCTCGATCTCGATGCGGCGCTCACGAAGCTTGCCGTGGATGAGCCGGAACTGGCCAAACTTGTTGAACTCCGGTACTTCGCCGGGCTAACGGTCGACGAGACCGCACAGTCGCTGGGAGTTTCCGCCCGGACCGTCAAGCGGAATTGGGCTTTCACCAGGGCGTGGCTGGGCCGCGAAATGAGCGAAGAGGCAAAACGATGACACGAAATTGCATCTCGAAACAACGTGAACGTGTCTCCATCACCTTCCAACACGGCGCGTTCTCGATCACACCGGCCTTCGGTCACACTAAACGATGAAGTCAGAACACCCAACAGAAAAGTCGATCTTTCTTGACGCTCTCGATATCGAATCGCCGAGCGATCGAGCTGCGTTTATCGAAGCTGCATGTCAAGGGAATCCGGAACTTGCTAGGTCCGTATCGGCACTGTTCCGGGAGCACGAGCGAGAAGACAATCCAATCGACAGGCCGATTGCGCCTGATGGGTGGATGCAGCTTGGCAACATGGACGAAACCGAATCGCTTCCGCCGTCGGTCGGAGATTCACGCCATGCACTCGGCACGATGATTGGTACCTACAAGCTTATGGAGCAGATTGGCGAAGGCGGGTTTGGGCTCGTGTACGTTGCGGATCAACAGGAACCTATCCGCCGTCGCGTTGCGTTGAAGATTATTAAGCCGGGGATGGAATCCCGCGAAGTGCTTAATCGCTTCGAGGCCGAGCGGCAGGCGATCGCGCTGATGGACCATCCGAATATTGCCCGTGTTTTCGATGCGGGAGTGACGGATACAGCTCAACCGTATTTCGTGATGGAACTCGTTCGCGGCGTCCCGCTTATCGCGTTCTGCGACAGCCATAAGCTCGACATGTCAGAGCGGCTCAAACTTTTCGTGACAATCTGCCATGCCGTGCAGCACGCGCATCAAAAGGGTATCATCCACCGCGATCTGAAACCCTCCAATATTCTGGTGACGATTCAAGACGGCCAGCCACTGGCCAAGGTTATCGACTTTGGCGTCGCCAAGGCGATCGGTCAGAGCCTCACGGTCAAGACGATTTACACTCGGTTCGCTTCGATGGTTGGGACTCCGGCGTACATGAGTCCGGAACAGGCTGAGATGAGCGCTGTCGATGTTGATACTCGCAGCGACATTTATTCGTTGGGAGTGCTGCTTTACGAGTTGTTAACCGGCACGACGCCGTTTGCTCCTGATCGACTGCAGAGCGTGGGCTTTGATGAACTACGTCGTATCATCCGCGAAGAGGAACCTCCTCGGCCCAGCACACGCTTGAGCACACTGAATAACGAACTGGCCAGCACCGTCGCCGTCAATCGTCGGCTCGATCCAGCCATACTCTCCTCGTCGATGAAACGTGATCTCGACTGGATCGTGATGAAAACGCTGGACAAGGATCGAAACCGCCGATATTCCACGGCCGGAGCGCTGGAACAAGATGTGTCCCGATTCCTCATGGACCAGCCGGTCGAGGCACGCCCACCTTCGACCTGGTATCGCTTCTCGAAGTTTGCACGCCGAAACAAGGTCGCCATATCAACTGCCTTGATGGTCGCATGCGCGTTGATTCTGGGAACTGCGATGAGTGTCTGGCAGGCCCGTGTGGCGTTCAGGGAACGTGATGAGAAAGAAGTCGCTCTGCAAGAGGCTAGTGCCGCTCAGGTCAAAGCAAACAATGCCCGCTTGGAACTTGAAGAGTTCATTGACCGGCTCAATGCGTCCAACGTTCTGATGGCTTCGGGGCGGGCCCATGCGGACGCGGAACGTTGGGCAGACGCCTACGAGGCTTACACCGAAGCCACAACAGTACAACCCAAATACTTCCTCGTGTGGCTCGAACGAGGCAAGTTCAACGCGAAACTTGGCCGTTGGACAGAGGCTGCGGCCGATTTTGCCGAGTCAGTACGAATCGGGTCCCCTGTCAAGCAGTCGCAGCTTTCGGGTGTCCCGCAGTTATTGTTCTACGCTGGCGAATCGACTGCGTATGAACGACTCTGTGAAGAACTCAGTCGCACGGAAGAAGAAGATCAGTTCGCCGTCGAGATTCGAGGGCGATTGGTCGGTGAAATGCCTCCGTCGACCGCGGCTGAACTGGCCGAGCGAGTCGAGCGGATGCTTTCGGCCGCACGCGACGGCGGAGGTTCGCGGCGCCGTGAAGATAATGACGGAGAAGATTCTGGCTCAAGACCGCCTCCCGCATTCGCCAGGAAACGACACCGACCCTTAGGCATGCTCTACGGTGCGAATCTATACGTCGCAGGGTGGGCGCACTTGCAGGCGGGAGACTATGAGAGAGCCATCGGGCGGCTTGAGGAGTCCAATGAGGCCAAGTGGTTTGGGTGTGGAATCGGGCACCCACTGTTGGCGATTGCTCACCACGAGATGGGAAGCGCGGAGGATGCACTCCGTTCGTTCGAGCAATCGCAGGCGTTCCTCGACCGCTCGCTCGATGACGCAGTGCGCCGATCGAAAGGCTCTCCCTCCATCCCGTCTGTTGACTGGATCGAGTTCCTCCTGAATCACCGAAAGGCGAGCATTATCGTGAAGGGGCATACTCCAGCGAGCGATCGCAGGCTTCGGCAGATGGAAGACTTTGCTGAGGCAGCCATTGTCGATTGAGGTTGCGTCAGCCCGCCACAGATTTTCGACCAGACTTGCCACTTTTCTGCGGGTTTGTTTGTCCCCGGTGATGCGCGGATTTCGCATTATTCAGATAGAGCCGGTTTGCGAGGTCCGAGATTGCATGCTGGGAAAAGGGTCAGACCCGAGTCAGCCCCCTTTTTCCAAAACCAAGGAGATTCTTCTATGAAACGCGCTTTTTGCTGTCTCGCGCTGGTCCTACTCAGCGCGAAAGCCTTTGCGGAATCACCTGAGTCCTTCGATTGGCCGCAGTATCTGGGCCCCGATCGGAACTCAATCTCGCAGGAAAAGGGGCTTTTGCGTTCTTGGCCTGAGAATGGACCGGAGGTTCTATGGACTGTCGCTGTTGGCAAAGGTTATGGCGGACCCGTTGTCAAGGATGGCAAGGTCTATTTGCTCGACAGAGATGACGAGGTAGGTGATACCCTTCGGTGCATAGACCTTTCCAACGGTAAGGAACTCTGGAGTTTTGCTTATGACGCTCCCGGATCCGTGATGTTTCCCGGTTCGCGAAGCGTACCGACCGTTGACGGCGATCATGTTTATTCGTGCGGCCACAACGGCGATGTGTACTGCATCAACCTGAACACCCACAAACCCGTCTGGAAGGCAAACGTGTGGACGGACTTCGGGGGTAAACCGGCAAGCGGCGGATCAGGCGGGTTTAGATCACGCGGACCCGACAGTTTTCCGATTTGGGCAATTACGCAGTGTCCATTGGCTTACGGCGATTTGCTTATCATCGCATCCCAAGCTCCGAATGCCGGCGTGGTGGCTTATGACAAACTCACAGGCGACGTGAAATGGAAAACACCAAATCTTGGCAATGAATCATATGCCAGTCCTTCCGTTGTGAAGATAGACGGAAAAGACCACGTTGTGATGGTTATTTCATCTACCAATCCTTTTGGAAACCGAGGATTGCCTCGAACCATGGGTAGGGTTGTTGGAATAGAACCCCTTACGGGAAAAATCCTCTGGGAGTACAAGCAGTGGGAATGCCATATCTCTGTACCGAGCGCTTTCGATGCCGGTGACAACAAAGTCCTTGTCGTTGGTGGATACGAACTCGGCGCAACGATGATCAAGGTCGAAAAGAGAGCGGATGGCAGCTACGAGGCAACAGAACTTTTTACTACTGAAGAATTTGGCGATCAAACGAAACCGCCGATTCTACATGACGGCTATTTCTATGCTCAGTTCGGCACCAACAGACGCCGAGACGGATTGTGCTGCATGAACATGGACGGCGAAATCATGTGGAAGACCAATCGTGATCCAAGCTTCAACAAGGGCAGCATGATTCTGGTCGATGGCCTGATACTGGCGACTGATGGCGAGAGGGCTCTGTATCTGATTGATCCTGACCCATCCGAATTCAAGCCACTTGCATCTGTAGAGTTGCTGGGAGAAGGCGGAAACAGCGGGGGTATCGGCGGACGAATCGGAGGGAGAACGCAAAACTGGGCGCCCATTGCCCTATCGGAGGGCAAGCTGCTTGTCCGCGACCACCGCGAGATGAAGTGCGTCAAGGTCGCTGAGTAACCATCTGCCGAAGAGGCGTTATTGGATGGATAAACACTGGATTCTTGTCCTCTGCGTCGGAGGACCGGTATTGATATCACCCGTCCTTAGCGTAGCGGCAGGTGATAGAACGCAACGGCAGGCGACCAGCACCAGCGACGTTGTTTCAGCAGAGGCATTCCTTAGGAACTGGCCAAGTTTCCGTGGCCCGAAGGCGGTTGGACGTGCCACACACGCAAATCCACCGCTGACCTGGAACGCAGCAGACGGCACCGGCGTTTTGTGGAAGATTGCTCTCCCCAAGCACGGCATGAGCTCACCGATTGCCTGGGAAGATCGTATATTCCTGACCGGTGCCGACGAGGATTCTCGGCAGCTTTATTGCGTGGACGCCCACTCCGGAAAACTGCTTTGGCAGCACGATGTGAACGGTGTGCCTGGCTCGCCCGACGACGGCAAGATACCCGCGATACTGGATGAAACTGGATACGCGGCACCCACTCCAACGACAAACGGCAAGTACGTGGCAGCCGTTTTCGCAACCGGCGAACTCGTCTGTGTGAATTTGGCGGGCAAGCGTATTTGGATCAAGCACTTAGGGGTCCCACAAAACCACTACGGCCACGCTTCTTCGCTGTTGTGTCACCAAGACCTGCTGTTCGTTCAATTCGACCAGAAGAAGGACTCACAGCTACTGGCGTTCGATTTGGCATCTGGCAAGCCCGCCTGGCAAGTCAAGCGAGGGGCCATGTCGTGGTCGTCTCCGATCCTTGCCGAGAACAAGGGCAGAATGGAACTCATTCTGACCAACAACAAAGCCGTCGAGGGTTACGACCCAACGTCTGGAAAGAGGCTCTGGCGAGTGGAATGTCTCGACGGTGAGGTTGCTTCTTCAGCAGCTTACGCGAACGGAATCGTGTTTGTTGCCAATGAAGGCGCACCTGCCTCTGCTATTGATGTCAGCAGTCGAGAGCGGAAGACGCTCTGGCGATGGGATGAGTCACTGCCTGATTGCGCCAGCCCGGTTGCCAACGAACAGTACCTGATCATGCCGACAGCGTTTGGAGTGGTCACATGTCTCGACGTCAAGGCGGGAAACGTACTGTGGGAACAAGAATTCGATCAGGGGTTTTACAGTTCTCCCATCTTGGTGAACGATCGCGTCTACATCGTCGATCTCTCTGGAATCATGCAGATTTTCAAGTTGGATGAAGAATTCGAGCTGCTGGGTGCAGCTGACGTTGGAGAACCGGCCTACGCCACACCAGCGTTCGTTGGGGACAGGATTTACGTGCGAACCTTGGCTCATCTGTATTGCGTTCGATCCACAACAAGATGAGAAGTTAGAACCTTGCCACTATGCATAACGAAGGGCGAAAAATGAGAGACTTGGCTGCAGTTACGACCCTATTTGCCATCTGGGCAACGGGCACCATTGGAGCAGATTGGCCGCAGTGGCAGGGCCCCGACCGGAATGCGATCTCCAAAGAAACGGGGTTGCTTCAGGAATGGCCGGAGGACGGTCCGCCGCTCGCGTGGAGGCTTGAGGATATCGGCGGTGGCTATAGCGCGCCGTCCATCGCCGCTGGACGAATCTTCGGCATGAGCAATCGCGGCGAGGATGAAGTCGTCTGGGCTCTGTCCGAGACGGATGGCAAGGAGCTTTGGGTGACGCGTCTTGGGCCGGCTTGCCGCGAGGGTGGTCCCCAGGGAAACGAAGGGCCGGATTGTACGCCAACCGTCGATGGCGATCGGCTTTATGTGCTGGGAGCGGGCGGCGACGTCGCGTGCCTGAAAGTGCAAGACGGCGAGATCGTTTGGCGACGCAGCCTCGTAGACGACTTCGGTGGACGCAGACCGATGTGGAGGTTCACGGAATCGCCTCTGGTGGATGGGGAAAAGGTCATTTGCACTCCCGGTGGCGAAGACGCGACACTAGTGGCTCTCGATAAGTTGACCGGCAGCACAACCTGGAAGAGCAAGGTACCCGACAGCACTGAAGGTGCCGACCGAGCGGGCGCCACCGCCGGTCGAGGCCGAACTGGTTCCGGCGGCCGCCCCAGTGGTCCACCACCTAGCGGCCCGCAACGAGGAGGCTCTGGAGGTTCCGGCCAGCGCGGCGGCGCTTCAGCCACGGCCGTTACCGGAACCAAGGATCCGGGCTTGTTCGCGAGCGAGCATTGGGGGATGAGAGCTTTCTCGTGCAAGATTCCCAATGGCAAGTATCACGCGAGACTCTTCTTCGCAGAGACCTTCGCTGGTATCACCGGCCCCGGCCAGCGAGTTTTTTCCTTCAATGTCCAAGGGCATGAAATCAAGGACTTCGATATCTGGGCCAAGGCTGGTGGCCCTCGACGCGCCTACATTGAAACCGTGGATGCGGAAGTGACCGACGGAGAGTTTCGCATTGTCTTCACGCCGAAGGTCGAAAACCCAGCCATTAACGCTATCGAAATAGTCCCGCAGACAGAGCCTGATGAAGGTGCGGCATCGCCCGAAGCGACGATACGGATCAAAGCTGGCCGGTCCACGCCATTTACGGATTCGAGCGGTCGAGTTTGGAAGCCGGATGAAGGATTTGAGGGAGGCTCATTCGGCGGAATGGCCATAATGTCCGGCGGTTTCGGTCGTGGTCGGGGTGGTTTTGGACGTGGTCGCGGCGGTTTCGGTCGTGGAGGCCGTTCCGGAGCGGGCTACTCCTCGGCAATCGCCATCGACTTCGGCGGGCAGCGGCAGTACGTGCAGCTTCTGGCCAGGACGCTCGTCGGCGTAGCGGCGTCGGACGGTAAAGTGCTCTGGCGATATGATCGGCCCGCCAATCCGATGGGCATCAACTGTTCCACGCCCATCTACCAAGACGGCCTCGTGTTCGCCGCCTCGGCCTATGGTGCAGGCGGAGGGGCGCTGAAGCTGAGCAAGGATGCCAGTGGTGCGGTGAAAGCCGAAGAAGTCTATTCCACCACGAGAATGCAGAACCACCACGGCGGCATGATTGTCTTCGACGGCTGTCTGTATGGCGCCGACGGCGGCAACAGCGGTGGTTTCATCGCGTGTCTCGACTTCCAGACTGGCGACGTGCTGTGGAGAGACCGTAAGGGTCCGAAGGGCTCGTTAGCCCTGGCGGACGGGCGACTCTACCTACGCGCCGAGGAGGGTACGATACTCCTGATCGAACCGAACCAGGAACAATACGTCGAGCGTGGTCGCTTTGACCAACCCGACCGCACTAGGTCACCCGCCTGGACCCACCCGGTCATTGCCAACGGCAGACTTTACATCCGTGACCAGGACTTGCTGCTCTGCTACGACGTAAAGGCGAAGTAGGAATGAGAAGACTTCTGGGTATTGGAGCGATGGTCATCTTCCTAATTTTGCCTGTCGGTGTTCTGGCAGAGCGATCAGATGGCAATACATCCAAGACAACAACGTTTCAGGGCCAAACCTGGACCTGCGATGAGGCTGTCCGCGCCGCTGAAGTAGTGTATCGTGGAAGGCCAGCCTTGCACGTAAGTGTACCATCCTCCGGCACCCTGTCCGTGGCCGGCGTGGACTTCCGGAATGGCGCCATTGAGGTAGATCTCGCTGCACCAAGGCGTGGTATTCCAGGCATCGGGTTCCGTGGCCTATCCGAGGGCGAGTGGCGCAACAGAGTCTTTTTTCAACGGCTGCATCGAGGAGAACGGGAGAAGCAAGAGGCTCTTGATCAGGCCGTTGTCACTTGCCGGAAGGGAACGAACATCGTCCTGATTACTCACTTTTCGAAAGGTCCAAGGGAAGGTCGCCTCAATTGGTTTCATGTACGACTTGTCGTGCAGGGTGACTCGGTTGCGATATTTCTTGAAGGCGAGGAAAAGCCGATTGTGACTCTCGGAGCAGTGCTGGAGGACGGCAAGGGTACAATTGGCCTCTGCGGCAGTGACTTCTACCTCTCTAACTTCAAGTTTGCGGAGGAGTCGTGAGAGACTACGCATCCTTGCCATGCGGCGCCTGCGTGCATGATGTAGAGGCGAGCTTACGGGTGGCCGTGAGCAACACGCCCGTTTGCCTGCTCCCATTCACAAGGGTTATGTCTCCGTTGAGCGAATGAGCCAGCCTTTGGCAACGTTCCCGCCTCGCACCAATCGCGGCACGCCCGACATGACGCGACGTCCGCCAGACATTGGCGGCGCCGTTCCGCTTGTGGGGCTGGAGTCGACAGAGTTGGACGAAAACCGTCCCAAACGAATCCCGCCGACCGAGAAGATCCGACGGGGCATTCGCGAGGCAGTGAATCAACGCATCGACGAGGCACCGATTGAATGCTCGTTTCCACGCGACGAGATCAGGCGGATCGCTCAAGAGACGCTCCGCGATCTACTGGAGTATTTCGCAGATGTGATCGTTGGACGGTAACGCCGCGGCGGACACATCTGACGATCTTGACTACGCGATAACCTCAGATGTCCGACACACATCTGCAGTTCGCCAGACCAAGCAGATCTGGTCGGTGTCGTCTCGTTGATGGCGAGAAACGGTGGGTTTTCGGCTCTACCCGCAGTTACCGCCAAGTGGCACATGAGTATCCGCCATGAGTCAGTAACCGCATCTTGCTAAGTGACCGAGGAATCGCGACCGCAGCATTCAAACTCGATTCGGTGCGTGCGTCGAGGACGCATCGACCGGCGCATGGAAACCGCTCAACCGGGCTCAGTCTTCAAGGCTTCGAGGATCGCCTCCGCTACCTTGCCTCCCATCAGCTCGTATCCCTCGGGTTTGAAATGACAATCCTTGGGGAGTTGATACTTTTCCAAGTCGGGCAGGATGAGCGAATACAGATCGACGACTTGAATCCCGTGCTTCTTCATGATTTTCGCGGCAATGGCGTTGGATCGCGCGGACGAGCCCGGCTCATAAGTATCGTCGCCCGGCGCGATCGGCGTGGTCGTTGCCCAGATCAAGGTCGCTCCGGTCTTCTTCAACCGCGCAATGATCTTCTCCAGGTTTACCGCATAGGTCTCGGAGAAGGTCTTTCGGTCGTGGATGCCGAAGTTGAAAACGATGACGTCCCAGTTGCCGTCGCCGAGCCAGATGTCCATCTTCCTCAGGCCGAAGGATGTTTTGCCGCAGTTCGCGGGTGCGCGATGGACATTGACCTCGCCGACCAGCGCATGACGCACGGGCATTGTATACGCTCGTGATATGGAATCACCGATCAGAAGCACTCGGGGCAACTTGGGATTATCCTTCACGTAGTCCCAGGCGGTCTCGAGTCCCTTTGCCTTCGCCTCTTTGTAGCGGGGCAGGTAGAATGTGCCCAGATTCTGCTCAAGCACCTTCTCCCAGGCCAATTCCTCGGGCGTCATCTTGGCCTTGCGTTCCACGTCGCCCGGGAATTCAGCCGCAAGGGTCTGCAGACCCGAAGCAAGCGTTTGGACCATAAGCCCCGCTACGAGTGTCTTGACGACCTTGAGTGCTTTGCTGTTCATCGACTTCCTCCCCTGTGTGCATTCCCGGCAACTGCTCAGGTGGACCCACTGTGTGCGACCATTGACTGAAGAGTAGTTTACCCGTCCCGAATGCAACAGAAAAGGATCTTCAGTTCTCTGCCGGCGGACTTGGGCCGCGAGATCTTCTAGTAACGGTCGCCGCCATGTTCAATTCAGTGGTGCTTTCCAAGCGAATCTGTTCTAATGATGAAACAGGGGATCGGAGAGGAGTTCTTGTCATGAAGAGGCGAGATTTCTTGCGCACCACCGTGCGCACGGGGCTGTTGGCCACTGCTGGTGCTTCCGCGGGGATGACGAGCGTGTCAACCCGGCCGCGCGGACGAACCTCGACCCAAATCGCTTACCGCGAGACGCCTGCTTACGCGGTCGTGCCCGTGGTCGGCGACGGGAAGTGGATCTGGACCAAACCGCCGGAAGACGAAACCGGCTATCTGGAACCGCGGCAATTCGACGTCAGCATCGGCGTGCAAGTACAGGGGCGCGGCGCTGCCAGCGGCGTGTGCGGAACAACCGCGATTCCGGTCGAGTTACAGGAACAGAGTATCGACGATGTGATCATCGAATCGGAAGGATGCGTGGCAACTCTGCGGCAAGTTGCACCCGAGGCCGGGCAGCTCTGCCTTTCCGCCCCGACCATCCAGCGTGGCCAAGTAATCGGCGCGGTGGCTCGGTTGCGTGTGACGTTGCGTAAACACTATCAAGGATATGACCAGGGCCGGTTTCCCGCCGAACAGGAATTCCCCAAGGAATTCTGTAAGCTCTATATGTACGACAGTCCTGGAATCCAAACACGACAGAAGCTGGTGAAGGATCTGGCTGACGATATCGCCGGGCAGATCGAACATCCGTGGGACAAGGCCCAAGCCTTTCACCAATGGGTCTGGGAACATATCAAAGCCCGTCGTGGATTCTACACCAGCGTGATTGAGGCCATTCGCGACCGCGTGGGCGACTGCGAGGAACGGGCCGCCGTTTTCGTCGCACTCTGCCGCGTATCAGGAATTCCTGCGCGTTTGGTTTGGGTGCCCAATCACAACTGGGCGGAGTTCTGCTTGCGAGATCACGATGGTGGTCTGCACTGGATCCCCTCGCACACCTCCGCATACACTTGGTTTGGCTGGACCGGCGTACATGAACTGGTCCTGCAAAAGGGCGACAGCATTTGCGTGCCCGAGAAACGCAAGCCATTGCGGCTGATGGCGGACTGGATGCAGTGGCAGGGGACGCGGCCGCGGGCGAGGTATTATGGCGAGATGCGACCCATCGCGGCCAGCATCGGCGACGACCCAGGGCCGGGCGGACGCCGCAAGAGTGCCAAGGGCGAGTGGGTCCGCACCAGCGACCATCCGCTGAACAGTACCAATCAAACGAGGGAATAGCCGGCGCGGCCGCGAAGGACCTGCCTTCGATTGAACTTCTGTTTCGCCATGTGCCTCCTCCAGACCTTTATAGAGGCTAACCCTTCTGTTCAAGATCCTGACACTCCAGGTGTGGACGAAGGCCCCGTTAGGTCACTCCCGAGCCTCGTCAGTTCCGCGGACTGGTTGCAGGCGATTTTCCCATGCAATATAGTCTCAGCGGACTTTGGTAAGGGAGGGATCGCATGAAATGGAAGCTGACCTGTTTGTGCATGGCGTGTTTGATGTCCGCCATGGTCAACTCGAACGTAGCGTCTGAATGGTCGTGGCAGGAGCCGAAGGCGAAGGTGCTTCCCACCGGCGACTTGGAGTGGGCTCCGCAACCTTTCGCGTTCGAGAAAGGGGATTCGATCCGCTATATCGACTTCGTCG
>JACKQG010005313.1_pt1 | contig 14296 bp, 8 predicted proteins | sample 8237621 | NCBI WGS metagenome assembly JACKQG01 (sample SAMN15677084, study PRJNA649215) | marine metagenome | biome: marine; feature: Black Sea; material: saline water; isolation source: suspended particulate matter (SPM) from the Black Sea western gyre | collected 2013-06-09/2013-06-10 | depth...
CAAGGGCGGTTTTTTCCGCAGCGTGAATCGCGGCGAACCAGGGAGCAAAGCGGGCGACTACATGGCCAGCAGCCCGAAGTCCTACAACGAGTGGGTTTGCGACCCGCACGATGCCAACAAGGTTTATTCGCTGGATACTTTTTTGAACGTCAGTAGCGACGGCGGCAAATCCTTCAACCGCGTCAAAAACACCAACCGCCACGTCGACGACCACGCGCTGTGGTTGGACCCGAATGATCCCGACTACTTACTGGTGGGGTGCGACGGCGGCATTTACGACAGCTTCGATGGCGGCCAGTCCTGGGCATTCCATGCCAACATGCCGGTCGCGCAGTTTTACCGCGTCAGCGTCGACGATTCGAAGCCGTTTTATCACGTGTATGGCGGCACCCAGGACAACAATTCCATGGGCGGTCCATCGCGCACCACTAGCCCCGGTGGAATGGCGAACGAAGACTGGTACGTCACTGTAGGTGGTGATGGTTATGAAGCTTTAGCTGAGCCTGGCAACCCGGACATTGTTTACACCATGTGGCAATACGGCGGCTTGGTGCGCTACGACCGGCGTAGTAAGGAGAATGTCGACATTCGGCCGCGCGAACGGTTGGGCGATGACCCTTATCGTTGGAACTGGGACTCGCCGTTGATCGTAAGTCCGCATCAATCGACGCGTTTGTACTTCGCCGCTCAGCGCTTGTTTCGCTCGGATGATCGCGGCAATTCTTGGGTACCGGTCAGCGAGGATTTGAGTCGTCAGCTCGACCGCAACCAGATGGAAATCATGGGTCGAGTATGGGGTGTGGATGCGGTTTCTAAAAACCGCTCGACCAGTTTTTACGGCAACATCGTCGCACTGACGGAATCGCCGAAAGTGGAAGGTTTGTTGTACGTTGGCACCGATGATGGATTGATTCAAGTCAGTGAGGATGGCGGTAAAAACTGGCGCAAGGTTGAAGGCTTGCCTGGCGTGGATGAACTGGCTTACGTCAGCCGTTTGGAAGCTTCGTTGCACGATGCTGACACCGTTTATGCGGCCTTCAGCAATCACAAAATGGGCGACTTTAAGCCCTACCTTTACCGCAGCATCGACCGCGGACGCACTTGGCAATCCATCGCTGGTGATTTGCCGGAGCGCGAGATTGTTTGGTCGTTGGCACAGGATCACGTCAAGCCTGAGTTGATGTTCGCCGGCACGGAATTTGGGGTTTACTGCACGCTTAACGGTGGCGAAAATTGGCTGCAAATGAAGGGCGGCTTGCCGACCATCGCAGTACGCGACGTCGCGATCCATAAAGGGGAAAACGACTTGGTGCTGGGCACTTTCGGTCGCAGTTTTTACGTGCTGGATGACTATTCGGCCCTGCGCGAGATGAGCGAAGAGCAGTTAGCCGCCGCGCCGCAGCTATTCCCCGTCCCCGACGCGCTGCTGTTCAATCAAACCTCCCGTTTGGGCGGACGCGAAGGTCGCGGTTCGCAAGGCGCGGCTTATTACACCGCCGAGAACCAGCCGTTTGGTGCCATCATTAGTTACTACCTGCCTGAAAAGCTAAACACAATCGCCGAAGCACGTCGCAAGGCGGAAAAGGAATTGCGCAAAGACGGTGGCGACGTGCCTTACCCAGATTGGGATGAGTTGCGCGCCGAAGACGAAGAGAACGCACCGCAGGTCATGCTGGTAATTCGTGATGACAAAGGCAATTTGGTGCAACGTGTACCAGCTTCGCGCAGCAAAGGCTTGCACCGCGCGGTTTGGAATTTGCGCGAGCCATCCAGCAACCCGTTGCCCTTGACCGCTCCGAAGGAATTGGCGCCATGGGAAAGCCCGCAGCGCGGCGTGATGGCTTTGCCTGGAACCTACTCCGTAGCCCTGGCGCAATTGGTGGAAGGCCAGTACAAAGGACTGACCACAGCGCAAAGCTTTGACGTGATGCCCTTAGGCTTGTCTGCGCTACCTGAAGCCGATCGTGCCGACGCCTACGCCTTCCAAAGCAAGGTTGCACGCTTGAATCGTGCCATGCGAGGATCCCTGTCAGCTTTGGGAGATTTAGAAAAACGCTTGGGATACCTGCGCAAATCCATCATTGCGACGCCGGACGCCCCCACTACCTGGATCGGCAGTCTGGATCTCCTGCAAAAACGAAGCCGCAATCTGCGCACCGTGCTGAGCGGCGACAAGACGGTTTCCTCGCGCCAAGAACCGACCTACCCGTCGCTGAGTTCGCGTGTAAGCAATATCGTCGGCAACCAATGGAGCACGATGATGGCACCGACCCAAATGGAGCGCGATGCGTACGAGTTTGCGGCCGGAATTTTCCAACCAATGCTTGCCGATCTGCAACAGATGTACCGCGTCGATCTACCGGCTCTGGAGAAAATGCTTGACGCCGCCGGCGCCTCTTGGACCCCGGGTCGAGTACCGGACTGGAAGAAAGAATAGGCTCTAATCGCTAGAGCCAATCACATGGAATTCTCCATGGAGTTATGCTTTCGGGGTCATGAAAATCGACCCACACCTGACCCCGAAACATAGCACTTGGCTAGTTATTCTTCTATTAGCATCGATTTTTGCTGGCGGCTGTGGGGCCGAAGAAAAAGCTGCGGCCCGTAAAGCAACTGACGCTGAAATTATGAAAGCGTCGCAAGCATTGGCGCCGATTAAAGCGCAACTCAAGCAAGCATTGGTGAGTTCTATGCAAGAGCATGGCCCAGTGAAAGCAATTGACGCCTGTCGTCTAGAAGCCCCGGAAATTATCCAGGCGGCGGCAGCGAACGGCTTTGAAGTTGGACGTACCAGCACTAAGTTGCGTAATGCAGACAATGCCGCCGAAGGCAGTTTGGCGACCTGGCTAGAGTTTCATCAAAGCACGCCGAACTCCGACGTCAAGCACGCCGAAATTCTTCCCGACGGCAAAGTGCTTTACGCCGAACCAATGTTCGTCGCCCCGGTGTGCCTGAGTTGCCATGGTGAAAACATTCCAACTGAGGTAAAATCGGAGTTGGATCGTCTTTATCCGAACGACCAAGCCATCGGATTCAAAGAGAATGACTTCCGCGGTTTGATTTGGATCAAGCTGTAGATTCGCTCGAACTCTTGCCTTTTACTTGCCCTCATCCTGCCCTTTTCCTCCCCTCAGCCAGCCCTCGACATTTCCTCGTCCCGACCATGAATCGCCACGCAACCGCGTTACTTTTACTCCCTATTTTTGCCGTCCCGCTTGCGGCACAGACGGCTGGCGGCGGCTTTGACAAACGCTTCAGCTGGTACGGCATCCACTCTGGCGACATCATGGGTGCGGCTTGTGCCAATGTCGGCGATGTCGATGGTGACGGCTATGACGACGTCGCTGCTGGCGCTCCCGGCCTCGATGGACCGGGTGGAAACAACACCCCCAATTATGGTCGGCTTCAGGTTTTTTCCGGCGTGGATGGCGGTTTGATTTATGAATACATGGGCTCTTCCGACTGGGAAAACGTCGGTGGAGCGATCACTGGCTTGGGCGACGTCAACGGCGATGGGCGTGATGATTTTGCATATAGCAGCGATCTGGGCGACGGCACGGTTTACATTAAATCCGGCGCAAGCGGTGGCAATTTGCTGAGCATTTCCGCACCCGCAAATTCCGGCAGTTTCGGTGATTCGATTGAAAACGCCGGCGATTACAACGGCGACGGTATCAACGACTTATTTGTCTCTGCCCCAAATTCCAACTTGAGTGGGGTTAGCAATAGCGGTTCGGCCTTTGTCATCAGCGGCGCCACCGGCAGCGTTTTACTCACCTTGAACGGGCTAGAAGTAAACGGCAACTTTGGCCAAGACATCGCCTGCCCGGGCGACGTCAACGGCGATGGCACGATTGATTTTTCCATCACCGCCACCGGCGACTCACTCGCTGGCATGACGCGCCCTGGTGCCGCCTATCTGTTCAGTGGCGCAACCGCCACCCCGATTTACAGCTGGCCTGGCGACTCCGATTACAACCTCTATGGTTGGTCCATAGGCAATGCCGGTGACATCAACAGTGATGGCGTCGCCGACATCATGGTCGGCCACATTTTTTACGACTCGCCGCAAAACAACCGCGTCGGCCGGGTGGATTTTTACTCCGGCGCCGACGGCTCGCTGCTGCGCCAAATCGCCGGCAGCGAATATTGGGAAGACCTCGGTTCCGATGTTTCGCTAATCGGCGACATGGATAACGACGGCGTCAACGACCATCTACTCGGTGCCGACGGCCGCGCTTACGGCGGACGCGCGTACATCCATTCCGGCGCTAGCGGCGACCTGCTCTACGCCTGCGAATCCGACGGCTACAGCCATTATTTTGGCACCACCGTTTGTGGAGTTGGCGACCTCAACCAAAACGGCCGCGATGAATTCATGGTCGGCGCAACCAGCGCTTGGCTCAACGGCCCGACGCCGGGCGCGGCTTATCTTTATGAGTTCCGCGACTTCCTCAGCGCCAATACCAACACTCTTTCCGCCGCCTCCGGAGGCGTGATCGAGCTCGACATGAACTTCCCCGACGATTGGCTGTTCCACCCCGGTTCCACCCGCTACGCGGTGCTCGCCACCGCCAGCGGATTGGGTTACAGCCAAGTCTTCGGCCTGCCCAACCCACTCGTGCAGGACTCCATTTTTGCGCGGACCGCCGGCGACAACTACACGCCGCATTTCCAAAATCCACGCGGCAATCTCGACCTTAATGGCGACGCAGTATCCACCATCATTTTTGGACCTGGCCAAGCCAGTTCCATGATCGGCCAGACCTTCCATCTAAGCTGCGCCTGGTATGAGATCGCCAGTTGGGGCGACTTCATGTTTCACGCGTTTTCGCGACCGGTTGCCGTCACCATCATTCCTTAAAAAGCCCGCTGGCCTTACCGCTTGACCGGCAACCAAACCTCGGTGCGCAAATCTTCCGGCTTGGTTTTTCGCGGGTCGTTGAGGTACTTCTCCAACGCCGGTGGATCGCCGAGTTGCCATTGTTTACCGTCAATCGGACCCGAGCAAATGCGCCCGATCAGGCGCGCATAAGTTTCAGCAAATCCTTCGTAAGCACCCTCGTGCATGACCACCGCGTAGGTGCCGCCAGGGATCTCCTTTAGTTCTACCGGGGCCTTAACCTTGGTACCTGGCTTGACCACCATGCAGGCTTCGTAACGCAGTTGCTCGTAAGGTCCAACGTGGCGGACAAAAGCAATGCACTGCGGCTCGCGCTCGGCAATGCGCACCTCAATTTCAGTCATCGGCATGATTTTATGTTCGTGAATCTGCCGCCGCTCGGCACGAAAAGCCGACGGCGTGATTTGGAAGCGCGTCTGAAACGCGCGGGTGAAAGCTTCATGACTTCCATAACCGGCGTCCAGCGCCAGCTTCAAGATGTCGTCCTGACCGTGAGTCAGAAAATAGGCGGCACGCTCAAGCCGTAACCGACGCTGATATTGGCGCACCGTCTCGCCGGTCGCGGCGCGGAATAAGCGGTGGAAATGAAACAGCGAATAAGTCGCGGCCCGCGCCAACTCGTCCAAGCCGACGTCGTCCAGCAGCCGCTCTTCGAGCATTTTCTGTGCCTTGCTAATGCGCGCTTTCCAGGCCGTGCCATGGTCGTCCATAAATTCAGATTAAACCCTATTTTTCAACCCCGCTTGATCAGAATTGCGAAACCCCTCGCTTTAGGGCTGCGGTTAACATGATCTACTTACGCCCTGCCGATCCGCCATACCCAACCACAATGCGCCACTTCCTGCCACTGCTGCTGCTTTTCTTCACCCCCGCCTGCTTCATGGGCGAGACGGTGATCAACGAACCTCTCGACGCCGATCAAATCGCCTTGCTGCGGCCCGGCACCAGCGCCCAAGAAGTAGCCGACCTGATGGGCGCGCCGGAACAGGTCGTGGAACTCGGCGACGGCTCGGCTTGGCTTTATCAGCACACCTCGGAAAAGAACGGCGGCGTTTGGTTTTTGATTTTGGGGCTCTACGGCACCGATCGCCAGTTCGACCGCTGCTGGGTATTTTTCGACGCCACCGGCCGCGTAACCCATTACGGATCCACGCTGCAAGCCAAAGATTCGGAGTACGACATACCATTGTTCTAAGGCCGTGAGAATCTTCACCGCCCTTTTGCTCGCGCTGACCCTTGGGTCGTGTGCGAGCGGCAACCTGAGGCAGTTGCGCTGGCAACAACCGCCCGAAGCCATTGCCGTGGAACAATTGCAGCCGGGAATGGATCTGCAAAAGTGCCTCGACCTGCTCGGCGCCCCATCCAGCGTCAGCGAGGCCGACGACGTCGGCGGCCGCCGATCCTTGACTTGGAAGTGGTTGCAGGAAAGCGGCTGGAACTTGTCGTTGTCAGTGCCGCTAAGCGACAGTGCTTCGGCGTCCTACCAATATGGTCGTAACAACAATCAAATTCGTCACTTACAATTGATTTTCGACCCTGCATGGCAGCTGCTGGAAATCGTCGACGAAGGCCCTTAACGCCAGTGCTGCCGCAGCAGCCCAAAAACCGCTAAAATCCCCGCTCCTGCCCGCATTACCGCCGGCATCTAACCACGCAATCATGCGCATTCCTACCCTTCTGCTAGCCGTCGGCCTGGGCCTTTCGGCGACCCCTTCCCTCTCCGCTCAAGACGCTGAGCACCGCTGGTTCGCCGACTTCGACAAAGCCATGGCTGTAGCCAAGGACGAAGGCAAGGATTTGCTGGTCGATTTCACCGGTTCTGACTGGTGCGGCTGGTGCATAAAGTTGCACGACGAAGTATTCAAGTTCGACGAGTTTTACAACGCAGCTTCTAAGCATTACGTGCTGGTCGCGTTGGATTACCCGAACGGTGAAGAAGCCAAGGCCAAAGTACCGAACCCAGAGCGCAACCAAGAGTTGTCGGGCATGTACGGTATTGAAGGTTTTCCGACCATCCTGCTGATTAACACGGACGGCGACGTTTTCGGCCGCACCGGTTACCAAGAAGGTGGCGCGACGTCTTACCTTAAGCACTTGGTCGAGCTCAACACGGATGGCAAAGAAGCCCTGAAGGTAGTAGCCAAGCTCAAAGAAGAGTTCGCCAACGCCGACGCCAAGGCTAAGCCTGGCATTATCAAACGCGCTGCCGCTACGTTGGCTGAGTCTACCGATTCAACCCCTGGTCGTCAGTCAATGGCCACCATCGTGCGCGCCGGTTTGGAAGTGGATCCAAAGAATGATAGTGGCCTGAAACTGGCTTGCATTCAAGCTTTGTTGAAGTCTGGTACTTCCAACGCCAAAGAGCGTGCTGCTGCGCAGATGATGGACCCGAAAAACGAAATGGGTCTTTACGAAATCGTCGTCACTTCGCGCATCAATGAAGTGCGCGATGAAGAATCGGCCAAGGCTTTTGTCAACAGCGTGATTGAATTCAGCAAGATGGGCAAAGTGCACGACGTCGAAATGGTGCAAAACGTTGGCTTGCAGTGTGCATTCTGGGCCAAAATGGCTTTGCAATTGGAAGCCGAAGCCAAGACTCTTGGCGCTTGGGTGAAGAGCTTGGGCGAAATGCCAGAAGAAATGGCTGCTGCCTTAGAGGAGTTACTTGCCGAAGAAGGCACTGAGGGGCATGACGACGAAGCTGACCACGAGCATGACGGCAGCGACCACGGCCACGAACACGACGGCAAATAGTCTGTTTAGGCTTACTTCCAATCAAACCAGAGCCCGCTTTTTTAGCGAGTGGGCTCTGGTTTGTTCTTTTGCGGTGCTGCTTTGTTTTTCAGCAATTACGCCGACGGTTACGGGTGTCGCACTTTCAACCGCTCTGCTACAGGAGGCTAAAGCCGAAACGTTAGCGACCGAGCTGGTCAGCGGTGAAGGCATTTGGGTAGATCCAGCCTTATTGGCCGCCCTCGAAAATAAGCCGAAAAGCGTGCCGGTTGTGGTTTGGTTTGATCGCCAATTGCTCGGCGCTGGCACTTCTTACCGCGACCGCGCAAAGGAATACGTCGGCTGGACGCGCAGCCGGTTACGGGCGGCAGCGATTCACACACTAAAGCAGCTGAGCGACGAATCCTGGTCGACGGCGGAAGCGGATATCAAAAAATTGCAGCGCTCGAAGGTGCTGCAGGACGTGCATCCGCTTTGGATCGTCAATGGCTTTTACGCCAACTTGAGTGGCAAGGGGTTGAAGAAACTGCAAGCTGTGGCGGGCGTCAAAAAAATATTTTTGAGCCTAAATTCGGGTGGGCAAAAGGCCAACGGCCGCCCTAAATACGCCAACAAAATTGCCGACGTCAAGGCGGCCGAATCAGAGCGTGAAATCATGCACCCTTGGTACAGTCATCAATTGATGGCGGTGCGTGCTTGGCAAGAATTTTCCTTTCGTGGCGACGGGGTGCTCAATGTAGTGCACGATTTCAATTTTCAGTACACCGCCGAAGTTGCCGCCAATTTGTATTCCAACCCCGGCGAAATCCCCGGCAACGGCAAAGATGACGACAACAATGGCCTAGTCGATGATGTGCATGGATATGACTTCAACGGCAACAGCGACCGCATCTTTTTCGGCAACGGCATGCATGGTTTTTATTGCGTCAACGTGTTGTGCGGTAGGCCGCTAGATGGTCCACCGCTCGGCTTTGGCTTGGCGCCGGAAAGTCGTTGGGCGGGGGTCATCGGTCGAATTGAAGAAACCGTGCAATGGTCGGTTGCCCAAGGCGCCGACACCTACAGCATGAGTTTTTCTATACCGGGGCTGAAACAGGGGCGCAGCCATTGGCGCAAGGTGCTGGAGCATGGATCGCTATGCGGCATTTACTTCGCTTCTGGCGCTGGTAATTTTGGCCAGGAAGGTTCGCGCGGCTTTGCGCCGATCCCGCGCCAAATGCGCACGCCAGAGGACATACCCGACGTGGTTTTCGCCTCCACCGGAGTACACCGCGATCTGACCGAGACTGTTTTTGCCAGCAAGGGTCCGGTCAAGTGGGAGTTGGAGCACTACCAAGACGGCTTGGTGCAAAAGCCTGAGGTCTGCGCTTTCAATCACCAGATTCCCAAGCCCTCGCTGGACGGCAGCCACCAGCCCGGGGATTTCGTCAACGGCAACTCGCTGGCAGGACCGATGTTGTGCGGCACCATCGCCATTTTGCTTTCGGCCGACCCGGAATTGTTGCCGTGGGATTTGATGAATATTCTGACGTCCACCGCCACCGACATTGCCGAACCGGGGGTGGACTTTGCCACCGGACATGGCCTGATTAATGTGTACCGAGCGGTGAAGGAGACTTTGCGTCGTAAAGCGCTGCGACTTGGGCAGGACCCAGCCCCATTCAGCGGCCGCAGTGACGGCGATTTTTTTGACGTCGGCGTTTTTCGGCAATGGGTAAAAGAGGCTGGCGGAGTAAAAAACCTGCGCTTGCTTTGGTGAGCTAGCCACCACAGCGGCAGCGCGCTGCTAGAGTTTCTGACCGATGACTGAGCAGCAAACCTCCGTTTCACGTGGCGATCGCCTTGTTTATGGCTTCCCCGGCGTTTTCTGGATCGCCAACTGGATGGAAGTGGTCGAACGCTTCGCCTATTACGGGCTGCGAACAGTGCTTCCACTGTTCATGGTTTTGGCATACGAGGACGGCGGCCCCCAGTTCAGCCACGTGCAAAAAGGCCACATTTTCTTGTGGTGGGCGATGGTGCAGAGCTTCCTGCCGGTGTTTACCGGCGGTTTTGCCGACCGTTATGGCTATAAGATCAACATCGGCATTTCGACGGTAGTCAAAATGGCCGGTTATCTGGTCATGGGCTACGCCATTGAAATTGCGGCGGGCATGAATGGCTTGAGCATGGACGAGCACCTCGGTGCGGCAGGTGGCACTTACACCTATCCGATTTTCTTCATCGGTGCGATGTTGCTGGCGGCCGGAACTGCGATCTTTAAGCCAGGCGTACAAGGCCTGATCGCCACCAAGATACCGAAGGGCAAGAGTTCGTTTGGCTGGGGAATTTTCTACCAAATGGTGAACATCGGCGGCTTTATTGGGCCGTTGTTGGCCGGTTACTTGTGCATCGTGTCATGGAAGTTTGTCTTCATCGCATGCACCATCGGTATTGCGCTGAACTTCCTACCACTGCTGTTTTTTGCTGAGCCGAAACGCGTCGCCAATCAGGGTTACGAAGGGCAAAACGCTAAGCAGGTATTCAAGGACAGCTTGCTTGAATTCCTCAAGCCGCGAGTACTGTTTTTCACCCTTAGCTTTGCTGGCTTCTGGTTGATGTTCTATCAACTGTTCGACATACTGCCGAACTTTATTGATGACTGGGTTGATTCCAGCGGTGCGGCGCAATTCATTGAGGGGAGTCTAGGTGGTCTGCCGCTGATGCCAGCTTTGTTGGTTATCCTGGCTGCGCTCACGATTACGCGCTTGAAGTTCGTCGGCTGGAAATTTGCTGATTTGGGACCGATTGAAAAGATGTTCTGGCCGGGCGCCATTGTGATCAGCGTGATTGCCATGGTGGTAGGTTTCAATCCGGTCTTGTCAGATGATTTTGTACCGAAGGTGAACGGCGGTAACTTGACGCAAGAATGGATGATTAACTTCAATGCTTTGTTAATCAGCTTGTTCGCCTTTGCGATGGGTTATATAACTGGAAAATTCAAGGCCATGCCAGCCATGATTGTTGGCATCTTGATTTGCGCTCTCGCCATCTACGGATTGGGCATGAGTTACAACGGTTGGTGGACCCTGTTTGCCATCGGTGTCTTTTCCTTGGGTGAGATGACCGCCAGCCCGACCAAGTTACGCTACCTTTCCGGCATAGCCCCACCCGGCAAGAAGGGTTTGTACCTGGGCTACGCTAACGCCACCGTAGGCATTGGTTGGTCGATTGGTTCTGTGGTTGCTGGTAACTGGTACGAAGAAGGTGGCGACAAGGTCAATTTGGCGCTGCAGGATTACGTGCAGGGCAAACAGATCCCGGCGATCGTCAACAACCTGACTGAAGAGGAGCTAATCCGCAGTTTTTCGACGATGACCGGCTTATCCACATTGGAAACCATGAATATGCTCTTCCAACCCGACAACATCGAGGTGGAAACCGATCCTGCCAAACTGCTGACCTGGTTCCAAAGCGACGACAGCAAATTCGCCGACGGCCTGCCTGGCGATCTAAGCGGCAAGGCATTGCCCGAATTGATCACAGCCCTCGCCGATTCCACCGGCCTGCCTGCGGAGTACATCACGCGTTTCCCAAGCGCCATGAGCGACGCAGCCACTAAGCCCATACTGGACTTCGTTCGCACCACGCTAGCTGAATATGATCGCACCGCAGCTAAGATCAAACTGATTCAGGACAGTGCGTTGTTTAACCGCTTGTCCAGTGAACTCGGCATTGCTTATTACTCCGCGCAACGCATCTGCTTCGACAACGACGTGCGCACCAACGGATTGGACCTCGACGCCCTGGCGGCCAAGGTGCAACCCCTTTGGGAAGCTAGTAAAGAAAGCGGCAAAGTCAAAGCGCACGAGTTGGAAGACCAAACTGCATTAGCGCGCGTCTTGGATGGCGTCGGCAGTGATTTTAATGATCCTGGCGACGGCGACCAAGCTCAAGCCGTTCTCGATTTGCGTAGCAAACCACTTCCTGCTGACTTAGAAACTTTGCGCAGTGAATTTGGTGCCACGCGCCTTGCCGTCAGCAATAACAGCGCTCCATTGCAGGCAACGCTAGTGACTTTGGCGGAAGCTATGGAGGGCGAAGAGGACGAGAAGATGGACAAAGCCAAGAGCTTCTTCCAGAAGTCCCGAGTCATGAGAATGGCGGCTGCAAGTAAAGGTCAGGAGATCGGCGAATACCGAATTTACCTGTGGGAGACTTACAAGCCTTACTTAATGTGGGCTAAGTTTGCCTTGATTGGTATTGGATCCATGATTTTGATGATTCTTTACCACTTTGGCGTGAAACGTGCGAACGCTAAGTTGGCTAAGGAATCGGCGTGACTTAGTAATTGAAGGCTGAGCACCCCATCACATAATCACCTGCACCTGGGGATTCGAAAACTCACCGACGCCGCCGCCTAGGATTTCCAAAGCCTGAGACCAAACCGTAATCCCTGCAGCTCCAGCAGGGATCGGCGGCGACATGATGTCGACTTCACCGTTGGCGTCGGCAATGAAAGGACCGATGGCAGTGTAGGGCTGACCAAGCCAAGCGTTACCAAAGGGTGTAGAGGTCGGGCCGGCGCCGGCGAGGGAATAGCCTATGTAAGTCGGATTGCCAGGCTCAAGGTTTTTGACGTAAAGGCGGCTCGACTGATTCGGGATCAGGGGATCGGGAAGGTAGGTCGGACCTTCTGGAGATGCCTTAGGGGATTCACTCACTACGATGTCAACTTCCGGTTTACCGAGCTCGCTGCTGGCATTCAGCATGCCGTCGCCGTTGGTGTCTTCCAGGAAACTGAAACCTGGCAGCAGCCCTTTATTGTCATTAGGGTCTTCGTCCGTTTGCAGCGTATCGTGCAAGTAAGTAACAAAGGGCACGCCTTTGATTTTGCCTGCGCCGGTAAGAGTCACCCAGTGGCCTTCCCCTCCTGGATAGGTCCAGCCCAGCTCGACGTCTTCGCCATGCTCGATTTCATGCATGATGAATTCCCAAGTGACACGATTGCCTTTCCCTTTCGAGGTCAAGCCGTGACGGGTGAAGTCACCGCCGCCGACCGGTCCGTCGTCTTGGTGTTTGACGTCCAGAGGGAGGTTGTAAGTGTCGATGAATTCGAGCTTACCTTCCAAAAATTGGGCATCGTCCACTCCTTCAGCATCGGTACGGCTGGTTCCAATTCGGGCCATGTCCTCGTCCAATTCCCCAACAACAGTTCCATCCGAAGTCACCACACCTAGACCAGCCTTATGCGTGGGTAATCCAGGGATGATGTCTGGATATCGCTTCGCCAGCCAGTCCATGCTATTCGCAGTTGCCATAGGGCCGCATTGGTTGGTTGCAGCCTGCTCGTTGGAGTGGCCGGGTTGATACGCGTATAACAAATCGGGCAGGTCGAACTTAAATGGCGGCGGCAACGCTTCAGGCGGTGGTAGCGGGCCAATGCTTGCTAGATCCCGACCAGCCGCGTTATAGCCATAGTTGTTCACGGCAAAGCTCGTATCAGGCTGGCCAGTAAAATTCAGTAAGGGCGCATCCGTGAAGGTTGCGTAAGCCAACAAGTTTGGAAAGTCCACACCTTCTACGCCAGAGAGGTAAAAGTCCACAGCAATGGTGGACTCTGTATACACTTCAGCAACCGGAAGGTTGTGTACCACCCATCCTTCGCTGGTCGCGACGTTAAGAAATCCTTCAGTCATGCCGACGGTGCTTTGTAGCAGAGGGATGTCCAATTCCACCTGACCGGTACCCGTATCCATTTGGGTATAGGTATTGAATAACGCATCCAATTGGCGGAATTCGATGCCATCGCCCGGTCGCAGCTGGACACCGCTTTCGCCAGCCAGCATCTGCATATCGAAACCTGCATGCGGTACGCCGCCGAACCAAAAACACCCTTGGAATGCATTTGCATTGGGCCCATTCCAATCAAACCAAGTAAAGCTATTGGTTTGTCCGAGCCCTCCATTGGCCAACCAAGGCCCAGTTGAGCTGTTATCCCAAACCTGCCCCCAGCCGGCTGATCCGCCATGGCCATCGGTCAAGTTGCATTCCACGCCAGCCAAATCGAGGGTAACGATCCAACAAGCAAGTGCCCCATTAACCGCACCGGGCAACCCTGAAACAGAATAAGCGCAGTCGGCGACCGGCCAATTACTAGGACCAGTGCAATAAATAGAATCATCATAAATCGTGAGGACTTCCGAAATGCCGTTCGGGTTGACGTCGGAAGAACAATATGTGTATTTCAAAGTGCTCACCGACTCAGCACCCGTGCCATCGGTGTCCATCAAAATATTGTTGTCAACCCATTCCTGCTGAGCACCCGGGATTGAGAAGTAATTCGTAAGTGTGGAATTATTGACTATATGCACGGTGCCAACTCGGCCATTGGTTCCGGCGAGGTTCAACCCTCCCGCAGGGGCAAAAATGCCAGCGTGGTTAGGGGTGACCGCAGATTGAACTTTGAGCTTTTGTTTCTGTTGCGAGCTTGCGCTACCAGCAGTAACAAGCATAAGCGCAATTGCGCCAAATGTGATTAGGGGGAAGCGTGGGGACTTAGGTGGCATCTTTTCATAATATTCTTGGGGCTTCAGGATTTCGTGTGGGTAGATCCTAGTCTCGGGTACATATCCAGCCCACCGCAATGAAAGTAAATCGCGTTCCGAAAACGCTCCCTGT